>Ga0105053_10003850_pt1 | contig 22505 bp, 16 predicted proteins | sample BON01_FD_78093 | JGI IMG/M metagenome (GOLD analysis project Ga0105053, IMG submission 78093) | Freshwater microbial communities from Lake Bonney liftoff mats and glacier meltwater in Antarctica - BON-01 | ecosystem: Environmental > Aquatic > Freshwater > Ice > Glacier meltwater | place: Lake...
ATATATATATGGTACTTACCACCAGACGTCCCTGGACTGCTTGTCTTCGTGGATCTTGGGCAGCTTAACGGAGAGGCAGCGCATGTCTGCGTTGGCCTCCTTGACTCTTCGCACGGACTGTAGGGGTGGGGTGGGTGGGGGAGAGAGAGAGTGGAGAAAGGTGAGGGAAGTAAAGTATCCATCTACTTGAACTCTGGACGCCTTAATAGTAGGTAAAACAAGAAGAAAGGGTGAGAAGCGATATCCATATCTCGGGGATGAGCGTGAGAACAAGACGCGCAGAACTCATCTGGCCTCTATTACTACCCCATCTCTCCCTCTCCCCCCAACCTCCTTTCATCCTGAAACAAAGAAAGAAACTTACATGATTAATCTCTGCCAAGAGCTGGCGGTCATCGCACCGATCCCCGGAGCCGCACGTGTACTTGTCCGCCTTCTTATCGCAAGCCTCGCAGCCATTCAGAAAAAGCTTAAAATACCCCTCCGAGCAAGTCCGTAGCACCGCGCAATAATACAGGTCAGGCACGTCGTCCACGCTGTCGGGAAAAGACTCATACTGGGAGATATAAAAGGAGTCACCCACGCGCTTGGCGCTGAGGATGAAGCGGGTGTGGGCTTCGTCTAGGTACATGCGGAAGGTGGTCTTGCCGTCCTTGACTACGTTGCAGGTCGACCACCGCTTCAGGGTCGGGCAGGGCAGCAGGCACTCGTCGGTGATGTACTCACGCGCGTGGCCGCTCTCCTGTGAGGCAAGGAAAGACGGAGGGAGGGGAGAAAGGGGTGTCAGCGCATATTACCTTGGGGGAATGGTCGTGGCGGTGGAAGCTATGGGAGCCCATTCCATTGCCAGGCCTAGATTATCTTGCCATCTTCCTTACCAGCATGTCCAGGTCCTCAAAGGGCTTGGTCTCCATGTCGTCATTACCGCCGAACCAGTCCCGGCTGCTCTTGTCTTTGCTCTTGCTGCCGTCTCCTTGCTTCTCCCCGTCCAACAGCCTGTCCTTGGCCGCGGTCCCCGCCGTCCAGAGCTTGTCTGCCACGCCCCCAATAAACTTGACCGTGTCCTGCATCAGCTCTTCGAGCTCGCCCGCTGCCGACACCGAGTGCTTGCCTGCCATGGTCGCGTACTCCTATTCCCAGTACGTAATGCTCCTGGCGGCGGTAAACACAAGCGTGCTCCCCCTCCTCCTCGGTCCTCCTACGGGGGCAAGGCCAAGAAGAGACCCGCTTGCTGTGCGTGTGTAGGTGTGGGGGGTGGAAAGCGTGAGGTGTTGGAGGTGCGTGCATGTTGATTGGGGAAAGAGCTCGGCTCTCACGGGTAGTCGCTGGGTTTCGAGGGCAAAGGACAGACGGCCAGGACGACTTGACTCCGGCACTGGCACCGTGGTCAGTCTGTGTGTGTCTATGAGAGTGTGTGTGTGTGGTGTGAGTGAGTTAGAGTCTCAAGAGGCAGGACCAGGACACATAAGCAGGAAGTTCTGAGACAGGGCCACGGTCTCCAGCATGCGAGGATTGGAACAAAGATCGGGGAGGCGTGGAAGCCAGAAAGCTGGTCTCTCTTGTTTCTCCGAGGTGTGTGAAACCGTCAAACTATTGCAGCATGCAAGGCAATCACAATACCGTCCACAACCACACAAAGGGAGCACGACAAGCACAAATTAAGAAAGGCATGGACGACCAGCAGGTCTTCGCGTGGGAGGAAGAGCGATCCACGGTGCGGGTTGTGGGGAAGGGCAGCCATCTCTCCACACCAGAGAGTCTCGTTCGAATTTTTTCAAAGCCGCGCCGCTTCGACCGACCGTTACACGTTGCTGCCTGCACACAGCTGCCGCAAAACAACACAAGCATCAAACATCATCATCGAGGCACTCTCTGTACATGGTTTTCTTCTTTTTATCATTTCTATATTTACGTTCTTTTTTGTGTAGTTTGCTCTTCCAGCCACACGTGAGAGAGGGTGGAACGCCTTGACTTCAGTTCCCCACTGCTGCTGCTGGTGCTGGTGCTGCTACTACTATTACTGCTGCTGCTAGTTCTCCCCCCTCACGTCTTTCCACAAACTCACAACCGACTTGTGATGGTCATTGCTGTTGTTGTCCGACGTTGGACTTCATTTCCGCTCTCTTTGCGCTGAACCTCTTCCTCGTCCCGCAACAGCGTCAAGTACCATTTGGCCAGCACGCTTTGCCGCATAGTCTCGACCTCCCCAAACACCACACCCTTGAGCAACCGCAACACGGCCACCCGGCTTTCCGGCCGGCCTTCAAACCCTTGCAATACGAAATTCTTGCCCAAACTCTGTAGTGCCGCCTCCAGCACCGTCAGCGGGCACACAAGGAGGGTCTGGAAAAGAAGCTTGACCAGATCCCGCGTCGCAGGCCGCCGAAGCTGCGCAGGGCCAGGGTCCACGCCCCCCTCTCGCATGCCCTTCTCACCCGGCACTTCTTGCCGAAGAAGGGTAAGCGCGCGATCTTGAATCAAGTGGAGGCAGTGCAGAAGGAGAGCCTGGCCCGCAGGGTCCGCCTCGGTGGGTGTCGCGCCGATGGCCGCACCTACACAGTAAGCCAGATCTTGAAAAGCCGTGCTGCTTGGGTAAGCTTCCAGGGCCACCCGGACATAAGCGGCCATGACGCGTCGACGGGCCTCGTCCCAGTGCTCTATCCGCCCAGCTCGGTAGGCCAAAAGGTTGGGGTTGGAAATGAGGCTGCGCAGGCATCTGTGAACCTGTGCTTGGGCTACGTCTCCTTTGGGGAAGTACGGGCAGAGGACTCCTTGGAGTAGGAAGCGGGTTAGCTCCGCGACGTACTGGTGGGGGGCCGGACGTCGGGTTTGTATACATATGGCGAAAGCCAGGTTGATCAGAAATGCGAGACGGTTCTCTTCTTGTCGTTCGCGGAGCTGCTGCTCCTGCTGCTTTTGGTTTTGCTCCCCCTCTTTCGCGGCAGCAACTGTCGTGCTGCTGCTGCTGCTACTGCTGCTACTGCTGCTGCTAGTTTCAGTGCCCAACGCTGCCTTTTCCTTCGCCCGTTGCTCTGACCTCTCCCTCTGTCGGCCCAAGGCCTTCATGATCCAATCCCTCGCTTCCTTCAACCACCCTTCCTCCACATCATCCTCAAGCACCGCCTGTAAATTTCCCGAGGCCTGCAACAGCGCGCCTTGGAGCAAGGAAGGGGGGGAGGCAGGGCCCACCATCACCAACGCCGCCAATGCATCCAACACCTCCAGCACCCAAATAACCTGCTCAGTAGAAGCAATAGCTGCTGAGGCTGGATCGCCTAGAACCAAGCACACCTGGAGGAGGAGGACGAGGCCCCAGGAGTCCGTGCTGCCTGTGGCACCCGTGCCACCGGCCGTGACCAAGGTGCGGGCATAAGAACGGAGGATTGAGAATGCTTCTGTTTGACCCACGGCGTCTGAAGCTTTGAATTGAGCAGTGATGGCTTTGGCCAGTTCTTGTTGTCGATTCCCTGCTGGGCTTAGGCAGCGCTGGCATAGGGTCGCGGCTAGGATGTCAGCCTGCTTTTGTTGCTGTGGAGGCTTGCTGCTGCTGCTGCTGCTGCTACTATTCGCGCCTGCCGCTACCACAATATCCTCAAGCGACAAACGCAAAAGAGCAGCAAGGCAGATACCCCACTCCCTCGTCCAGGCCCGCGATTCCCCCTCGAACGAACGGGCACAAAAACGAGAATTCCCCAGCATGACCAATGCACGACACAACCCCACCCTCGCCGTCCGTAAGTCCTCCCCCCCTTCCTCCCCTCCCTTGCGGTGCATGGCTGCGCTTCGTTGCATCACATCCTTGAGCAAACCCAGCAGCTTCTTCCACAACCTATCATCGTCAAACCGACCCGACAGCAACGCCACTGCCCCCACGCTAGCGACGGCCCGCTCCTGCCAACTAGCCGGGGCATCCATCGCTTCCAACACTGCATAGGTAGCACTCTCCCGCCGCCATCCTATTGAATCCGCCGGCCAGAGCACCCCGTCCACCACCTCTTCTTCGTCCTCGGGCAGCTGCATCAATGTCTCGGCCCACGCATCCCATGCCCACATATGTGAACTCCCAGCCACTGCCCCTAGACACACACGCACCAAACGATACTCCACATCAGTAGCAGAAAGCGTCGGTGCGTCCGCCTCAGTCAGGTCCAACAAGAGTGCTTTCAACGCACCACGCCACACCGCGGGACCACCATAATCAAGCAAGCAAGCCGTTGCTCCCGGCCAGGCCAAGAGTCGTGCCACCTGACCCACGACTTCCCCCATCGCACACGAACGAAGACGGCCCGCCGACACCCACAGGTGCAATGCCTGCCGTATCAACCCCGCAGCCAGCACAGCAGCCGTATTTTCAATGCTGCGGCTCCCCAACGTTTGGCACGCCGCCTCGCTGGCCAACTCGGCGGCGGCATGCACCACCTCTCCTCGCAAAGCACTCGCGTCTCCGAGCCCGGTAGACGCCCAGCGCACAAAGATTTCCAAGCAGTCTGAAACCAGCTCGTGAGAAGATGATGGAACGGGATTCGCGCTGGGGTTGGCGGCCGCATTAGTGGCTTGACGGAGGAAGGAGAGGAGGACTTGCATTTCTTGATCCCACTCCCTTCGAGGCCGGGCGCGTACCAGGAGAAGCGTTAGGACGGATTTCAATTGTGCCACGTCCTCGGCCTGTAATGATGCCGGCTGTAGGCGCCAGACATGCTCCCGTAGCCAGTCAAAGAGGGCGGTGGAGGGGGTCGAGGCATCCAAGGAGGAGGGCGAGGAGGAGGATGATGATGGGGCGAAAGATAGAGGAGGCCGGCGGGTAGTGGGCAGGGATAAGTGCCGTACCAGCTGCCCCAGGCGCCGCAAGAGGTACATGGCTTGCCCGCCTGTGTGGTGTGGGGATGGAGGGCGTGAGATAGTGGTTGTGGGGTTAAGTAGGAGGAGACTTGCCTTGTTGCTGTTGCGCTGTCGCCCAGCGTCATCGCGGCGCGCGAACAACCTGATTTGCTTCCTCTTTTGACCCCCTAATTCACGCCACACAAACATGCCCACGACCCGCGCACACACGCCCACAGGGACACTGACACGTCCTGGTAGCCTGCCATGCTTGGGACGGGCCACCACCACGCCCAGCGCCACCATCAAACGCCTGCAACTCTCGAGGTACGTCTTGCCCTCGCTAAAACGGGCATGCTTCTTCGTTGGGGGCCGCAGCACTCAACCCACCCCACCCGCACAATAGGGGCAATACACGAGCGTCGTCTATGGCTACATCAAGAGTGGGAAGTACGCCAGCGCCGTCCAGATCCTGCAGGCAGAATTGCAGGTGCGTTTGTGTTATGTGAATGTCCTTGCCCAAGGAGGGGCCTGATCATCTAACCCCCCAGCTTGTGACCGTGGCACTTATCCTGAATGCATCTATGCACACTCTCAACAGCGCTTCCCACAGAGTCGCGCAGCCCTCTCCTTGCTAGGCTTCTGCTTCTTCCACTTGCAAGACTACCCCTCCGCCGTCACGGCGTACGAGGCCCTGCTCCAGCTCTGTCCTGGCGAGGAGGAATACAAGATGGTATATGCGCAAGCTCTTTACAATGCTGGCCTCTACCCGGAGGCCATGCGTGCATCCGTGCGTGTGGAAGGGCCCCAGTACATGCAACGCAAGCTCATGCTTCAGGTACGTGATCGCTTCCACGAGTTTTGGGGGGGGGCGGGGTGGAGGTGAGGAATGGGAGAGCCGGCAGAGCGTCTACCTGCATGCTTTTTGAGTATTAGTGCAATAAAGGTCGTTGAAGCGAAATGAATTGGGAATTTGCGGTGGGATGCTATGGCATGGAAGTGCGTAAACAATACATGACAAATAACAACTGTCGAAGGGCTGCAGGCTTCGATATTTGTCTGAGACTAGACCCAAACTCGTATTTCTAACAAACGTTTCTAAATTGCAAACACAGAGCGCCATCAAGTACGAAATGGACGAATTGCCTGCCTGCAAGGCGCTGTTAGATCAGTGCGCGCCGGACGAGCCGGAAACTCTTGTGAACCTCGCCGCCATCTCTTTTAAGGAAGTGAGTACCAAACCGAGCGCATATCGTGGGTGGGTTTTGAGGGCTCTTGGGTTCTATGTGTGCGTGCGAATATGAGTGCTTCTTTGCTGAGCTCATTTTACAGACTTATTTGAGTCTCGCATAAAGTAACTCCCTCAACTCCCACCCACGCGCTTAGGGCAAATTCGAGGACGCTCGGGAGAAGTACATCGAGGCCCTAAACACGCTCGGGTACCAAGCGGACCTGGCCTACAACATTGCACTGTGCTCCTATCAGTTGAATCAGTTTGGTCCCGCGCTAAAGTACATCACGGAGATTATCGACCGCGGCGTGCAGGAGCATCCGGAACTGAGCGTCGGCAGCAACGCAGATGGTATCGAGGTCCGCAGTGTGGGCAATTCGCCTGTGCTTCAAGAGACCTATTTGATCGAGGCTTTCAATTTAAAGGTAAGCCAAAGCGAGGGAGTGTTTGCGTATGTCAGAACAAAGCGCTGGTAACTCATGTGAATACACACACACACACACACACACACACACACACACAAACTGCAGGCGGCGATTGACTTCACGCTGAAGAACGTGGACCTTGCGAAAGAAGCTTTGAGCGACATGCCGCCGCGCCTGGAGGAAGAACTCGACCCAGTCACGCTACACAACCAGGCGCTGGTCCACATGGCCGAAGATCTGACGACTGGCTTTCGCAAGCTCAACTACCTCTTGGCGCACCCGCCGTCCCCACCCGAGACCTTTGGGAACCTTCTCCTCCTACATTGCCAACATCAGTTTTACGACCTGGCTGCCGACATGCTGGCGCAATCGGCGGGCTCGGCACATAGCTTTCTGCCTCCCGAGCTCTACGAGTACCTGGAGGCCACGATTCTGGTTGCCACCTCGCCCGAAGAGGCCTACCGCAAGTACGACGACCTCACCAACAAGCACATCGACCAACTTCGAAAGCTGACAAAGGCAATTCAGGACGCGCGCCTCAAGCTCGACAACGAGGCCATCAAGCAGGCGCTCCGGGACTACGACGAGGGCTTGGAACGGTACATTCCCGTGCTGATGGCCATGGCTCGCATTTACTGGGAGCGCCAGAACTACGCAATGGTGAGTTGGGGCCGAGGGCTTATATTCAATGGTTGGGATATTTGCGCTTTTCATCTTATCACCCGGCTCACTTAATATGTTTCCGCTTGAACCCGCTCAGGTCGAGAAGCTTTTCCGGCAGTCCGCCGAGTTCTGCAGCGAGCACGAGGTCTGGAAGCTCAACGTGGCGCACGTCTTCTTTATGCAGGTAAGTTATATGATTATTGCTAGTTTGTGGTCTATCATTTGATTGAAGGCGTTCCTAAGTCCCGGGGGCTATGTATTTGCGCACGTATGTGTGTGTTGTACTGTGAGTGTGCATCTGCGCGCTGCGCGCGCGCGCCTGTTTGAGTGTGTACTTTGAGGCTTCGCACATTTCCTCAACTGATATCGCTCCCTGCTATCCCAAAACCAGGAATCCAAGTGGAAGGAGTCGATCCGGTACTACGATCCTATAGTGCACAAGAATGGCGGGGAGCAGTTGCTGAACGTGCCGGCCATTGTGCTGGCCAACCTTTGTGTGTCTTACATCATGACCAGCCAGAATGAGGCGGCCGAAGAACTCATGCGCAAGATCGAGAAGGAGGAAGAGCGGCTGGCGTTCCCGGATCAGCGGTCTGTCCACCACCTGTGCATCGTGAACCTGGTCATAGGGACGCTCTACTGCGCCAAGGGCAATTTTGAATTCGGAATTGCCCGGATCGTCAAGAGCCTGGAGCCGTACGACAAGAAGCTGGGCGCTGACACGTGGTACGTACCCAAGCAACTGGAAAAGAGAGCTCTGGGGATATTGCGCGCTCCTGACTGTCCTTCGCGACCCTTGTGTGAGTAAAGCGCTGTACGCAAGGCTAACAATATTTTTTTGGCACACACAAACCTCAAAACAGGTACTACGCCAAGCGCTGTTTCTTGGCGTTGGCGGAGAACATGGCCAAGCACCTGGTGACTCTAAAAGATACGTCCTCGCACGAAGTTCTCGAGTTCCTGGACGCTGCCGAGCTGCACGGGAACAAAATCAAGGCCGTGTCGACCACCGCCACGTTGGGCAGCGGGGACGGCGGCGCACGTCGCGGGAAACGCACGAGTATCAGCGGCAGGCACTCTTCGGGCGGAGCTCAGAACACTGTTAGTTATGAAGCCCGCCAACTCAAATGTCTGTTTGTCAAGTTGATGGAATGAACAAAGAAATAACTAAGCGTGTAAATTTGCTTTTGGACCCGCAGGTCTTCCTTCTAAATATATATTGCTTGCGCTCAACTGTTTGGCTTTTCGAGTGGTGGGTGCAATCGAAAAGGAGCAGCGAACGGGCAGAAGAGAGGCCGCTCTCCAACTGAAGTAAGTGCGCACAACTCGTAAAGTAAAGAAAGCGCAGACCAACGAGAATGCTGGAACAGATTAGGTAATTTTTCCTTCTTCTCCCCACCTTTCGTTCCATCTATTCTTACAATAGCTTTGTTGTAGGAAATGACTGGCGGGCATGGCAAAATTGTGTGTCTGGTGGTAGGATCGGTTGGATTGAGGACATATACCGTCCTCTAATCACACTCGCCCCCATAAAAACACAGCAGCCATCCCTTTCCGTCGTTTTTCCTTTGTCCTGTTCGAGGAAAGAATATACAATCTGAGCCACCAACCCATAACTTTCAAATCAACATGCAGTCACGTAAAATCAAGATACATACAGGTCGTCGTCCTCCCCTTCTTCTATCTCTGTGCAAACGAGTCATCCATCCTGCTCTATTTGCCCGGTCCCTCGTCGTCTCCGGCAATCATGCATACCACTCCTCTCTTTCCCCTACCCTCGCAATCTACTTTCCTTTTCCCTGTGCACCTATATCTCTCTCTATCAAATCATCTCTACTTCCCTTCCTCCACTCATAGGCGCCGTTGACATGAACGCGCACACACACTATCCTGCTTAAAGACATCTTCATCCGCCGCCATGTGCATCCCATCCCTATACGTCTCAGGCAAATCACAAATAAAGCCCAACAACTCGCAATCCCGCTTCAGCACTTCCCTGCGGCACTCTGCGCGGATTGCACCCTTCTCGCCCCGCTGCACACGCGCCATACAAGCGGTAAACACGCGATTCTCCTCCACAATCAACCCTTTGCCGTGCGGCTCAAACGGAGCAACAGCCGCCTGAGCAGCAGCCCATTCCTTGGTAGCCACGAACCCACCTTGGGCTGGTGTCAAGGCCACAGCGGACGACGAGTTCTGCTGCTGCTGCTGCTGCTGCACCTGCGGCGGCGCCACGACAGTCTGCTTGCCTCGCAGGTTAGGGCTCTTGATGGTGGAATTGCGGCTGGTGTCCATCTGCTGCTTCTGTGGTTGGGCAGGCGCGACGGCTGCGGCAGGGTCCACGGGTGCCGGCACGGCAGCAGCGTCTGCCGGTGGCGGCGGTGTGCCCTGGCGTGTCTCGGGAGGCAGATCGGGCATAGGAGGGGAGGGCAGGTTGAGGTCCAGGCCGGGGTTAGGCTTGAGGCTGAACCAGTGGCAGGTGTTGAGGAAGGTGTAGGCGGACATGATGTCTGTTTCGTAGGTGTAGCCTAGGTTGCGGGTGGACCACATGGAGCGAGTGGTGACCCCGGGGGCGTAGGCTAGCTCGGCGTCTACTTGATCAGGCTTAAAGCTCGTTGCTGAGATATCTAGAGGGTCGAGAAAGTTGTGACAGTCCTGCCACATCGACCAGACTTTATCCACAAAGGCGTGGTGCAGCCAAAAGATGGGATCATCGGGACTAGCGAAACTATTCATGGCCCCACCAATAAACAGATGCGGACGCGAGTGCGCGCCAGCCTCAAAAGCCGGCCGGAAGCCACCCACCAGCTCCTCCTTCCCCATAATCAAGTCCAAAACCTCAGCCGGCGAAAAGAACCGATACGAATCCGAGCCAATCCGCTTCAAGCACCCCCCCTTGCTGTTCTTCCATTCGGCAAACGGCCCCTCCCTCATACAGAAGGAATCGTTCTTCTTCCCCATTGGCCCAAAAATGTCCCAGATCGGAGACTGGGCCTCCCTCCCTGCATCCAACGTCCAATCCCAATAAGGCATGGAAAAACAAGCAAATTTTCCCCCCAAATCCCGCACCGCGCTCTCAATCCGCAGCACATACCAGCGATGCCAAGGCAAGAAATAATCATTCCCGTGGAAGAGATTAAAAGTAGTAGGGTTGCCGTGGACAGAAGTAATAGTATCATACATCCCATTAGACTTAAGCGTCTGCAGCGCCTCCAAAAAGTCAGCCAGCTCCTCAGGGGTGAGCGACAAAATATTCTTTCGCACGCGGAAACACTCTTGCTCCCAAAAGGGTGGACCGGCTTCGGTAGGGAAAGGCGTGGGTGCCACCGTCGGCACAAGCGACCCTGCTGGAGTAGTGGCGCCGTCAGTAGGGGAGGGATGGTGGTGGTGGCCCCAGTGGTGTGGCCTGTGCGTGGGCGCGAGAGTAGGGGCGCCTGCGGGCACGTCCGGCACAGGCACAGCAGGAGGAGCAGCAGCAGCAGCAGTGGGCGTCGTGGAGTCCACTGGGGGGGTGATAGGGGCATCGGGCGCGGCGACGGGTGCTGGCTCTGGTACCGCCACGGGTGCGTCTGGTGCTACAGCAGGTGCTGGTTCAGGAGGGGTGACGACGGCTGGCGCGTCTGGAACAGCAGCAGGTGCATCCGGCACCGCAATTGGTGCAGCGTCGGGTGGTGTGACTACAGCCGGTGCGTCTGCTGGAGGGGCCACGGCTGGCACGTCGGGGGCAGCGACAGGTGCAGCATCTGGTGATGTGACCACCGCAGGAGTCTCAGGCGGGGCGACAGGAGCGTCGGGAGCCGCCACGGCCGGTGCGTCTGGAGCCGCGACGGGTGCAGGGTTTGGGGAAGTGACCACGGCGGGCGTGTCGGGGGCAGCGACGGGTGCTACTGGCAGGGGGGTGACGGCTGGCGTAGCTGGCGTTGCTGGTGTCACTGGCGGCACTACGGCGGGTGGGGCTGCTGGGGTGGTTGGTACCACTATAGGGGGCGGCGAGACGGGTGTAGTAGGCACGGGGTGAGTGGTGGGCCTGACGACGGGGGCGGCTGGCGCAGCGGGGGCCACGGGCCTCACCGGTGCTGCCTCGGTGGGGTTGCACTGCCACCAGTAGTCGTTCACGTACTCGCATTGATGGCCCTCACAACAGTTGGTGGGACCCCAGTAGTTCAGGCCGCCGCACTGCAGCCATTGCCCGATGCATTGTGCTTCCCAACCCCAGCCGGGCTGCGCCCCGACACCCGTCCAAAGCTGGGTGGAGGAGACGAGGGCCAGGACGGCCGCGCTGCCAAGAGACAAGGGTCGCATGGTGGTAGTCTTGTGGTGTGGTGTCCAAGGCTGTGGTCCTCTGGTAGGTCACTTCTTACGCTGATAACGGAGGGGAGCTCCCGTGGGCGGTGGTGGGGATGGGTGCTGGTGCTGCGGCTGCCACTGCTGCTGGTGCTGCTGCTGGTGGGACGACGATGATGATGTTGTTGATGATGATGCAAAGGCGTGGGCGTCCTTGGGCTGTGACATGTGTGTGTGTTATGGCGTGATGATGGGCGTGTGGGTATAAAATTCTGCTGGTGGCCAATTGTCCTGGCCCTGTTCTTGAGATGGGTGCGCATGGGCCAAATATTGTGAGGCTGCTTGTGGACGTCAAGGCCAGACAGAGGCGCCCAGCACTGCTGCTGCTGCTTGATGGAGTCGGTCATGATGCGGCGTCTTGTGGGTCCACGTGCACCCCCACCCTGTTGTCAATCAAAAACGTGCAGCGAACGAGCATGCCATGTGTTGTTTGAGCCGTTGGGCTTCGTGTGTGTGATGTCGCCCCGCCCTGCAAGAAGAAGCAGCACGTGGGAGGAAAGTGCTGCGCTGTGAAAATTTGCGCGCAGCCCCAGCCCCTCTCGGGGTGTCGGCCGGCGTGGGCTCGATGAATCGGTTTCGCCCTTAGCAGCGGGGTTGCTTGTCGTCAACACAAGGGGTGGGACATGCGTTACACACAATATGGGCAAGCCGTTTTGCGATGAATCCGTTGAGCGGAGCGCTGAAAGACCGTCGACGGGCTTCTTCACTCACACCTTGATACACTGCTGCCCTTTGGCCATGGATGTGCTTGTGTGTGTGTGTACCATGCGACGTACAATGACAACAGTACGAGGAAAAGGAAAAGGGGAGCAAGAGAAGCTAGCAAAGGTATCCAAGCCAGCAGAGGGAAAAGTGATCCCATTCAGATGTGATGATCATCATCAAGCACTTTGCTTCAAGCTTGGCGTTCCGTGCTGCTGCTGCTGCTGCTGCTGCTCCTGCTGCTGCACACACCGCATCACAGCCATGCACACACATTCATTCTCATTATTGTTGCTCCTACACCCCGCTCGATCTCTCACATTCTCGCCTCCCCTTCCCCAACGCCACCACACAGCCCAGCTCCCAGCTGTCTAGCTGTACTACAATAGCACCTACGCCACCACCACACCCCAGCCGACCTACGTAGCTCGCTCCTGCATCTCCGTACTAGCACTCCCTGCCCAGCGTCCAATGGCGGCCGCCATGCCCCCCGGGCCCGGGCTATCTCTCCCTTCGTCTTCCCCTCCTTCGTCCTCGTCGTCCTCTTCCTCTTCCCGAGGCTGGATGTATTCCTCCTTGCCACCAATGCTGCTGCACCTCTTCAAAGCCCTATGGCCCCGTGCTCCCGTCTCGCTGCCCTTCTCCGAGTTTCTAAAGCACGCCCAAGAGGGGAAGCTGGCAAGGGTATTGATGAGTCAAGACCGGTTCGAGGTGCAGATGAAATCCACTGCTGCGGCTGCGGGTGCCGCCGGCGCTGTTGCTGCCGTGCAACTCGCCCGGCCTCAGACCTACCGGACCTTTGTCATTCCTCACTTGGACAGGCAATGGATCGTGGAGATGCTGCTAAAGAATGGTGTGCAGTTTGGGACCGCCACTCCGTCGTGGGGGCGGCGCATCGTGACCCTGCTGCTGACGCTCGCTCCGTTTTTGTACCTTGCTTTGGTGTACAAAATGATGAACAAGCTTTATAATCCCAACGATAGCGTGGGGAAGGAACAAAAGGGCGCCAATCAAAATCAGAGGAAGCGGCTGGTCACTTTTAAGGATGTGGCAGGGATCGATGCGGCAAAATTGGAGCTGTTGGAAGTCGTTGAGTTTCTGCGAGATAGCACTCGTTACGACGCCATCGGTGCGCGACTTCCAAAAGGAATTCTGCTTAGTGGAGCGCCAGGGACGGGGAAGACCCTCCTTGCGAGGGCGGTCGCGAACGAGGCTGGTGTCTCGTTTATAAGTTGCTCAGCAAGTGATTTTGTGGAAATGCTCGTAGGGAGAGGAGCAGCACGTGTGCGTGATTTGTTCCAGCGGGGGAGGGTTAATGCTCCTTGTATCATTTTTATTGACGAGCTGGACGCCTTGGCAAAGGCCCGAGGTTCTTTTTCGTCGAACGATGAGCGGGAACAGACCCTCAATCAGCTGTTGTGTGAAATGGATGGGTTTGAAGGAGGGGAGAATTGCGTGCTTGTCATTGCAGCCACGAATAGACCAGAGGTCATCGACTCTGCCTTGATTCGTCCTGGGCGTTTTGATCGACATATTGCCGTTGGCCTCCCCGATACAAGGGGCCGACGCGCCATCCTCGACGTGCATTCCCGCAACATCCGCCTCTCCGCCGCGGTGGACCTAACCAAAATCGCCCGCTGCTCCAAGGGGTTCTCGGGCGCGGAGCTAAGCAACGTCATCAATGAAGCGGCGCTCCTAGCAGTCCGAGCGGGGCTAGGTGCCGTGACACAGGCATGCTTAGAAGAGGCTTTAGAGCGAAATAATAAAACGAGGCGATTGGCCGCTCAATTGGATGGAATTGGGAGTGGCGCTGATGGTGGGAATCAGTCGTTTCTGTACCAGCTTCATCATCATTTGAATAATAATAATAACCAAAACAATAGACCACGCAGCCCGACGCACGAACCCACGTCGTAGCGAGAGAGCGAAATGAATGAAAATTGAGAAAATGAGAAAGTCAATACAAGCAAACAAACAACAAGCTATGTTTGAAAAATAAAAAGAGCTCTGAATATTCTCAAGTTCCATTTACTTGCTCACTTTCTTCTGATTTCCTTTTCACATTTAACTTACATCGCATACATCTTCGTACTCAGCGTCTTCTCCTCCTCCTTCCCTCCCTCCTCCGGCGCCAGGGCCATAAATGACTGATCTCCCAAAAGCTCAGCTTCGTCTTGACGACGACCCTCTTGTTCCTGCTTATTGGTAGAGGCGTTTGGTCGTGTGACATAAGCTTGATGGGGAAGTGGAGCGGTGCAGCTGTCGGGTCTGCTCTTCCAGCCTGCTGTTGCCTGCGCTGCGGTCTCTCCCTCCCTCCTTCCTCCTTCTCTTCCACACGAAAGCCAAACACCCGCGGCACGTACACGTCCTTCTCCCCTCTGCTGCTGCTGCTGCTGCTGCTGCTGCTGCTGCTGCTGCTGCTGGCACTGACCCCCACCGTTGACTCCTCCTTCAAAGCCGGAGTAGGATACAGGTCAGGAAAGGCCAACATGAACAGATGCGCAAAGCTGGTGCCCCAATAAGCCCCGTTTAGCTGCTGGTGGTAATGGTCAGCGGGCCGATAAAGCACTCGACAACGCGGGCAAAAGACATTGACGCCTCCTGTGCGCCCTTTCTCTTCCTCTTCCTCTTCCTCCTCCTCCTCCCCGTCTCGAATACCTACAGGTAGGAGGGCTTGCCCATCGCAGGCCAGGCGGGGACAGCGGCCGAAGTGTGCCTGCTCATATTTCTCTCTCATGGCATTTAGGCCTTTCTGTGTCACAATAAACCGAGCATGAATAAGTCCATACATCCGTCGAGCAGCTGCTTCGTTCCACGGTAGCGGCGGCAGTGGTGGTCGATAGTTTTGGTCCTTGGCCTTTTTGTTACCTTTGTAGACGACGTTGCCAAGCAATAAATCGATGGCGGCCAGGTCGGAAGGAAGGCCCAACCAGTTGAACTCCTCCGCCAGAAACGATGCAGGGACAGCACAGAAGAACTCGTGGCCAGGGGTACGGCAAAATCGGTGCACCCAGCTGCTTTGCGCACGTTTATCTTCGAGCACAGGGGCGGAAAGGAGGACCTCGAGGCTGTCGTCGTCCTCCTCCTCTTCTTGGACGTCCTCCTCCGGCTCGTGCTGCTCCTCCTCATTCGCCTCCCCCCCTACTTCCTGCTGCTCGTCAACAGCGTCACCATCGCGCAGCGGAGCAGGAAACTGCGACAAAGACATGCTAGGGGTGGAGCTCAGGTCCGATGACAGCCAAGCGGTGTGCTCATCGTCGTCCTCGTCTTCCTCCTCGCCCTCCCCCCCACTCTCGATGCCCCCGGATGAAGGCGAGACCGAAGCTGGCGGAGGCCTCGTGCCAAAGCCTCCGTCCCCCTCTCCCACCTTACTAGCAGCAGCATAAGGGGCAACACGAGACGAGCCTTCAAAACGGACTGGAAGCAGGGCTGGACAGGCCACCAAGAGGAGCAGCACGAAGTAGGAGAGCTTGCCCATTCCCCGCCGCTCGCGGGCGCCTTGCTCGGTCGCCACCCCAGCGCTCACCTGCCCCTCGTTGCGAGCTTGAGCATACCTGTAAATGTGCGGTCGTGTCAGGATCGAGTAAATGCGCAATGTAAAAGGGCAAGCAAGCAAGCAGGAAGAGAGGCCAACCTCCCACTCCTCTCCACAACCCTGAGCGAGTCCAAAACAATAACCCACACGCACACGGCAACAACTCACTTTTGATTCACCCCACGACCACTACACAGGCACGGTGGTGTCAAGAGCGTCAAGCACCGGGCACGGCTGCTTTTGGTGCGCAGTTGACTCAGCATTCCGACCGCTAGCTACACAGCAATTCAACCTCTTGCCTCGCTCTCCCGCTTGCTCAGACATCTAGAGCACACCACCACCACGCCTGAAGCCATGCATTCGACCATCTTTCAGATATTTGGGGCTAACACGGACGTGGGCAAGACGGTGGTGTCGGCGGGATTGCTGCGCGCGGCCCTGGCCGGCCCTCCAAGGCGGCAAGCGACGTACATAAAGCCCCTGCAGACTGGAGACGTCCACGACGGGACCTTTGTACAGCGCTACGCCCCGAAGGAGGTGCGCTGCCATACGCTATATAGCTGGAGCACGCCCATCTCTCCGCACCTGGCGGCGGCCAAGGAAGTAAAAACAGTGACAGGGGAAGACCTGTTGGCAAAGCTGCAAGCCCACCTGCAGCAAGGGCAAGAGACGGAGGAGGAGGAGGGCGGAAAAGAGTCACAAGCACGCGGAATCACCCTCGTGGAGACGGCTGGCGGCGTCCTTAGCCCCGGGCCGTCTTCTGCTCTCCAAACACAGGCGGATTTGTACCGTCCATTGCGTCTGCCGGTGCTCTTGGTCGGGGACGGGAGGTTGGGAGGCATCTCTACCACGCTAGCAGCCTATGAATCACTCTACTCCCGGGGCTACGACGTGCACGCCATTGCCATCCTGGACTCGCCTGACCACCTCGACAATGCCTCGGCTGTCCGTACATACATCAATGTCACGCTGGGCCACCCCACTCTCCCCGTCGTCTCCTTGCCCCCCTTGCCGCCGTACCCAACTTCCTCCTCCTCCTCTTTCTCGTCTACTACCACCGATGCCACGAATGGGGACGACGATGCTCTAGCAGCTTGGTACCAAAAGAACGAAGAGCCTTTTCGGCAGTTATTGAGCGTATTGGTCGAGAGGGAGCAAGCCCGCGTGCAGCGTTTGCGGGCCATGCCTGACATGGCCGCTGAGGTGTTTTGGTACCCTTTCACCCAACATCGTGGCTTGAACAGCAAGCATTTACATGTGGTGGACTCGGCTTATGGGGATCATTATAGTCTCATTGAGAAGGAGAAGGAGGGCAACGGGGAGGGGGAGGGAGGGGAGGACGGCTGCTTTTCGCGGCGTTTGATTGACGCCTGTGCCTCCTGGTGGACCCAAGGGTTGGGGCATGGTCGAGCCGACGTGGCGCTAGCGATAGGAGCAGCAGCAGGGCGGTATGGTCATGTTATATTTCCGGGGAATGTGCACGAGCCGGCGCTGCGTTTGGCGGAGCTGATGTTGGCGGGCCCGGGGAAGGGGTGGGCGAAGCGGGTGTTTTTTAGTGATAATGGGTCGACGGCTATGGAGATTGCGGTCAAAATGGCCCTTAAAAAAGCCTCTTCCTCTGCCTCTGAAGAGGGAGGGGAGGGGGAGGAAGGGATACAAGTGGCGGTGGTGACCCAACGGGATTGCTATCACGGGGACACGCTCGGGTGCATGGACGCTGCTGCTCCCACTGTCTTCAATACAGGCCAGCACCCCTGGTACCAACCACGTACCCTCTCCCTCGCCGTCCCCACCATAGGCTACGTGCAAGGCCAATTACAGGTGGAGGTGCCCCCCGAGATCGTTGCTGCCTCCTCCTCATCCTCTTCCTACTCCTCCTCCTCCATGGGTGTGCGGGTGCTGTCCTTCCCGGGAGGCATGGCAACCCTCCTGGACCTGCCCGCGCGAGAGACGTCTGAGGCGGCCGACATGTACCGACGGGCCATCCAAGTTCAAATGGATGCTTTTGAAGCAGAGGAAGAAGGAGCAGGAGGGCAAAGGCGGCGGCGATTAGGGGCGGTATTGTTAGAGCCTGTCTTGATGGGCGCGGCGGGCATGATTCTGGTGGACCCGCTTTTTCAGCGTTTGCTCACCTTGGAGGGTAGGGCAAGGGGCCTCCCTGTTGTGTTTGATGAGGTGGCGAGTGGGTTGCACCGGTTGGGGTGTGCTTCGGCGGCGGAGCTCTTGGGTGTCACTCCTGATATTGCCTGTTATGGAAAGACGCTTACGGGGGGGTACCTCCCCCTTGCCCTCACCCTGACCACTGAGGCTATTTTTAAGGCGTTTCATGGACCGGCGAAGTCGGATGCTCTTTTGCATGGGCATTCTTATACCGCGAACCCTCTTGCGTGTGCTGCTGCTGTGCGGGCCTTGGAAGCCTATGAGGCCATGCACGCAGACCGTGACCAGCAGCAGCACAGCAACAGCAGCAGCAGCAGCAGCAGCAGCAGTCATCGTTGTGTGTATTATGAAGGTCAAGTAGCCGCGCTCTCCCAAATCGATGGGGTCCGGCGGGCCGTCGCCCTGGGCACGGTACTAGCAGTAGAGCTGGAGGAGGGGGAGGGAGGGCAGGGGGGAGGGTATGGCTCCACGGCATCGGCGCATGTTGTCCAGGATTTGAAGCGTGCGGGTGTGTATGCTAGGCCGTTGGGGAATGTGGTTTATTTGTTGGCGTCACAGGTGGCTTTAGAAAGGACGACGCAGATTTTGATTGATACCCTTGAGCAGGTTTTGCGGCATCGGGCGACACCCGCCGGCGCTGAGAGCCGGCTGGAGGGGAATGGAGGGGTGGTCATTTAGAAAAGAAAAGGAAATATGGTGTAAATTGGTGATTCAATGAGATAAAAGAAATCATGTCACGCGAATGCAACATTTGACCTCTATCTAATAATGCTATTCATTTATTTTTGTCCAACCCTCTCTCTCTCCTACACTCTACTCCGTCGGCTTCCCTCCCCCCTCTGCGTCTGTCCCACCACTTACTCTCCTATCCCGCTTTGTCTCATCCTTCTGAATCGTCACCTTCACCGACACAGCCTCCCTCTTCTCCTTGATCCCCCCCTTCTTCTCCCCAGCCGCCGTCGCCGCCCCCCCTTCTTGCTGCTGCTGCTGCTGCTCTTGCATCAACAACAATTGCGGCACCCCCACCTCCACCTTGATCTCCAAATCCCCCAACACCTTTACTTCCGTCCCTCGGGGCAAGCGAATGTCCGTCTCTTCCACCCGTCGTTTCAACTGCTTCCGGACCGCCGCTGCCAGCTCTGCCTTAGTCAAAGGCTGCTCCAAACTCGTCCCATCCAACGTAACCTTACGGGTAAACGTCAATGCCCTATGCGTCGCCCGTGCCTTAAACTGCACGAAATCCCGGCGTTCTTCCAAGAGCCCCCGCTCCTCGTCCGAACGGGCCACCACGTGCTGCGCCTTGTTGTCGGCCGTGGCATACACCGCCTTGCGGCCTGGAATGAGAAAATTGCGCGCGTACCCCGGCTTGACCGCCACTTCTTCCCCCGCGAAGCCTCGCAGGGCCAGGTCTTCGAGCAGCACCACGTTCACGGCCCGCTTCTTGGACATGGCGCGGGTGGTGGCGGTCGATGGGGCGAGGGTGGCGGAGCTGTAGGGTGGATGGGAAGAGAAACAAGTGGTTTGGTAAGCTAAGGGCGGAGGAGGACAAGGCTGTAGGGTGCGGGGGAGACAAGGTGAGGGAAGGAAAGGGGAGAGGTGCTCTGTAAAAACGGGAAGGGGAATACAGACGGCAGGCGCCGCATTGCTGGCGAAAATACCCAATGACAGCGTCCTTGCCTCTCGGGCTGTTGGTACGGCGTGGCAGTACGTAGGTGTACAGGGGGGTCTCAATGATGGAGGGAATGATGGAGGGAGGCCAGAGTATCATCATCATCGTGCTGCGTTTTCTTACCTGCTTGTCCGCCGGCAAACCGTGGCCAACAGGGACATGATTGCGGAGATGTTGTCCTGGTCGAGCGCCGCGCCTGTATGGCGTGCAAGGGTGTGATGATGGGGTAGGTGTGAGTTCAGCGCGTGTTGGTTAAATTGTGATGATGATGATGATGATGGTGAGAAAAATGGCGCGAGCGAGCATTTTGAAATCGATTGGCCGTTTTGGCCTCGGCTCTCTGCTACTCTTTACTTCACCCTCACACACACCACAGACACACTAGGACAAGCAGCAGGACGCCCTCTGCCTAGTCCTTGTACAGAGTGTCCTGTCCACTCCCTGGCGCGGCGTCTTATCTGCCCTTTCCCCTCCAACCAATTCCCCGCCCGGCTTGGACATCGCTCTCTCAGCTCTGAACGAGCAGCTCTTCCCATTCCGGTACTTACAACTCAATCAACACCCCACACGTACACCATACAACAAAAGGAGCCCATGGCGTTCACCCCTGCCAAGCCGCGGCGGTCGCCTTCTCCTGGCATGCCCACGACTGGGTCACATCGCAAGAGCTTTCTGGCCACGGAAAGACCCCCAAGGGACTCCTCCTCTACTTCCTCGGCGCCTACCACTCCCACGCCCCTACGCACGTCCACGCCCACGCATCAGCCCCAGCAACGAATGGACATCGGCAAGGACAAGGTCTCTTTTTCCGCCAGCGCCATTTCCCGTCCCATGCCCGTCCGGTCACCCACGGCCGCCTCGTCGTCTTCGCAGCAGGCGCCGGAGCGGTCCATGTCTCAATCCATCCAAGTGGTGTGCCGCTTCCGACCGGCGCGCGAAAAGGACCCGTTCGAGTGGTACAAGGCCGTGGATAAGCAGGGTGCCGTGCAGGTTAATACGCCAGAGCGTGCCCTGGACTTTGGCTTTGACCGTGTCTTCGATTCGCAGACCACGCAGGCCGATGTCTACGACTCGGTACGGCACGTGGTGCTCGGGCTCCTCGACGGGTTCAATGGCACATTGCTGGCCTACGGGCAAACGGGCAGGTTAGTTTAAACCTCGGAGGGCGGGAGGGAGGGAGGGTGGTGATTTGTGTCTATCTCACTTCTCTATGTCATCACCATCTCACTTTTCCCCCTCTCCCCTCCCTCCCCTCCTTTCCTTTATCACAGCGGCAAAACCTACACCATGATGGGGCGGCCCGAGTTTGAAATGGACACGTCGTTCGGCAACATCAGCGGCTCCAGTCTTCCTCCCGTTCTTCCCACCCCTCGTACCCCGCGGACGGGCGGCGTGGGCGTGATTCCCCGGGCGGTGGACGACCTGTTTGCCATGGTCGCCGAGTTCCAAGACACGATTGAATTCACGTTCAAGGTGTCGTATGTGGAGGTGTATTGCGAGAAGGTGCGAGATCTGCTGGACACGGAGAATGGGGCGGATTTGAAGCTGCGCGATGACCCACAGGGCGGAGTGGCGGTCACGGGGGCTACCGAGGTGTTTGTGCAAAGCCAGGCGGAGATTCTCAAGGTGATTGAGGCGGGGCAACTGGGAAGGATGACGGCCGCGACGCGGATGAACGAGGAGAGTTCCCGCTCGCATGCCCTGTTGTTGCTGACGGTCACGCAGAAGAATACTGAGACCCTCCACATCCGACGGGGTAAACTTACACTGGTGGACCTGGCGGGGTCCGAACGCATCGCCAAGACAGGGGCATTGGGCCTGCGGTTGGAAGAAGCCAAGAATATCAATCGTTCCCTCACTACCCTCGGCATGGTCATTTCTGCGCTGGCCGACGGGAAGCCTCACGTCCCCTACAGGGATGCTAAGCTGACTCGGATTTTGACCGAGTCTCTAGGAGGGAATTCAAGGACCTGCCTCATTATTTGTTGTGCTCCTGAGTTGAGCCATTCTCAAGAGAGTATCAGCACGTTGAGGTTTGGGGAGCGGGCGAAGAAGGTGAAAAATCATGCGGTGCGGAACGAGGAAATGAGCGCGTACGAGCTGCAGCTGTTGCTGACCCGGGCCTTGGCGGAAATCTCGCAGCTGAAGGCGCTCTTGCTGGCGGGAGGAGGAGGGAACGGTGCAGAAGGAGGGGTGGAGGGAGAGTTGGTGGCCGTGAGCGATGCGACGGCGGTGGCAGTCTTGGTTGTACCAAACTCGTCCATGGCGCCGATGCCGGCAGTGGAGAAGGGGGAGGACATATCTGCTTTCTCGCCAGTGCTTGTGCCTGTGGAGGGAGCTGATGGTGTCGCTCCTCCTTCTATCAGTGTCGTCGAGGACGGTACGCAGGCGGCTACGGAGCCGATCGACGCTCTCGCAGAGGCCGAACTAAGGGAAGGAGCTGCTGTTTCTGCTGCGCTTGTCCAAGCAGAGGAGGGACGAGCCGCGCTAATGTCATCAGGTTCGATTTCTGTCGTGCGTGCCTACAACGAGAAGGACAACCTTCTCTCCCCCCTGGAAGTAGAGCTGAGCCGCCTCCGGGCCGTGCTGGGGGAGAAGAATGATGAGAACGCCTATTTGTCCATGCGGAACGATGAGCTGGCGACGCGGCTTGCCGAGGAGGAAGCAGCCGTGGTCCGAGCAATGGAAGAGCAGTCCGCCTTGGAGAGCCGGTTGCGGGAGGCGGAAGCGAGCATGAACCAGATGATGCGAACCATGGCGGAGGCGGGGCAGGGATCGGTGAGGAGTAATAGTATCAGGGAAGGTGGAAGTGGTGGGGAGGGAGAGATGGGTGGCAAGAGCTTTGGAAGCCCAGTCCCAAAGCTGCTGGCGCACGGAGAAGGCGATGCCAGCAGCGCACCACCGGAGGAAGGGACGGAGAAGGGGGGGAAGGAAGGAGGCAAGGGGAAGCCTTCGCCG
>Ga0105053_10003853_pt1 | contig 22484 bp, 10 predicted proteins | sample BON01_FD_78093 | JGI IMG/M metagenome (GOLD analysis project Ga0105053, IMG submission 78093) | Freshwater microbial communities from Lake Bonney liftoff mats and glacier meltwater in Antarctica - BON-01 | ecosystem: Environmental > Aquatic > Freshwater > Ice > Glacier meltwater | place: Lake...
GCCGCTTTTGCCCCCGCGTGGGCGGGGGCTCTTCGGCGCTGGGGGGGGTGGAGGGGGGGGGGGAAACAGGGGGGGGGGGGGGGGCGGTCGCGCGTAAGATGACGAGGCCGAGGAAACCAAAAAAAATGGTAGTGAGAGGGTTCCGAAAGGCGCGACCCCGACTCGCCGCGGCTCGCGGCGGCGGCGGTCCGGGCGGCGGCGGCGGCGGCCCGTCGCAGTTGCGGGTCGCGGCCGGGCGGCGGGCGGCCGGGCCGGAGACAATGTGAGACCTGGCCGCGCGCCCGAGGCAAAGAACGCGCCGCCGCGCCCATGTGCGTGCGGGCCGGCCAGGGCGGGAAGTTTCAAGGGCAAGGGGGGAGCAGCGGGGAGAGGAGGGAGGGAGCGGCGGGGAGGGCGCGGGAGGAAGGGGGGAGGGCGCACGGGGGAGAAGGGGGAGTGACAAGAGACATAAACAAACCCCAAGCGAAGCTCTCATCGCTCGTGCCGCGGCGCCGCGCCTTGAACACGCCCGGCCGGGAGCGCCCGGACGCTGGAGCCCATCATCGCCGCGCGCGGGCGCGCGCGAAGCGCCGCGGGGAGGGAAGGGAAGGACCTCGGCTAGGGGAATAAAAACTCCTCTTCCTCTTCCTCTCTCTCTCTCTGCCTCCACTCACCCGCAGACGTCAGGCCCGACGAGAACGCCGTGAACGGCGCCTTATTGCCCGTGCGGTCCTCGCCGCCGCCGTCGTTGATGTCGCCGACGTCATCCTCGACGACCTTGGCCTCGGCCACCTTTTCGGCCTCGACCATTTCTCGCGGGTTGGGGTTGTTTGATGCTTTCCGCCACAAAGAACAAGGGGGGGGGGAGCGCGGCGCGCGCGCGGGCTCTCGGGTGACGGCGGAGGTTGGAGTGAAACACCGGATGGTTGCGGTGCGGTTCGGCAGAGGGAGTGGTGGTGGAGGGGGGGAGGCGATGCTTTAGATGGGAGGCGGGGGGGAGGAACCGGCAAAGGCGGGAACGCCTCTCTCCGCCGCGCCGCGCCGGGTAGCCGGCGCCCCGAGGGTGGGACGAAGCGGCAGTGAGGGGGGGGGGCGGGGACGTCCTGCAGCGGGTCTCTTCGAGTCCATCCATAAGTCGAGCTGATCGGCATCTCACGCGTCATTAGGGACGTATGTTGAGTTGCTATATGTCCGTCGAAAAAGAAATCGAAGTAAGGAGGTATTGTCGTCTCTTGACGACGGCGGCGACGCGGGCGCCCGAGCAAATGAAGAACAAAACAAAAAAAAGATTATAACCTCGCTCCCAAGCGCCCTCCTGCCCCCGAACCAAGTACCCAGCCACCCCCCCGCACCATCAAAGCCTGGTCGGCAGCGGCACCAACCCGTAGTAATAGGCCGCCCCGGCCTCCCGCGGCTGCGACGCCTCGGCCGCGAACGCCGACCCCACCGCCGCCGTCCGCCCATCGTCCGCCATGGCCGCGCCGGCGAGGTCGCCAAACGCGTCGGGCGCGCCGGGCACGCCCCGCGGCCACCCGAGCCGCTGCACGGGACCGCTCGGGCAGGGCGCCCCGCTCCTGGCGTTAAAGTCGTACACCTCGGCGGGCGCGCCCAGGACGCCCGCGAAGAGGCGGTAACCGACGACCGGCCTGGCCGCGCCGCGCCGCCGGGGCGCCTGCCCGAGGATCGGCGCCAGCTTGACCGCCTGCACGCGCCCCGCGTTGTGCCAGGTCGGTCGCCCAGTCGCTCTCCGGCGGCAGGAGGTCGCCGAAGCGGCAGCGCGGCGCAAACTGCTGCTGCTGCCCTGCGGCGCTCGACGAGGCGCGGCTGTAGGTGCGGGCGACGGCCACGCTCTCCAGCACCTTGCTCCGGCCCGAGGAGGCCGCCGCCGCCGTCCAGCGGCTCGAAGGTGGTCGTGCCCACGGCCAGGGCCAGGCCGTCGGGCGACAGGCCCACGGAGACGTGACCGCCTCGGTCAGCGAGTCGAGCGGTGGTCCCCGCCGCGCCGCCCGCAGCCGCCACCGCCCAAACTCCCGGGGGGCCTCGCCCAATCTTTCCCCCGCCCGCGCTCACTTGCCCGCCGCCGCCCCGCCCCCGCCGCCGCCGCCGCCGCCGGTCAGCGGCCGCATCGCCGGGAACGCGATCACGTCGCGGATCGACGCCGCGTCCGTCAGCAGCATCACGAGCCGGTCGACGCCGACGCCCAACCCCCCGCAGGGCGGCAGGCCGTGCTCGAGCGCGTGCAGAAAGTCCTCGTCGACGGCCACCTCGTACTCGGCCGCCTCGCGGTCGTCGTCGTCGGCGCCGCCGGCATTAGGCGCCGACGGCGCACCGGCCTCGGCGCCGTTCTGCGCGGCCGCCGCCGCCGCCGCCGCCGCCGCCGCCGCCGCCGAGGCGCCGCGCGCCGCCGCCGCCCTGTGCGCGGCCACCTGTGCCTCGAGACGGGCGCGCTGGTCGACCGGGTCGGTCAGCTCGGAGAAGGCGTTAGCCAGCTCCCTGCCCGCGACGAACAGCTCGAAGCGCTCCGCGACGCCGGGCTTGGACCGGTGCGGCTTGGCCAGCGGGGACACGTCGATGGGGTGCTCGAGCACAAAGGTCGGCTGGATCAGCGAGGATTCCGCGGTCGCCTCAAACATCTCGTTCAGCACGCGCCCGACGGACGCGCACGCGCGGACCTTGCGCGCCCCCTTGCGCGCGGACGCCCTGCGGCCCTCGTCGGCGTCTGGGGATGCGGCGACGCGGGCGAGCGCCTCGAGCGCGGCGGCGCGTGCGCCGTCGACGTCGCCGGCGCCGGCCGCGCCGCCGCCGCCGCCAAACGCGGCGAGAAAGTCAATCCCCGTCGCGTCGCGCACGAGCTCGGCCATGGTGGCGCGCCGGAAAGGGCGGGACAGGTCGATGCGCACGCCCTGGTAGTCGACCACGCCCGCGGGAAGGGGGGCGGGATCGGCGGCGCCGGCGGCGGCATCGGCGCCGGCCGCCTCGCCCTCGACGGCGGCGGCGGCCGCCGCGGCCTCGCCTCCTCCTCCTCGTCCTCCTCCCCCTCGTCCTCCCCCTCCTCCTCCCGCTCCCGCCCCCGCCTCCGGCGCCTCGCCCGCCCGCACCGCCAGCGCGCTCTCGCGCACCAGGTGCTCCGCCAGCTCCATCATGTCCTCGTAGTCGGCGTACGCCTGGTAAACCTCAACGGACGTGAACTCGGGATTGTGTCGCGTCGAGACGCCCTCGTTCCGAAAGACGCGCCCGAGCTCAAACACGCGCTCAAACCCTCCGACGACCAGGCGCTTGAGGTGCAGCTCCGTGGCGATGCGCAGGGTCAGGGGGCGCGCCAGGGCGTTGTGGTAGGTCGCAAAGGGGCGGGCGTCGGCGCCGCCGGCGACCGACTCGAGCACGGGCGTCTCCACCTCGAGAAAGCCGCGCGCCTCGAGCGCGCGCCGCAGCGCCGAGACGACGCGCGAGCGCGCGCGCAGCGTCCGGCGCGCCTGCTCGGTGACGATCAGGTCGACGTACCGCTGCCGGTAGCGCTTCTCCACGTCGGCGAGGCCGTGCCATTTGTCCGGCAGCGGCAGCAGGGACTTTGTGAGCACGCGCACCTCGTCCGCGACCAGCGAGAGCTCGCCGCGGTCGGTGCGGCGCACGCGCGTCCCCACGGCGCCGACGATATCGCCGACGTCGACGAGCGCCTTGACCGCGGCGAAGGCCTCCGGGTCGGACGCGCCGTTGGCGGCGTCCAGGCGCGCCTTGTCCACGTAGAGCTGCACCGACCCGCTGTCGTCGCGCAGGGAGAGGAAGGCGAGCTTGCCCATCACCCGCCGGGCGACCACGCGCCCGGCCACGGCCACGACGCCGGGGGGAGCCGTCGCTGCTGCCGCTGCTGCTGCCGCAGCCGCTGCTTCTGCTGCCGCTGCTGCTTCTTCCGCGGTCTCGCCGCCGCCGCCGGCCGCCGCCGCGGGCGTGGTCGGCGTGGTCGGGAACGCCAGGGGCTGCTGCTGCGCGGACGCGCCGCCGCCGCCGCCGCCGCCGCCCGCTGCCCACGCCGCGACCTCGACCTCCTCGCCGGGCGCCAGCTCGCCAAACTGCCGGTGCAGCCCTGCGGCCAGGTGGGTGCGGTCGAAGCGGGGCGCGTAAGGGTCGGCCCCTTTCGCGCGCAGGTCGGCCGCCTTTTGCAGGCGCACGGCGCGGATCTCCTCGGCGGAGGAGCCCGAGTCGGCGGCGCCGTTGCCGCCGCCCCTTTTGTTGGGGTTGTTGCCGCCGCCGCCGCCGCCGCCGCCCTTGCCGGCCTTGGGCTGCTTGGGCGGCCTTGGAGGCTTGTGCTGCTGCTGCTGCTGTTGGGTGTCGCTGGCGCTGCCGTCCGGGGATGTGGGGGCCCTGTTGGTGTTGGTGGGGGGGGGGTGATGTAGAGGGGGCGGGCGTGAGAGAAGGACGAGCGGGCGCGTCGGCGTCGGTGTCGGCGTCGGCGTCGGCGTCGGACGCGCCGAGACAGCTGCGCGACGGCGGCGGCGGTGCGCGCTCTCTCCCTCTCTCTCTGCGTGACTCCCTCTGCGCGCGCGCGGCGGCTTGTCCAGTGCTGTCTGTCGCGCGCACACAAGCAACTCGCGATTGGATGGACCGACGACAAAGGCAGAGACTCACTCGGCGGATGCGGATGAGGAAGGCGCGGTCGCCCAGATGCCGCCGCGGCGTGACGCGAGGAGCACCCGCCTGGGCGCCAGGAGAGCCAGGCGCCGCATGCCGACGCCGACGCGGGCGCACTGCATGTGGCCGGTTCACGGCCGCGATTGGCCCGGGGGCGACGGAGCGTTCGTTGAGCGGGGAGCTTTCGGGGGGGTGGCGGAGAGGAGGACGGGATGGTCGCTTTTTCGCGCTCACGCACACAGATTGCGGTGGAGGCTCCGACGCGGCGCGATTCTTCGTGTCGATTGTTGTGTGATGTGGGGCTCTGCGGGCGGGGGAGCGTGCCGGTTGTTCTCGGGGGCAAGGCGCTTGCCGCCGACGTCCCGCAAGACGCTCGCTCGCGCGCTTGCTGGACGCCGTCGCCGCTGAAAACGAGCGCTTCTGCCTGCAAGCACGCAATCGGCACACGTCGCGCGCTCACTTTCACCCCAGAATCTGTTGGCCTGCTCGTATCATCAACATCAAGCTACGACCCCATCGCGCTTCAGCACATGCACGCACCGCATCGCGCGACGATTTTCATCGGGTTTTTTTAGGTGAGTTTCGAGGCCGCGCGCTCGAACGCGCGATGGACCCGTAAGGACACGCGCCGATTGACAAAAACATCGCAACCGTCGGACGTCGATCGAGGCCCACGCATCAGGGCCTGCGTGGAGAGAGAGAGAGAGAGAGAGGGGGGGCAAAACCGCCGGTTCCGAAACGCTGATGCTCCCGCCATGCTTCCACGACCAACCGATCCGACACGCAGCATCACAGTCGACAGTGCGCCAGCAGCGACGCGTCGCCGACGGCCTCTGCTGCTGCACCCTCGCCGCTACAGCCGCTTGCCGGCGCCGCTGCCGCTGACGCCGACGCCGACGCCGACGCCGGTCGGAAACGCTTGAAAAGGCAGCGCCGCCAAAATTTGAGAAGATGGCGTCTCTAGAAGACCCCGTCCCCGCCGATTCGCCCCGCGCGGCGGGCGAGCGCGACGGCGACGGCGACGAGGGCCGCGACCGCCTCGGCACCCTCCCCCCGTCGCGCCGCCGCACCACCACCACCACAGGCGGCGGCGGCGGCGGCGGCGGCGGCGGCGGCGGCGGCGGCGGCGACGACGACGACGGCGACGGCGGATCGGCCGCCGCCGCCGCCGCCGCCGCAAGGGGCGTAGCCGCCGCGCTCGCCCTGCGCCAGTCGCAAGAGCTGCTGCTCGGCCCGCGCCGCCCCCGCCCGCACAAGGCCTGGCGCCGCCGCTACGTCAAGCTCCTGATCGTGGGCGACAGCGGCACGGGCAAGACCACCCTCGTGCGCACGCTGCTGAGCACGCCCGGCGAGCGCCTGCAGGTGCACGACGGCTCGTCGACGCCGGCGGCCCAGTTTGCCGCCGATCCCGAGTCGCTGTGCACCACGGTGACGTGGCGCGACGAGGACGACCGCGTCGTGTGGGTCTACCGCGTGCAGGACACCCCCGGCTACGGCGACCTCGAGCTCCCTCCCGGGCGGGACGGCGGGCGCGCGGCGCACGCGGCGATGATCCGGCGCTACGTGCGCGCGCAGAACGCCGCGTGGCTGGCGCGCGAGCGCTCGCCCGACCGCGCGCTGCCCTCGTCTTCCGGCGGCGGCGGCGGCGGCGACGACGACGACGACGGCGACGCGGCCGACGATCCCCGCGTCGACCTCGTGCTGTACGCGCTGCCGCCGCACCGCCTGCGCGCCTCGGACCTGCGGTACATGGCCGAGCTCGGGCGCGCCGCCCCCTTAGTGCCCGTCGTGTGCAAGTGCGACACGATGACGATCGGCGAGGCGCGCCGCTTCCGGAAAGAGGTGCACGGGCGGCTGGTGCGCGGGTTTGGCCCCGAAACGAAGAAAGGCGGCGGCGGCGGCGGCGGCGGCGGCGGCGGGGTGGACAGGGGGGGCGGGGGCCGGCGAGGCGGCGGCGGCGGCGGAGGCAGGTCGAGCGGCGGCGGCGGCGGCGGCGGCGGCGGCTACGCGATCAACGTGTTTGAGTTTGACCGCGACACGCTCGCGCGCGCGGGCTTGCCCGTGGCGGGCGGCGGCGTCGGCGGCGGCGGCGGCGGCGGAGCCGAGGACGGCGGCGGCGAGGGCGGCGGCGGCCGCGGCGCCTCGCCGCCGCCGCCCGTCGTGCCCTTTCTGGTCGTCGCCTCGAACGACGTCAACGACGAGATGGGCGCCCTCGAGGCGCCCGTGTTCTGGCCCGAGCGCCGGTACGCCTGGGGCACGGCCGAGGCCTTCAACCCGGACCACTCGGACCTGCTGTTCCTGCGGGCTTTGCTGCTGAAGGAGGGTCTAGAGGCGATCGTGCGCGACAAGCGGCGGCGGTACGAGCGGTGGCGGCGAGAGGAGCTCACGCGGCCGCGGTGGGGCCGCGCCGCGCGCGCCTTTTTGGTGTGGACGGCGGCGCCCGTGGCGGCGGTGCTGTGGTGGGCGCGCGACCCGGGGGGCGTGGCGGCGGCGGCGCGGGGGGCGCGCGGGGCGGCGCGGGCGGGCGGGAGGGCGGCGGCGTGGCTGGGCGGGGCGGCGCGGGACCGGGTCGCCGGCGGCGGGAAGAAGGCGGCGGCCGCGGCTCGCGCCGCTCCGGCGGCGACGGCTCCGGCGGCTCCGGCGCCTGCTCGCGGCGGCCTCTTCCGCGGGCGCGCGGCGGCGCTCTCGGCCGCGGCTCCGCCGGCCGTGACGGTCGAGCCGGAGACGCCGCCCGTGCGCACGGGGCCCTTTGGGCTGTGGTGATTTTTGGCAATAGACTACGACCAAGATTAAGCCCACGACGGAAACACAACACAAATGAAACATGTCGCGTTTGTGGAAGAGCGCCTGGCCTCTTTTTTTCTCGTCGTCGTCGTCAAACCTCGCCCCGGAAAAACGCGCCGACGGCCTTGGCGGCGGCCTCGAGCGCGGGCACGGGCGCGACCAGGGCCCACCGCACGTGGCCTCTGCCGCCGGGCCCGAACCCGCTGCCGGGAGCGACGGCGACGCCGGTCGCGACGACCAGATCGCGGCAGAACGCGGCGTCGTCGTCGTCGTCGCCGTCGCCGTCGCGAGTTTTTCCGTCGCCGTCGCCGCCGCGCTCGCCTCCGGTCTCGGCGTCGTCTTTTTCGTCGCTCGGTTTGCCGCCGCCCCCGGCGTCCTGGCTCCGCCGCCTCCGCCTCCGCGCCGCGCTCCACCCGCGCGGCAGGCGCGCCCAAACGTACATGGCCGCCACGGGCGCGCAGCCGCCGCCGCCGCCGCCGTCGCCGCCGCCCGCCGAACCCCCCGCCGGCCCCCCGCGCACGTCCCACCCTGCCTCCCGCGCCAGCGCCCGCGACAGCGCCCCGGCCCGCCGCCCGTACTCCCGCGCGGCGCGCCACGTCGATGCCCCCGCCGGCAAGCGCAGCGCCACCTCCCCGGCCCGCAGCAGGCCGCGCCACGGATTGAAGTCGATGGGCGCCTTGACGGCCTCGAGCGCGGCGACCGCCTCGGAGGAGCCGAGCGCGAGGCCGAGGCGCATGCCGCCCATCAGGTGCGATTTCGAGAGCGAAAACAGCTCGACGACGCGGCTTTCGCGCCCGCGGCCCTCGTAGAGAGCGTAGGCGAGGGCGCCCGGGGCGGTGAGGGTGTCGGGGAGCGAGGAGGGGTCCTCCCCCTCTGAGAACCCCATCGCGCGCGCGGCCTCGGGCGACGGGCGCGCGGCGGCGGCGTCCTTGTCGTCGCCCTCGTTGGCGTCCTCGTCGGCGTCGCCCTTCCCACCGGCGCGGGGGAACACCAGCGCCGCGTACGGATTGTCGCTCACGAGCAGCAGGCCGCGCCGCTCGCACAGGTCGAGCGCGCGGCGCCAAAAGGCGTACGAGGGGACGGCGCCCGTCGGGTTGTGCGGCAGGTTGACCAACAGGACGCGCGGACCACGCCCTCCGCCAGCCGCTGCCTCCCCCTCCTCCTCCTCGGCCGCCAGGTCCGCCTCGATCTCGTCCAGGGCCGGCAGCAGGGGGCCGACGGCGCCGCCGCCGCCATCTATGCCCCCGCCGCCGCCGCCGCCGCAGCACCCGCCGCCCGGCGCCAGGCGGTACAGCCGCGGGACCGCCGAGGCGACGTCGCAGGCCGAGGCGTAGGGCGGGTACGACACGTCGCACATGAGCACGCGGTCGCCCGGCTCGCACACGGCGAGCAGCAGGTGCGCGAGCCCCTCCTGCGCGCCGATGAGCGCGAGCGCCTCGCGGTGCGGGTCGAGCGGGCGGAGGGCCGGTGGGGGCGGCGAGGGCCGGGGCGGGGGCGCGGCGGCGGCGGCGGCGGCGGCGGCCCCCGCTCCCGCTCCCGCTCTTGCAGCCGCCGCCGCCGCCGTCCGCGCGTGCGCCTCGCCGCCGAACTCCCGCGCGAACCACGCCGCCCCGGCCTCCAAAAAAGGCACGGTCGCGGCCCGCAGGCTGTAGCTGTGCGTCTGCGGGTCGCCCAGCGGAGCGTCGCGCAGCGCGCCGAGCACGCGGGCGTGCGGGCGCAGGTCCGAGGAGCCGATGGACAGGTCGAGCAGCGCGGCGCCGGGGCCCAGGCGGCGCCGGGCGGCCTCCTTGTGCCGGCTCATGACGGCAAAGGCGCAGGGGCGCGAGGGGACGCGCGAGGAGGCCCACCCGCCGGCGGCGCCGTGGTCGATGCGGCCGGCCGCGCCGTCGTCGTCGCCGTCGGGGGGCCGCGCCGGCCGCGACGATGGGGTCGGGCCGTCTCCGGCGTCGTCTTCCGGCGCCCCGGCCGGGAGGGCAGCGATGGCGAGCGGCATGGTGGCGTGTGAAACGGGGCGGGGGCAGGGGGACTCTCGCCCGGCCGATCGGTGGGGACGCGCGTTCAAAAACAGAGAAGAGGAGCGGGAGGAGGACAAGGAGCAGATGGACGCTCTTCCTCTTGACGAATCGACGCGGCGCGCGTGAGGGACCGAGGTCTGTGGACAGGGAGTATTATCGGTGGCGGATCGCGTGTCTGTGAACCAATGGAAGCGTCACCGAGACCCCCAAGAAAGAAACGGCGCCGCGTCGCGCTCGACGCTCTTCGGTTCGTCGACGGCCGTGCGCGCACAAAGCTCCGCCTCGTCGCGCGTCGGCCCTGCTGTGCGACACGCCGCTCGTCAGGCGGGCGACGTTTGTGCGCCCCGAGCCCGAGAAGCGCCTAGTTGCTGCGCGCCGCGACCCGAAGCAACTTGCAACGCACCGAGCGCAAAACGACGCGGCGGCGTCGGCGGCGCCCACGGCCGCCGCGCAGCAGCCGGCGTCGCCTCGTCCCCATCCCGTGCGCCTAAAACGAGGAGGCGACCCAATAGCAGAGGCTAGCCATACACCACCGCTCCTTATTCAAACGCACATTGCCTGCCTCCTGGAACGACCGCCCCCCACCCAAACCGTTCACCTCGCAAAATCTCGAGCCACACGTTTGAACAAAGAGTTCCTCCTTTTCCAACCCGTCGAATCCCTCTCGCACGCGCGCGCCTGCCTCCCTGCGCGCCTTGCTACTACTTGACCCCGATCCCATTCCTCAGGGCCCGGTTCATTGCGCGCCCGCCATCCTCTCGCGCGTTCCGTTTGAGCAAAGGACGCGTCTCGCTTCTCGTTTGTGGCTGTCGAGGACAGGAGAGCCAGAGCTAAAAGAGCGTTTTTCCGCAACGCGGCAGCTGCCCCTCCTAGCCTCTTTCAGGCACCCGGAAGCGATGGCGGCGGCCAAGGCGCGCTCGATCGTCTGGTTCCGCAAGGTGAGAGGACCGGCCCGGGGCAATGCGATTCCTTCTGTGTTTTTCTTTCGCGGCCGACGTCGACCTCGAGCGAAACGAGCGACGACAAACGGACAAACGAAAACGAGTGGCTCACTCGCGCCGCCGCCCCCCTCCTAAAAACCCAAACCCTCGAAACGAAACAGGGCCTGCGCGTGCACGACAACCCCGCGCTCCTCGACGCGTGCCGCGACGCGTCGCACGTGTTCCCGATCTACGTGCTGGACCCGTGGTTCGTCTCGAGCGGCCAATACCGGTGAGGCAGACGGGGATTGCCGATCGATCGCCCGCCGCCGCTGCGGGGATTTCGAGCGGCCTGCGCTTTTTCGCATCGCCGCGCTCACCCTCAGCATTTCTCTCTCTCAAACCCTCCCAACCACTCGACCCAAAACCAAACACACCCAAACCATCCAAAAAAACAACGTCCAGCGTCGGCGCCAACCGGTACAACTTCCTGCTCGAGTCGCTGCGCGACCTGGACGCCAGCCTCAGGGCCCGCGGCTCTCGCCTGATCGTGCTGCGCGGCCCTCCCGAGCGCGAGGTGGCCGCGGCGCTAAAGCGCTGGCGCTGCACGCGCCTCTGCTTCGAGGCCGACAGCGAGCCGTACGCGCGCGAGCGCGACGCGCGCGTGTCCGCCGCGGCGTCGGCGGCGGGCGTGGCCGAGGTGGCGTCGCACGTGAGCCACACGCTCTACGACCCGGCCGCGCTGGCCGCGCGGGCGCCGGGCAGCAGGCCGCCGCTGACGATGCAGGCCTTCCAGAGGCTGGTGGACTCTATGGGAGACCCCCCGCCGCCCGCGCCGGACCCGCCGGCCCGCCTGCCGCCCGTGGACGACAGCGTGGCGCCGTCGTTCGAGGAGGGGCGGCCGCCGCGCTCGCTGCGCGAGGCGGGGTTTCCCATCCCGAGGGAGCCCACGGCCGAGGGCGGCGGCGCGGCGGCGACGACGGCGGCCGGCGGCGCCGGCGGCGGCGCGGGCGGCGGCGCGGGCCCGTCGTCGTCGTCGCTGCTCGCGCTGCCGCCGTCGCCCACGGCCGCCGCCGCCGCCGCGGCAGCAGCCGGCATGACGATGCCCGGCAGCGACACGGCCAGCGACGGCGCCAACAACGTCGTCGAGGACCGCCTGCTCGCGCCCGCCTCGGGCCTCTTCCCCGGCGGCGAGACGGCCGCCCTCGCCCGCTTCGAGGCTGCCCTGGCCGACGAGGCCTGGGTCCTCGCCTTTGAAAAGCCCGCGACCGACCCGACTGCCTTTGACCGCCCCGCCACCACCGTGCTGTCCCCCTACCTCAAGTTCGGCTGCCTGTCCGCGCGCCTGTTCCACGCCCGGCTGCAGGAGGCCTACGCCAAGGCCCGGCGCGCGGGCGGCACGCACACCAAGCCGCCGACCTCGCTGCGCGGCCAGCTGCTGTGGCGCGAGTTTTTCTACGCCGTCGGCAGCGCCACGCCCAACTTTTCGAGCATGCGCGGCAACCTCGTGTGCCGCCAGATCGACTGGGACGCCGACCCGGCCAAGCTCGCGGCCTGGCGCGAGGGGCGCACGGGCTTCCCCTGGATCGACGCGGCCATGCGCCAGCTGCGCGAGTGGGGGTGGATGCACCACCTCGCCCGCCACGCCGTCGCCTGCTTTTTGACGCGCGGCGACCTGTACCAGTCTTGGGAGGCCGGCGCCGCCGTGTTCGAGGAGCGCCTCATCGACGCGGACCACTTCGTCAACTCGGCCAACTGGATGTGGCTCTCGGCCTCGGCCTTCTTCTCGCAGTACTACCGCGTCTACTCGCCCGTCACGTTCGCGAAGAAGTACGACGCCGAGGGGAAGTTCGTGCGGCGGTTTGTCCCCGAGCTTGCGCGCATGCCGCAGAAGTACGTGTACGAGCCGTGGACGGCGCCGCTGGACGTGCAGCGGCAGGCCGGGTGCATCATCGGGCGGGACTACCCGTTCCCGATCGTGGACCACACGGCGGCGTGCAAGGTCAACATGGGGCGCATGAAGGCGGCGTACGCGGCGGGAGGGGCCGGCGGCGCGGCGGCGGCAGCGGCAGGAGGAGGAGGGTCGGTGGCGGCGGCGGCGGCCGTGGCGGCAGCGGCGGCGGCAGGAGGAGCCGCCGTCGGAGGCGGCGCGGCGGCGGTCGCTGCCGCTGGTGCTGCTGCCGCTGCCTCTGCGGGCAGCAAGCGCGCCGCCTCGCCCGACCAGGGCGCGGCGGGCGGCAGCGGCCCGCGCAGCGGCAAGGTCCCGGCCGACAAGAAGAAGAAGGAGGCGGCCGCGGCGCCCAAGGCGGGCAAGAAGCAGCGCACGATCAAGTCGATGCTGCAGCCGCCCTCTGCCGCCGAGTGAGCAATTGATCTCGTACCGAGATCGATCGCCCCCCCCCCCCCCCACAAACAAGGCCCGCCCCCCCCCCCCACCACGTCGCCGTTTTTCTCCCTTTGTATTTTTTGTCTTTCGCGTCGCGTCGGCGCCCGCCCCCTCCCTCCCTCTTCCTCCCTCCCTTCTGACCCGCACGTCTCGCCTGCTTTCAGAGACACACGTCCGACCGACCCGACTGACCGCATTCTTTGTTTCGTCTTCAACAAACGCGCATTGGTTTTCTGCCATCTTTGTTTTTTTTGTATCGTCGTTAGGCGCTTGCGATTTTTACAGCTGCCCCCGATCACAAGACACTCAAATGAGCCCGTCCGCCAGCAGCGCCAGCAGCGCGCCGTTAGTCCACCCGAACCCGACCTGCGGCGCGTACTCCCCACCGGCCCCCTCGCGCCCGCCGCCGCGCGCGTCGTACTTCTCGTGTAGCTCGCCGCCACCGCCGCCCTGGTTTTCGTCGCCGTCCCCCCCACTGCCGCCGCCGCCGCCGCCGCCGCCGCCGCCCCCAACGTTCCTCCGCCGCCACCCGCCCAGCACCGCCCGGGCGTAGGCCGCCGCGATGCCGAGGCCGACGGCGCGCGCCTGCGGCGAGCGCGCCGCGCGCCGCGCGCAGGCCTCGGCCAGCGCGTGCTGCAGTGGGGGCCACGCGTTGGGCCAGTCCCACTGCTGCCCGGACGGGTAGAGCGAGGCGGCGGCGCCGCCGGGCGCGAGCAGGCCCGACCGCAGCAGCGACAGCGCGGCGCGGTCGGCGTCGCTCTCGCTGCTGCCGCCGCCGCCGCCGCGAGGGGCGCCCTCCTGGCCCTCACCGTCCGAATCGTCGTCGTCGAGCAGGCCGCACCACAGCGGGACGTAGTCGCTCGCGTACACGCCCTGGCTGCGGCGAAGGACCCAAGGCCGGGCGGGGGCACCCGCGCCGTCGCCGCCCTCGTCCTCCGCCTCCGCCTCCTCGTCGTCGTCGTCGTCGTCGTCGTCGAGCGCAGGACAGGCGCCGCCGTCGTCGCCGCCGTCGCCGCCGTCGCCGTCGCCGACGCCTGCTCCTCCCCGCTCTCGCCTCCAGCGGACGAGCCAGCCGTCCCGCCAGCACGCCGCCCGCTTGTCCCAGAGCAGCGCGCGCATCGCGAGCCGCCTGGAGCGCGCGAGCGCCTCGAGGCGCGCGGCCGCCGCCTCGTCGCCGAGCTGCCGCGCGGCCCAGGCGGCGTCGCGCTCGGCGCGGTAAAGGAAGGCGTTGAGGTCGGCGGGGACGACGCGCGTGGTGCGGAGGGTGGACAGGGACGGGCGGGTGGGGGTCGACGGTGCTGGCGCCGCCGCTGCTGCCGCTGTTGCCGACCCCGCCGCCGTCTTTGTCCCGTCGCCGCTGTTGTGCTGCTGCTGCTGCTGCTGCTGCAGCTGCTGCTGCTGCTGCTGCTCCCACGTCTTGAAGCCCCCCGCCGAGGGCGGCATCCATCGCGTCGAGAAGTCCCAGCCGCTCTCGGCGGCCGAGGCCAGGTCCCGCAGCAGGCGGCGGCGGAGGCGCGAGACGTCAGCCCCGCCGGCGCCGCCGCTGCCGCTTCCACCTCCGCCGCCGCGTCCGCCGCCCGCTGCCTCTGCCTCTGCCTCAGCCGCCGTCGCCTCGTCCTCGCGCTGCGACTCTGGCCGGGGCGCTTCCCATCGCGCCCAGTAGCGCGCGAGCGCATGGCATTCGTCGTCGGACCGGTCACCAAGGACCACTCGGACCTGCTTGGGCGCGGTGCGCCAGTGCGCCAGCTCGCGCTCGACGGCGGGCAAGGCGCGGCGGAGGAGGTCTTTTGCGGCCGCCGTTGCGGCGGCCTCGCGCCCGCCCTCTTTCGCGGCCGCCGTAGCGGCCGCCTCGCCCCCGCCCTCTATCTCCTGCTCCTCCTCCTCCTGCTCGTACTCCTCCCGCCCCTCACCGCGCAGCAGGGCCTCGGCCACCGCGCGCGCCATGAGGCTCAGTAAGGGCGGCTGGCTGCGGTTTAGGTAGTAGCAGCGCGCCCCGTTGGGCACGTGGCCGCCGGCGGTCTCGCCGGCCAGGGCGACCAGGTTTCGGACGGTGGCCGCCGCCGTGCGCGCCATGCCGCTCGCCAGGAGGCCCCTGACGACCCAGTACGAGTCCCAGTAGTAGGCTTCGCGGAAGCGGTCGCCCGGGACCATCTGAGGCTCGGGCAGGGGCAGCAGCGACGAGCGGAGGCGCAGCGACGCGCGGCGACGCGCGGCGGCGTCGGCGGCGGCCGCGTCGCCTGAATCGCCGCCGCCGCCACCACCGCCGCCACCGCCGGCATAGTCGCCCTTCCAGCGACGGCACAGCACCTTCCAGCGCCCGTGCACGGCGGTGCGCGCGAGCTCGTGCACCGCGGCGCGCTCGGCGTCCGTCAGCAGTGGCAGGCCCGCGGCGGCGACGGCTGCCTCGGCTGCTGCCGCTGCTGCTGCCGCTGCGTCGGCGCCGGCAGGGCCAGCGGCAGCGCCAGCGGCGGCGCTCGGCCTCGGCCCCAGGAAGCGCAGCCGCGGCGGGTCCGGCCGCCAGTCCTCCGGCGTGTGCGGCTCGAGGTCGCTCCCGGGGGGGTCGCAGTGCTCCGCCAAGAAGGCGGCCAGCGCCTCGCGGGACGGCGGGAGAGGACAGGCGGCCGACGCAAGGGCGGCGGCGGCGCCGGCGCTGGCGGCCGCGGGAGCAAGAAGCAGGGGTGGCAGCCGCAGCGCCTCGGCGGCCAGGCGCGCCACCTCCTCCGGATCCCGCCGCAGCACCAGGTCCACGGCCGCCTTGGAGTCGTCGTACACGCGGGCCTCCTGCACCGCCCGCAGCAGGGGCCGGAGCGACGGGTGCAGCATGCCCGTCATCATCATCGCTTGCCGCCGCCGCCGTCGGGCCGACGGGTGGTTGCCCCGTTAAAGCGCCTTCGCCCGCCGAGACGCCCGACGGCGTACGGAAGCCGCTTGAACCCGCCCTTTGGCCCCTTTGCCGCCGGCCCGGGTGCCGGCCGCCGACTTGACGCCCCCGGCAGACTTGTCGGCCGCGCCGCCGACGGATTTGCCGACGAATTTGCCCGCACCCCCGGCCGACTTGCCGCCGCCGCTCGCGGCGCCCTTGATCGACTTGCCCGCGCCGCTCACGGCCCCGCCCACCGACTTGCCGGCCTCGCTGGCGGCGCCGCCGATCTTGGCCCCCGCCTTGCCGGCCGCCTTGCGCGCGCCCTCGGCGGCGCCGCCGACCTTGCCCTTGAGCTCCTTGTAGTCGACGAGCGTTTGCTGTTGGGTTTTATATACGTTTGATCGCGAGACGGCTGTGATACGTTTGTTACTGGTGTGAGACAATTGATTCGCGCGCGCTGTTTGTGTCGGGGGCGGCGTCTCTATCGCGTGTGTGAACCTGTTTTGGAACGAAGGGGGGTGCAGAAAGGGGGGTGACGGAAGCAAGAGGGGGTGTGGGCGTTTTTGTGTCGGGGCGCGAATGCGTTCAAGGAGATGCATCTGACCATGTGTCGGACAGGGATCGCGGCGTCTGATGAAAACGAGGAATCGACAAATTCACGCCGTCGCCGCGATGCCGGCCGCAGAGAGCGCGGCCGCCAACGCGACGGCCGCCCCAAGCGTCCTGCCCGCGCCCGCGCCCCCCGTCGTGAGGAGCCAGCTCGCGCCCAGCGGTGCCAGCCCGCCAAAGACGGCGCCGGCCGTGCCGCCGCCGCTGCCGCCCGCGGCGAGGAGGCCCGTGAGCAGGCCCACGGGCGCGGCCAGGCCCGCCTGCGCGAGCAGCCGGAGCGGCCGCGGCGCGCCGGCCGCCGTCGCCACCCCGCACAGCGGCCACGCGGCGACGGCGGCGGCGGCGCAGCAGGCGAGCGCGAGCGCCCGGCGGCCGCCTGCGCCCCGGGCGTTGGCGCGCCCGTGGAAGAACGCGGCCCCGAAGGCGGCCAGCGCGCACATCAGCAGCGCGGCCAGGCCCGACGAGGCGAGCTGGGAGAGCAGCGGGGAGCGCGCCGAGGGCAAGGCGTACAAGGCGGCGGCGGCCGGGACAAACCCAAACACCACGGCCGCGCCCGCGGCGGGCACGGCGGCCGAGACCGCCGAGGCGGCGAGGGCGCCCCAGGAAGCGGCGGCGGGGGGGAACTCGGCGCCGGCCGGACGCCAGCAGGACTGCGGCAGCCAGCGGCCGGCCGAGGCGCAGGCCGCGTGCAGCAGGGGCGCGCCGGCGATCAGCGGCAGGCGCCAGCCGCCCGCGGCAAAGGCACCCGGGCCGACGGCCCCGGCCGCGAGCACGCACGCGCCCGCGGCCAGCGCATAGCCCAGGGGCGCGGCCAGGGCGGCGGCGCCCGCGCCCGCCTCGGCGATCAACGCGGAGCGGGCGCCAAAGGCGACGCCGTGCGCGGCGCGGAGGGCGCCGACGACCAGCGGCGGCGCCGGCCCGGCGGCAGCGGCGGCCAGTGCGGCCAGTGCGGCGAGCGCGGCCATGGCGGCGGGCGCCGCGGCCAGGGCCGCGGACACGGTGGGGGTGCCTCCCCCTTGCACGGCGGCGGCGGAACTCCCGGCCGTGCGCGCGACCAGCGCGCCAAGGGGCCGGGACACCTGGCCGCACGCAAAGGCGGCGGCGGCGGCGAGGAGGGCGGCCGAGGGGGGCGCGCCGGCGGGCGACAGAGCGCGCCCGGCTTGCGCAGAGAGCAGCAGCCAGCACGCCTCGGTGTAGCACGCCGGCAGCTCGGCCAGCAGGGCGGCCAGCCGCTCGCTGGCGGAAAATGTGGGTGTGGCTGCGGCCGCGGCGGAGGCCATTGTTGCCGTCCGGGCGGCCGCCGCCGCCGCGGATGCCTCTGCCGCCGCGCCTTGGCCCGAGCTCCCCGGCTCGTCCTCCTCGTCCTCCTCCTGCCGCGCGGCGGCCGCGTCGTCGTCGTCGCTCGGGCACGCGGCAGCCGACGAGGGCGGGCTGAAGCGCGTGCGGCGGCGCAGGCCCCCGGCGGCGGCCGCGAGCTCGGCAGAGGGCGGGCGGGCGGGAGGGGCGGGGGCCGCCGCCGCTGGCGGCGGGGAGGGCGACGGCGCGGCGGCCACTGCGGGCGGCGGGGAGGGCGACGGCGCAGCGGCCACCGCCGGCGGCGGAGACAGCGACGGCGCGGATGGCTGCTCCCGCGTCTGCTCCCGCTGCTGCTGCTGCTCCACCTCTTCGTCCTCCTCCCCGCTGTCGAGCACCACGATCGTCGCGGTCGTAATGGACACGCCGTCATCGCCGCCGTCGGGGGACAGGGACGCCAGGTACCGCGGCCGGGGCGGCGTCTCGTCGTCGTCCTCGACGCCCTCGTCAGCGAGCAGCGGCCCGCCCGCCCCCCCGGCAGGCTGCTGCTCCTGCGCCTGCTGCTGCTGCTGCTGCTGGGCCAGGGTGGCCGCGAGCGCCGCGCTGCGCGCGAAAGGGTTGAGCTTGCTCGCGCCGCGCGCGGGCCCGGACGAGCCCGCGGGCTGCAGCAGGCCGCCGGCGCCGCCCGCGGCGCTGCCGATGCGGGAGGACGAGCCCGAGCCCCACCCGGCGCTGTCCGCGGCCGCCGGCAGCAGCGGCGCGGGCACACGGGCCCCGGCCTCCTCCTCGGCGGTGGCGCCCTCGGCACCGCCGCCGCCGCTGCTGTCGCCCAAGACGCCCCCGCCGCCGCCGAGCGATACGGCCGTCCCGATCGTGAATGCGCCGCCGGCGGGCGGCGTCTCTAGCACCGCCGCCGCCGCCGCCGCCGCCGCCGCCGCGCGCTTCTTCTCTGGCGAGCCCACGCCCAATCCGCCGGTCCTGGCGTCCGACAGGCCGGGGGAGGGCGACGGCCGCAGCGCCGCCGCCGCCCCCTCGCTGTCCTGCGCGGCGGCGGTCGGGGCGGCGGGCGGCGTCGGCGCCGTCGCTGTTGCCGTCGCCGTCGCTGTCGCCGCCGCCGAGGCCGCCACCGGGGCCGGCGCCATTGTCGCCGACGGCGACGCCGCCGACGCCGCTGAGGGGAAGACGGGCGGCGGGCAGCTGAACGAGTCTACGCTCGAGAAGGAGCCCGCGTGGCCGTGCGCGCCGCCCAGGCGGAGGCGCGCGAGGGCGGCCGAGGGCCAGCCCCCGCCCTCGGCGGCCGCGGCCTCCTCGCCCCGGGCCGCCGCCGCGCGCTGCCGCCGCTGCTCCTCGCGCTCTTCGTCCGCGCGCCCCTCCTCCGCCTCCTCCCCCCGCTCGCCCTCGCCCTCCTCGCCCTCGCCCTCCTCCTCCTCCTCTTCGGTGATCGCCACGTCCGCCTCGCCCGACGGCACGAAGGGCGGGTGGTGGTGGTGATGGTGGTGGTGGTGGTGGTGGTGGCGGGCGGGCGCGGCCTCCCCGTCGGCCGACGCGCGCGGAAACTGGTCCGGGTGCTGCGAGGTGCCGGAGACTGTTGCGATGGCGCCGGCGACCGTGGCGGCGGCGGCGGCGGCGGCGGCGACAGGCGCGACCAGCGGCGGGGCCGGCTCGGCCGCCGGCGCCGTCGCCGGCCCCGTCCCTCCCCCGACCGCGCTCGAGCGGCGGCGCACCTGCGCCTCGTGCTGGCGCGCCTCGTGCGCGGCCAAGGCCGCGGCCTCGTTGGCGGAGACGAGCGGCTCGAGGCCCTCGAACTCGGAGAAGCCAAAGCCGTCGCTGTCGGCAGAACCCGCGCGCCGGAGCGCCGAGGCGGCGGCGGCGGCGGCGGCGGCGGGCGGAGGGACAGGACCGCTGGCGCGCAGGGACGCGGGGACGGCGGCGGCGGCGGCGCCAGCGACGGCGGGAGGGGGCAGATAGCCGCCTGCTGCTGCTGCTGCTGCGGCAGCGGCGACGGCGGCGGACCCGAGCAAGGGCTCGGCCGTCGGGGCGCGCGGCGGCACGTCGACGACGTCGTCGCTGGCGGCGGCGGCGGCGGCAAGTGCAGAGGCCGAGGCGGCGGCGGCGGCGGCGGCGGCGGCGGCGGCGGCGGCGCTCGCTCCGGACAGCGCCGCGGCCTCTGCCGCGGTGACGGGGAGCCCGCCCTGCCCCCCGCCCTGGTCCGACATGTGCCTCGCCACCGCCGACGACGCGCGGCTCTGGCGCCGGCTGCCGGTGGGCGTGCGGAGCGGGGGCTGCGAGGGGCCGGCGTCGTCGCCGTCGGCCTCAAACGCGACGGCGGCGGTCAGAGGCGCGGTGACGGCGGGGGCCGCCGCCGCGCCCGGCGCCCCGCCGCCGCTGGCAGAGACGCGGCTGCTGGCGCGGCGGGAGGCCGGCGGGGGCGCCTGCTGGGGGGAGCTGGCGCGGCTTGCGCGCCGCGACGAACGCGAGGCGCCCAGGCCGGACTGCGAGGGGGGCCGTGCGAGAGCGAGGGCGGCGGGAGAGGAGGTCGGGGGGGCGTCCTCTCCGCCGCCGCCGCCGCCGCCGCCGCCAGCGCCGGCCACCACCTCTGCGTCGCGCAAGTCAGCGAACGAGCCCGTGGCGCCCATGACGTTGGGTCCCGGGCCGCCGACGGGCGCGGCGCGAGCGCTGCCCGTGTTGGCGCGGTTGCCAATGCCGCCGCCGCCCTCCTCGCCGCTGCTTGGCCGGGGGGGCATCCCCTGCTGTTCCTGCTGCTGATGCTGCTGCTGCTGCGCGCGCTCGGCCTCCGCCTGGTCTTCGAGCGCGGCGGCCAGCACGACCAGGGCGGCCGGCGGCGCAGGCGGCGGGACGGGGGCCGCCAGCGGGAGCAGGAGGTCCGAGGAAGGGCCGGCGGCGGCGGCGGCGGCGGCTAGGGGCGCGGCTGCCGGGCTGCTGTCGATGCTGCTGCTGTTGCTGCTGCTGCGCGTTTTGGCGTCGCCGAGCAGCAGCGGCCCCCCTGGCGACGCAAGGGCAGAGGGGAGCGGCGCCGCCTCGCCCGTGGCCGGAGGCGCTGCTGCTGCTGCTGCTGCTGCTGCTGCTGCTGCGGCGGCCGCCGCCGCCGCCTCTGCCGACGCGGCCGCCGCCGCCGCCACCGCCGCCGCCGCCATCGCCATGCCGCCCGGCTGCGACGGCGAGTCGGCCCACACGGACCCGCCGTCCTCGTCGTCCGTGTCGACGCACGACGACGGCGCGCGCGCGCCGTGCTGCTGCAGCTCGCGCAGGCGCGGGTGCTGCAGGGCCGCCGGGCGCCGGTCGATGCGCAGGGTCGCCGTCGCCGTCGCCGTCGCCGACAGAGACAGAGGGATCGCGCCGGGTGGTGGTGGTGCGGCCTGAGCGGGTGTCGCGTCGAACGCCGGGTCGAGGGGCGCGCTCGCGTGGACCGTCATCCTCGCCGACGTGCGTGTGAAAAGGCTGAGGGGCTGGGACGAGAGCGTTTCTCCTGCGTCTTGTCACGCTCTCAGAGGGACCCGCGGGCAAGCAAGGGGTGCTTGACGCGCCAGTGATGGTTCGCAAGCCGACGGTCGCGCGCCGCGCCTCGGGAATGCGCCTGGGGCGGGACCCGTAGTAATGCCGCGCGCAGTTGTGCGGCGTTTGCGGGAGGAGAAGGAGCAGACAGCTATGCGATGTTTGAATTGTTCCGTGATTGTGCAGGCGAGGAGGGGGGGAGACGCTGGAGGGGGTCGGCAGGCCTCGCGGCTTGTATCTCTCGAGATTTGCAAGAGAGTGTGCGTGAGTGTTCCGGGAAGAGGCGTCGTCGGGAGAAATGAAAACAGATACACCTTTTTTGTTCGAGAAGGACGTCTTCGGCGGCGCCGCCAGCATTGTCGGCCGGAAAGCGCCATCGGGCCGCCTTCGTTTGGGCTCAGTCTTCACAAAAGAGGCTCGAATGTTTCGTCGGGTGGGATCGTTACAATGCGCGCGCACGCTCTTTCAGTGCGCGCCGTGAAACCACAAAAGCACGCCGTGGTTCTCAGTCGAGCGTGTGCGCGCCCGCCGCCGCCGCGCCCCTGCGCGCGCGGCTTTTGGGCGCGGGCGCGGCGTCCTCCGCGGCCCGGGCGGGCGGCTCCTTGCGCTTGGCGGGCGCCTTGGGGGCAGGGGCGGGCCCGCCCTGCGTGTTGCGACGGTGCGAGGGAAAGGTGGTGGCGGGAGGGCCGTGAGCGAAAAGTGAAAAATGCAAGAGGCGCTTTCGAGCGGCGTTCAAGAATCGGGGGGAAGGTAAAAGCGACGGATCGCAAGAAGAGGGATTGGCTCCAGCGGGGGGGGGGGGGGGGGGGGGGGGGAGCAGAGCTACGGGGGAAAAAGGAGCGAGCAGGGGGGGGGCCCCTGCGGTGACGCGGGATGGTGGTGGAGGTGGGGGGTGTGAGGGGGGAGGGGGGGGGGGGGGGGGGGAATCAGGAATCTCGTGTAGATAGAAAGCATCAGCGACGGCGATCTTGCGATCGCCGCTCAATGGGAAGTTGACAGTGTAGTAAGACTGTTCATCAAGTCCCCCCCACCTTGTCCCCTAGGGCGCCCGAAGAGAGAAAGAAAAGAGGCGCGCCGCGTCGGCCGAGCGGAAAAGAAAACAAAAAACGCAAAGCGAAACAACAACAGCGACGAAAGGGGGGGATCTCAGCGTATGGGTGGTGATGTAAGAATTGTCGGCATGGCTTTTCGTAGTCTTGGTGGGACATCGCCGATACGCCGAACGAGACAAAATAAAATCATCGATCCCGCCTCGTTTTGTTGTTGTCGTCGCAGCGCGCCCGCGTCGTCGGCGGCGGACGCGCCACCGAAAGGAGAACCCCGAACGAAAAAACAAAAAACCACACAACACACACCGCCCCCCCCCCCCCCCCCCCCCCCGCCCCCCCCCCCCCCCCCCCCCCCCCCCCCCCCCCCCCCCCCCCCCCCCCCCCCCCCCACCACCCCCCCCCCCCCGAAGAGGGGGGTCCCCCGGGCCCGGCAGAGAACCAGCCCCC
>Ga0105053_10003872_pt1 | contig 22444 bp, 17 predicted proteins | sample BON01_FD_78093 | JGI IMG/M metagenome (GOLD analysis project Ga0105053, IMG submission 78093) | Freshwater microbial communities from Lake Bonney liftoff mats and glacier meltwater in Antarctica - BON-01 | ecosystem: Environmental > Aquatic > Freshwater > Ice > Glacier meltwater | place: Lake...
AAAAAAAAAAAAAAATAATAATAATAATAAGTGATTATGAGCGAGCTTTATTACGATGCTCAAATGAAGCTAGCGACGAAAGGTAAGTGGGAATTAATGGCCCATATGTCATTAGCAGTGTCGCTTCTTGCTGCATGCAGTTGGTTGTTAGGATATGATGATGCTATGGTACCAATGGTTGTGTTTAGTTTGGTTGGCATTGTTGGCTATCTTCAAGTATTGCGACTCAAAGAACCAACGAATCTTACATTTTCAACCCCTGGAAAGGAACTCAATAATATGACTGATCATCAGAAATCTCTCCTACAATATCATGGTGAGCTTAGTTCCAACACAAAAAGCAACGTCACAAAGAATACAAGTGCGTCCAAGATACAGGTATCTTATACCAGTCCAAGTGATATGTATAATTCCACTGAGAAAGCATCTGGTTCTGCTATAAGAAGGAGAATGAATATGTCTTCTTACTCGAGTCCTAATGATGTGTATAATTCCACTGAAAAATCACCTGGCGAAACAAGAAGGGGAATGACTGGGACTTCATATTCAAGCCCTTTTTCATCTCCATTGCTGAAAACGAAACTCAACTTTGAAAACGATAACGGTCAGATATCTAGCAATTTGGTTCCTGCTGGTAAATGCTCTAGTTGTTTGAATTCTTTAGAGACAGTAGAAACAAATGATGCTGCCTATCAATTATTACGTGATTTGACTGTTGATTGGATTTCTGAGTCTGGCTCTCGCGATGTAGCTAGTTGTGTGGATGATTGGGTAGATAATCTTCTCAAGGCACTAAGGAAGTATGTTAGAGAAATTCTAGAAGCATGGGACAAGAATACCGGAATGCTTGTCGAACTTCCCGGGGGGTTCTTTTCAAGAGAGAAATTAGAACAGGAATTTAAACAAGAAGCTTATCCATCGTATCTGGAAATGGCTTATCAAAAAGCATTGCAAGCATACACCGCAGAAGGATCACGAATGAACATGAATGTCCAACAGCAGAATGAAATTAAAGTGGCTATTTCTAGTTTGAATCGTCTGGTCTCGGAACGCAAAAACCTGGAAAAGGTATTTATATTACCGAATACTTTGTCAAATGGCAATATATATTCAAAATCAGTTGTATCCGAAAAATTAAAGTCACTTTTTGGGCCAACCTCGCTTTCTAATCGATGGCTAGTATCTGCTTATCCACCAGATGCCGATGTTACCGTTCATATTGCCTGCAACTGGCTTGATCATAAACTTCGAGTAGATGAAAAGCAACAGGATTTTTCAACTTATCATTTGCGAGATTCTTCCACTCCGTATTCGTCACCTCATACAGAAAAGGCATTGAAGTACCGTAATAGCCCAGAACACGGAATGATTGCCTCTCACAAATGGTGGGGCTTGTATCGTTCCGAAAATTTTCATTACGACGTTATTGTTCAGGGGCAATTGTGGAACGTAAGGTCAGGCAGACATAATGCATTGCAAGCAGTCGTCCTTTTAATTTATAGCCTCAAAGCACACAGAGTTATTGGACATGAATCTATTGAATTTATCGTTGGAGGACGCACGTCGTTCTCTTAATTGTTTGAAAATCAAGTTTTTAATTTTTGAAATAGAATGCGCAGTATATCTTATAACGAAGATGAGTAGGATCTCGGAATCAGACTGAAATGCAACATGAAACCATCGTTATCCAACTGCTATAGAATAAGTTCCCCTATTCATTCCGGAATCATACATGGATATCTAAACCGTCTGCTTATAGCCATAATTATTTTCCAAGAATTCTATCTTCTCCAAAAGCAGAGATTAGAATTAATTGAGTTCCTGACCTCTTGAACTCTATTGTATCTTCGAACCTTGAATATAAGTAACCGAAAAAGAAAAATCTTTTTAGAAGATCCTCTTCCTTCCAACCTCTTCTTCACCGGAAGAAAATACCATATTGTAAGCAGATTTCGTTTTAGTGAATCCTGAATAGTATTGCAGTTAAAGAGTTCTTGAGAATCTAATTTGTTACTAGATTTTCCCCATTTTTTCTCCATGCGTATCTAAATGAAAAATCAAATCTCATTTTCACTGCCATGTTCTTCATCATTGCCCACTAACTATTGTGTTGAATTTAAATACCACAAAAATCGATTTTTAAAGCAGCACAATTAGCGGATAAAAGCCATCAAGTGCTAATTTCTTACTAAACAAGAGTATCTTGTTGAAAGAAAAGAGCCTGATGGCAATCCATTTAATCATTCAACTGTATTAAGTCAACTGGAAATTTTAAAGGTAAACAACATTTATTTTAAACATAACATTAATTTAGAATTCAAAAAATATGGACCATAAAAAACAGACTTTGTGTGTTTTGTTGGTTCAAGTGATTGATTGAGATGTTAAGAAAGTTTGTTCGACGGACCTCGGTACGTCATTTTGGAGCTCTAACCTCCAGACCATACGCTTTCACTGCGCGTCCATGGGACCTCTCAAAAACAGAAACAATTGATTGTTTGGATGGCCTTGGCGCGCACATTACCATTCATTCCAAAGGAGGGGAGGTGATGAGGGTAGTTCCTCGACCATTCGAAGAGATCAACGAAGACTGGTTGAACGACAAGAGCAGATTTTCTTATGATGGTCTTAAACGTCAACGATTGACTCAGCCACTTACGAGGTCTCCTGTAGACCCTTCTCAATGGACCCAAATGGATCGCAGTTGGAGGACTGCTTTCAAGAGAATTCAAAGCAACTTTTCAGCATCTGGTCCCGTTCGTGCTATTATGGGTCCTTCTGTCGATCTTAATTCCGCTCTTTGCTTGTCGGATTGGGTGCACTCATTTCAGTTGGGCTCGGTAGAAAGTACTGGGTCAGTGGGCGGCACACTTGGTAGAGACATTCCTTCCCAGTTCAGGTTCAATACTGGAATTCAAAACCTTGAAAATTCAGATTTTTGTGTGGTTATTGGAAGTAACTTGATGGAAGAAGCACCATTATTAGTGTCGAGACTTCGCAGTGTGTTCCTACGTGATACTCTAGAAGTTGTGAATCTCGGACCTCCAACCGACTTCACATTTCCTGTTTCGCAATTAGGTGTCACTGCAAAAACTCTTGTTGAAATGGCTGAAGGTCGCCATCCTGTATGTGCTAAACTTGCTACAGCTCAACGTCCAAGTCTGGTAATAGGAAGTCAAGTGTTCGAAAGAGATGACGGAATGGCACTAGCCTCGTGCATTGAAACAATTGCTTGTTACAGTGGCAAACTCCGTCAATTCTCTACCGAGACTGGCGAGTGTATATGGGATGGGATTAACGTACTTCACCACAACGCAAATGATGTTGGTTTATTGGAACTTGGATTAGCAAATCCAATTAACAAATCTGAACGAACTGACGGAGGTACTTTGTTTTTGATGGGAGTTAATGAAGATGATCTCCCAGTCCCTCTCGAAGAACTTGCTGGACCAACTACACAGGTGGTTTATATTGGACACCATGGAGACCAATTAGCGGCCAAAGCTAGCGTCGTACTCGCAGGAGGTGCGTTTAGTGAAAAGAACGGAACATATATAAATACTGAAGGTAGATCACAATATGCCCGTAACGCCACTACTCCACCAGTGGATGCCAGAGAGGACTGGAAGATCATTCGGGCTTTATCTGAGGCTGTAGGTGATAATACTCTCCCGTTTGAAAGCGAACGAGATATCCAAACGAGATTAGAGTTGCTTGTACCAAGTATCGCCGATAGAGGAGATATTGTACAATCTACACCACCTGCTACAATGTTTGCCAGTAACTTTGGAATTCTTAGCTCGAAACTCTGTGGGGGACAGTCTGTGGACTGCACTCCCTTCGATACCCAAATCCATGATTTTTACTTGGAAGGCAATGTTATTGCAAAATCATCACAATCAATGGCCAAGGCATCTGCAGAGCTAGGAATTGATAGAAGCAATTTCTTGCAATTTTCTCACTAAACATTATTATTACTATATAATACAATACAAAGCTTCTTAATGTTTTCTCCTCAACAAGTTGAGCTCTTCTTCGATATGTACGTGAAGGTTTTTTAAGGTAGTTTCTTCGAGTCTTCGTGTTTTCGGTTGGGCTAATTGAGCTTGTCGCAGTAGTCGAGTCTTAATAGATAGTTCATGAGCTCCAACATTCTTAATTCCATGACCATGAATTCTCTCAGTTAAGCAATCAATTAATGTATGAAGGACTTTTTCTGGATCAGGTTCAAAGTCATTTTGTTTCTCGTTGAACAAAGTAATGTATGGCTTGATAAGCAAGAGTTTTGCCGGACTTGGAGAAGCACTGAGATATTTCAAAAATGAAGTAAACTGTCGATATCCCATTCGTTTAGGAAAACTTGCTAGTATTTCAAAAACGGATTTTCGATTGATAAGGTCAGGTATAATCATATAATCATTCAAGAATCGAAGCAATTCTGCACTGTTGATGGATTCGTTGCTCTGAGAGATCTCATCAAACGTCGCGCTGGTTTTCTCCACGTGGCTTTTGGCATAGAATACAAATACCCCATAAAGCGAAGTATCTTGCGTTATTAGCACTTTGGGTATTGTGATGCGTTTATGCTGACCATATATGGATGTACAAGTATTGCTCGATTTTGATGAAGGTCTACTTGGAGAGAGTTGACACTTCTTCTGGGTCATCCGATTTCTCAAGTGGTTGGCAAATGCTTTGACACAATCGATGTCATATTCAAAATGCTTTTTGAATGATCGTTTGGCACATTCCATCACCCATAGCTGTAACACTTGAATCGTGTTTATACCTTCATCTGCTGATTTCGCTGTCGTGCAAGCTATGCCAAACAAAAAAGCAACTTGCTTATCACTCAACAATTCTGGAATGATATTCACATCATACGAGAATAGAACTACCGCATCCATCCAAATGCCTTGATTGAATTCACTGCTATGGCTGGCAAATGATTTTATAGACGGGAGAATAGAAGAAACCAATCTAGAGACGAAATATTCGGTTTCACTGTCCAATAAAACTGCATGTTGTTTTTTTCGAGTTACAATCTCATTGGTGCTTCCTGAAGCTGCTTTTGTAGGAATGACCTGTTTGACGATTTGAGGTTGATTTCTATGAATCACTTGCTGGCTAGTTTGCTGTGGGCTTATATATTCGATCCATTCCTTGAGCCATGAATTGTTCTCAACTTCCCATTTAAGAAATTCCGATTCTGGAATAGAATCATTGAAGGATAGAGCTGATAAACGTTTCCACAGACTAGGATAAACGTGATGGATCATTCGCAATACAATAGAAGCAAGCTGAAAATTAACAGCACCGATTTCTCGCTTGCTTTTGATCAGTTGCATTTCAATATTACGTTGAACATCAATAACTTCCTGTTGCTTCAATACCTCATCTTGAAGCTTATCGACTTTTTGTGTTAGCACATTCATAATATCTCGGATGCGGCTTTCAAGCAATAACGTCGAGTTTTCAGCAATCATTATTTTTGAATTATTTGATGTCCAGGCGGCAGGATGTGACTTTGAAGGTGAATCATTTTTGAATTCTATTAATTTCATATGCCCCATATCTTCTTTGCATTTTCGTACGATCTCACCTATTTCCTCCACGTGAGATTTCTCATCGATAAATTGGATCTTTGATACCTTAACACAATCCCGTTTGATATCAAGGTTTCTCCTTGAATCCCTTTTTAGCAGCGAAAGTTGGAACATTTCATGCAAGTTACTTTTGACAGCAATAGGTGAGAAAACCTCATTTTGTGTTTCCTGTAAAAGCGGATGAGACAATAGATTGCATTTCTCATTATAAGAATAACATGCAGCTAATTCACTTTGAATTGCATCCACTAGTATTTCTGTGTGGTCTTCTGACATTTGTTTCAAGTCGTATCGCTTCAATAGCGGGTTCATTTCATAGCGAATACTCCTACGCGAAGCTCTATCAGCTTCTTTTTCAAGCGATTCTAAGTGACTTAATACATTCCCAAGACTCGAATATTTGCTGATAAGAGTTTCCAGTGCTTGTGTTTCGGAATTACTAGTTACAAAAACCTCGGTTTGAAATTGAGATTGCATCCATGCCTTTAATTTCTTTGGAGATTCAATTTCCCTTCTAACATCCACCGTCAAAAACTGAATAGTTGACATTGAAGTATTGGAAAAGTCATGCAGGCCTCCGAAAGTTACTAGCAAACTCATATTCCAAATATTATTTGTCCGTTATAATCGATATATGGAAGTTAGCAGTGGTTCACTGCTGATTGGGTTATGCACAGGATGCGTGATTCCTTCTTCACTTTATGTATGGCTTGTAAGGAGAGATAAAATAACCCAAGTTGTATTAAAAAGGATCGTTTTCCTAGTTCAGACATTGTCCATGGTGTTACTCGTATTGAAACTCGTGAGCTTGTACGTATGTTTTATGTTTATTTTGTGAAGGTATGTTAATTTAAAAGCAGGAACAAAATGTTTTCGAGCAGTTATTATTTCTGGAGTCGGACTCTCACGAAGTCACCTTCAATTTTAACGTCGACAATCCAAATTGAATTTTGTATTTTTGGACAGATAATAGCTTGCTTATTAGTGTATTCTAGCTGGTACAGCTCCTATTATATTAGAGTAGCAGCTATTATAGGTCTCATGGGAACTGTTGTATGTGATTCGTATTTGCTGCTGATCATTGAGACGGCAATGAATTGTATTCGTGGTGGAAGTTGTTCATCGACGAATTATTCTTTATTGGAAAATGAGGTTAACATTTTGTGCACAAGTTTGATTCTAGAATTTGTATTAGTATATTTATGCGCACTTTTTTCTCCTTCATTTGGGTTCTTGCGAAATAGATTAGTGTACAAGTATCAAATTGGCTAATTTTTAGATTGGATTCAACGTTATTCGAAAGATTTTTATTCAACAGACTTTCTCAATTCAAATTTTCATAGCCAAGAATAGTTTAATTAAAATACGAGCTATAAGGTAAGCAGAACTAGCCATGCGGGATGATTCGAACGCATGGTTAAAGTGCGAAGTTCTCCGCTGATTACCTCTGCAGAAAGTGTCTGCTTCATCCAAGGTTTCATCGATGGTTTGTTAACATATTGCTAGTCTACAATGTGAAAAACGACAAGCGTGACCTCACATCCTGGTGTTTCAATTTTGACAAAGCTAGATGAATCCACTTGAACTTCAAACAATCTATCCTTTGAAAAAATGGGGTGATTGTGCCTGGGATGCATGTTAGCTTTTTTGAAACTAAACAGAATAAGGTTCGTTAATAATGCATCATATAGTAATTTCAAATAACAAAATAAAACATAAAATATGGGAATCAAATCAAATAAAGAAAGCATTCCTGTTGGTGAGATATGCATTAAGAACAGGCAAATGCTTTCTTGAGCATTTCAAGTGCCTTATCCTCAGCCATCAAAGCTTTTCTCTGATTTTTTAAAGTCTGTTGGCGACTTTCAATGATATGCAAGGATGGTTCGACTGATGAAGTAGCCATATTTTGATCCACTGGGAGGCGCACAAGAGCATTCACCAATGAAGCAGCTTCTTCAGCACCAAAGACAGATTTGGAAAAACAAATTAGTTGTTCCAAGCAAGGAAGTCGATTCTCACAACTTCTTTTCCTCTTTTTCTTGTGAAGGCAATTCGTGCATGTTCCGCATGCCTTATGGTTACATGTCTTACAGTTATTGCATCGCTTTCTGGTACTGATGGTGAAACCGTTACTCGATCCACTGTTGGTGCTCTCTGATCGTCTCAACTTGGCAGGAGGAGGAGGGGAAAGCTTCTCCTCATCGGAATATAAGTTGGTGTGAACCGAAGAGTTGGCAGAGCAGGTAGACTCGGACCTTATCTGCCTATGATGATTCAAAGTATTCGAGTTCTCCTGTTCTACTTTAGCGGGCTGCGACTTCAGTGTATCTTTTGATAAGCCAAGAAGAGCAGCAAATGCCGTGACTTCTCTTTCTGCAGTAGACATGATCCTCCACGAGTGTATCAGCTCTATGTGTGTATCAGCTGCTGTGGGTGAGTTTGGGCAGCAAGGTGTAGCTCTCTCTCACTCTCTCAATCCCTCTAGTGGCAGTATAAACACAGTCGAAGTAAAGGATCTGCTTAAAAAAAGCTCGGAAATATTTCCGATGTTAGCGGTAAACATACGCGAAACCATCCCATACGTTCACATAGAATCCAACACCCCAAAACCAGTAATTGCTGTAAATCAGTTACGAAGCACCGTTAAATAGGTTCACTACATTGAACTATGGTTTGTCATAGAAACGACACTAGGACAAATCGAAAACCATTATTTTAGGCCTACGGTAATACATAACCGAGTGTTACCAGCACTACATTTGAGGAAGGAAAGAAAAAAAGGAAATTTTGAATCTAAAATTCAGTTGTTTTCCGATGTCATTCTGGGACTCTCATTCATTTTAATTTTAAATTTAAATGACCTCAAGTTTGTTTATTTTCAAGGTTGCATACTTAAGCGAAGAGCCGCGGCAAGCTCCGGATCTTCCTCTTCATCCATTCCAGCATTAGAAACCTGGTTTGCAATTAAACTCATTTTCAATGCTTGTTGGAGTTCACTATCTTTGTCTTGAGCATCGTTTGAAATAAATTCATCTTCACCAAAGACAAACCAATTCTTTCGATTCCCGATCGAGGGATCATTCATAGGCAACGGAAGAATGCCGTTTGGTTGTCCAGGTGGACATTCAGTGCTGTATTTCACAGTAAATATTGACCATCCTTCTTCTCTCAATTGTCCCAGATAGGCACTGAGGTAGAAAATCGATATTCGCTCGGGAGATTTATTCAGAGAATTCAGATTCCAGAAATCTCCAAATATCTTCCTAATAGTAAACCAATGGCTCTCTAGATGACATACAAATCCAATATCAACTGAAACTGAATCATTGTTCAGCATTTCCAACATCGATTCCATTGCCCCCCCCCCCTGGAGCAGCACAATATCGTGGCTTCGTTTAAGCGCTGTTGTAATTACTTGAATTGAAAAATTTCCTGAATCATCAACATTGGAAGATGGTGTATCGACATCTCCTATTTCAGTGTTATTGATCTAAGAGAAAAGACGTTTTAAAGCGTACTCACCGCCACCCAACAAGGCTTTCTCGGCCTGATCGAGTTCGCAAGCAATATCAGCCAGATAGACCCCTGTGAAATATGGACCTTGCAGGAGATTGTTTAAACAATGTTGACCGCATAAAGAGCCAAACTGCTTCTCGTGATAAATCGCCATCGATGTTGTCGGGCTACTTAGGGTCTACCGAATTGCGCGGAGGATGAACTTGCTTGAGCGGTTACAATCGATGAAGGTGGACACAACAGTATCGTATGCAAATACGAAGGAGTATTCCAATGGATGCAAATATATTGGAAAATTCAAATCACTAGGGAAGATCCCTCATGGATTCGGAGAATTCATGACTCCTGATGGATTGCAATATGAAGGTGAATGGGTAAATGGCGAAATGTCCGGTAATGGAAAATATTACTTTACAAATGGAGATGTTTGGGAAGGATCCTTTCGCAAAAATGAGCTTCATGGTGCTGGAATGTATAGTAAGGGCGGAATGAAGGAGAAATGCATATTTTGGAAAGGGATTCGAGTTTGTGCGATTCATGAAGTATTACATAGCCGGATATGCATCCATATCAATAAAACATGGAGTAATGCAACGGTAGTGGCCCAGAGAATCACTAAGTCATCCGGAAATGAAATGTTTCAAGTAAGACTTGATAACGACATGCAACGGCCCAAATGGTTTGCTCTCGAATTGTACGAATTTAAATTACTTCGACAGGATGGGAAATATTTGTATGCAATTGATAAAACTAATTAATCTTGGTTGTTATAATTTACTAACTAGTGTGTTGCCCCTCTTTAGTGTTTGAATAGCATCCTGCATCAGCTCCTCCACAATCTCACCTGCTGGTTTAATCTCTTTAATAAGCCCACATCCTTGACCAAACAACATAGGAAAAGTTCCAGCTAAATCAAATTTTGTTTCATTTTTCTCGGCGAGAGCCATATCATGGTAGTAAGGAACTGTACCAGCACTGCACAGTGTCTCAATTTCTTGCTTTCTTTCCGTGTGCCATTTGTGAACATATTCACTTTCAAATGCTCTCAATGGTCTACCCGAGTAGATTAAAGTTCTAGTTGTATTCAACGCACCAGATTCAAGAATTTTCTGTTTATGTCTGTCCGACGCATGGGATTCAACTGAAGCTACGAAACGAGTACCAATCCACACTGCTTGTGCGCCTAGAGCAAATGCAGCAGCTACTCCTTCCCCATTGACAATACCTCCAGCACCTACAACCATGATGGGGTCGCCGGTCAACTTGGAGAATTTGCCCTTGCATCGTTCCACACATTGAGGAATAAGAGCCATGGTCCCTATGTCTCCTGTATGACCTCCTGCTTCAGTTCCTTGAGCACAAACATAATCGCAACCAGCCTCTAATACTATGGTTAACTATCTGTATATGTTTTGATCAAAACACTTACCAATAGCAAGATCAACGTGTCGAGGAGCTCCAACCATATTCATGATTGGTATTCCAGCCTGATGCAATTTATCAACTGTTGTTTTATCTGGAACACCCACGGCGCAAATAAATAGAGCAGCACCTTCAGCGATAATAATATCGATCAGCTCGTCCAAATGCCCGTGAGTGTAATCGTGATTCGTTTTACGAGCGTTGCCACCAATTTTAGGAATAGCAAGGTCGACTCCAAAAGGAAGATTCTTATCAACCAAATGTTCTTTCAAATCGGCAATCTCCTTTTTCAGCACTTTTGGCGACAACGTTAATCCTCCTATGCATCCAAGTCCTGCAGAAAGAAATAAGCATCAAATCAGATTATGAGCAGGTGTCGTAACTTACCTCCCGCGTTTGAAACTGCAGCTGCAAGTTCACCATGAGACACACCTGACATTCCGGCAAGAAGAATAGGATACTTGATACCCAGTCTGTCAGTGATTGGCGTTCTAATGGTTTCCATGGTTCCAGTTAATGTTTTGAATATGGTGGTATCAATCTGCAATTTCATTCCGATCTTTGATGTCCGACCATAGAAAAGCCCCCCCACATACTTGGAAGTTGTAGTAATAAAAATTCATTTTCTCATTTTACAGGTTTCTAAATCTCTTGGCAGTATTAGTGTACGAGTGACGCACCCATTCTACTTCGGCGTTTTTATCATCCACAGTTCCAAGTCGAATTTCGTAAAGCTGCATTTCAAATCTAGGTCCAATCTCACTCAATTCAATTTGAGATACATCAGTTGTATTGTTTGCCCCATTAGTTTTCTTGAATACATGATGTCTGAATGAGATAAAGTCTTTGTCATTTGAAAAAGTCAATACTCTCTCGGAATCTTCTTTTGGTACCGGATATAGATACTTCAATACGTTCTGCACACGCTCCCCTAGAGCAGAGTTGAAGTTATTAAAGATGAGATGAGGATATGCTTCTGAAACACTCCCCGGTTCTTCGATATCGTGACGCATCACCGTATTATAAAGAGTGAACGTGGCTGATGGTCCATATGGCAAATGACAAATGGTCATTCCATCAGGTTCACCTCTATGTTCATGCAGGATTACAATATCTGTAAAGTCATTGTTTCTACAAGTATCCACAATCTCCGAAAGTTTATGTCCTCCGCGATTAATCCGTTGCGAATTAGGAAACATTAATTTGACTTCTTTTGCAAACATTTTAAGTCGAGAACTAGGATCTCCAGAAGTGGTGATGCAAACCTTAGGGTCAAAAACTCCAGCATTTGCATATTCATCATCAATATGTGTTTTGGGTTTCAATGTGTTTGCATCATCGTTTAACAGTTCCTTTCTCACGTCTTGCTCCACGCCTCTCAGCTCAGTTGGAATTGGTTTTCCTGCATCCAGAGCTTCTTTTATCCTCTTTTTCTTCTCGTACTCTTCCTTCTCTTTGCCTTCTAACGATTTACGGTAGAGGTACTCCCTACGTAACCGAACATGCCTTCGAAGTGACATATTTTCAATAATTGAATGGAAGGAGCATTCTTAGGGGGACCGTACCGCAATGCCATATTCAGCCTGTTTTTTTAGTCGCCTTACATTTTTAAAAAGTATTTGAATCACACACAGAATCGATTTTGCCTTGAGTAAAAGATGCAAATACTTTTCATTATACTACGGAAGCGCTAAGGACTTTCATGTTTCAAGTATGCATTACCTGGAAGCTAGATTAACATGAAGCTAGATAAATGTGAATTCTAAATAAGTGGTTCTAGATCCTGACCGATTCATTGATGATAAGTGAATATTTACAAAATATCCGATATGTATATATTCGTATTTCATCCAACTCAATAAAAAGTGCTATTTACTGGCATCTATTGATGGAATTATAATGTCAAGAAGAAGCGCTGCGAAAAGTGTTATCTACTGGACATCTATTGATGGAATCATAATGTCGAGAACCAGGGTTATACTTTTTGAAAAAAGGTCTACGGAGGAGAAGTCCTGATCTTGCATCGAAGTTCAAAATCGATGAATATTCGAAGAAATTGAGACCTGTTTTGCGTTCCTCCAAATTTCAAAAATTCAAGGCAAATTAATCGGAACGAATCATGCTATGTTACCAAATTCAATTGGGGATAGGCTTCAGTCCCATTGCAAAAGCTGTTGCGGCTGCTAACTTTAAGAGACCGTGGCAGGGTATTTGATAGGATTCCCAAATTGACCAAGTTGGTATGTCGGGAGGTGGATCGGGTTCATGAGATAAAAAAAATTGTAAACACAAATTCTTAATTCGTGGAGGATGTTGCGAGTGGTTCGTCGTAATTATCAATGTCGAACGCTTGCCAGTAAAGTTATTGCTAAAAAAGGGGACTCTAAGAATAGTGACAAGAAGAAGAAAGCCCCCGCTAAGAAGGCTCCGTTTGGAGGAGCTACAATTCCTGTTAATGACGAAGCTGCACTAAGTAAAGAGATTCAAGAAAAATTCGTCAAGTTCATGTATGCAAAACCAAGACTTGAAAAAGTCCAGATGAGCAAAGAAGAACTCGTACATTCGAAACTTGTGGCTGATTGCTTTAATAGAAATTGTAATGCGAGATGGCATCGACACAAGATGCAAGCAAGGCGAAGATTTATTATGCTACATGACGCTATTGAAGAGCTTCCCGATGAAGAGATGAAAAAAGAAGCCCTATCTTTAAAGGCACCTCAAAAAACTCCATTGTACAGAAATGTATTCACGTGGACTCCACCTAAAGTATTCTAAAATATTAGCAATTGGAAACGCTGAAACTCAATTTTTCCTTTTTGCCTGTTGGACTTTTCACGTTGATCTTCTTTTCAAGGTTTCTTACTTTTTCAGCGGGCTTTTCAACATTTCCTTGGTAAATCTTGCCCTCTCCGAATATCCCAGGAGGTCTTGGCTGAAAGTTCTTGGCACCTAATCGTATTTCCTCGTTATCCATTTCCTCGTAAAGACTTGTGCCTTTCCAAATATCTTCCCGTTGAAGATTCGAGCGGATATCAAGTTCTAGTTTCTGATTCAAACCCGCAGCTTTCTCAAATGTCTTTTTTACCACATGAGCAGGTAGTTTGAAAGTTCCTGTGCTGAATGCGGAGGAAAGCTTTTCAAATTTTTGTAAATACTTGATACCTCTCGCTAGTTCAATGACTTCAACTGTATCAACTATTTCTTCGCCATTATTTCCATCCATGATTCGTTTTAATTTCTCGGGAATTTTAGTTTTCACATTGGGTATCACTGCCGTTACAACTTGTTCTGCTGCATCTGATTTAACGGATTCTAATTCTGAAATAGGTGGATCAAACCAATCTCCTCGGAATTCTCGGTCCAAGACACCTTGAAGTGTAGACACTGCTGCACGAAGATTCATCGAACCATCTATCTGCTGAAATTCATCAACTTGTTTCTTTTTTGCAGGTCCTCCATGTACCTGATTATAAAGAACTCTTGAAAGCGTCTCTTTCATCTCTTTGAATGAGTTTTCTCGAAAGCCAGCTTTGAGTTTTAGTTCTTCTACGGCTTGCGTTAACATATAGTTATGTTCTTGGGATATTTTCAATTGCATTATTGTGTGTTGAAGTTTCGTATTTAGTTTCGCATGGTTAGATTTCAATGCTGAAGTTTCAATCGATAATTTTTTCACAAGGTTTGGTAATGTCTCGTCAGCATCTCCGTTGGCTTTAAATTTCAATCTCACAATTCGATGACGTAGGTCTTGCTTTTCCTGATTTAATTTCTCAGCTGCTTGATGTGAGAATTCCAGCTGGGTCTGGTAATGTTGAAGCTCTTTCATGTGCTGGCCTTCTCGTTCAACTTCTTGCTCTTGGCGCTTCCCTGCCATTTTATGCATATCGTTGACTTGATTTTCCAAGTTCTCAAGTGTGTTTTTCAATTTCTCTTCATTCATCTCTTGTATTTCAATCTCTTTTTGCAAGGCTCCCATTTCATCACGGAGTTCGCTTTGAGTTCGGATTCTCATATTCTCTAATTCGTCCATGTGCGCACGACGAACTTGCTCTAGTTCTAGTTCATGTTTGACTAGTAACGATTGGAAATCAGTACCCTCGATTAGATTCATAATCTTCGCATCTTTGCTCGTCATCATCATATCAAAATGCTGATCTTTCACCTTGACAATGTATTTGATCTCTTCTTCGTATTTGTCGGTTAATAGTCGAAGTTTCTCTTCCAACTTTGTGGCTTCTGTTTCAAAAAGGAATTCTGCAGTTTGTCGGTATTCTCTAAATTGTGTTTGCAGTGCTTTTACAATCTCACGCTGTTCACGTAGCAATTGTTGCTTATCTTCGAATTGCATGAGTTTCAAACTTTCCAATTGCTGCTTCAGTCTGGTAATTTCACTGTTTTTTGCATTACGGTCATGATCCCATTCAGTTCTGACAGTTTCTGTGTGTTCTTCGTATTCTAGTTTTAATTGTTCCAATACTATGTTTTGACTGATTAATGAAGCATGCAATTCAGATTGAATTTGATTGCTGGATTCAGCCAAGAGTAACAGATGTTTCCGCTGACGATTCACCTCACGCTTTGCTGAGTCCATATCAGATCTATGTTTTGAATTCCGTTTCGCTTCATTTTCTAAACCGCCAAGAAGGTCTTCTTTTGTGGTGAGAGATTCTTTGAGTTCCTTGGCCTTGGATTGAAGATCTTCAAGTTCTTTAGATAAATCTCTATTTTCAGCTTCGTATTGATAAGCAATGGTTTTTATCGTTTCTATACTTTTGTCTTTACTTGCAAGTAATTTGGTTTGGTTTTCAATCACTGTTGATTGTTCATCTTCCTTTCCAATGCTAGTTGCTAACTGTTTGTCGAGCCCATTTTTTTCGTATTCGAGGCGTTTTAGTTGGATATTCAACTCGCGATTTTCTTGGTGTAGCAATTTAGTTCTTTCTTTTTTATCTGAATCTGAATTCGCACTTTTATTAGAAGCTTCTTTGGTAAGCAGTTCCTCGTTTTCCGCCCGAACTTTTCGAAAATGAACTTTAAGATCTTTCAATTCTTCTTCTGTTTGCTTTAAAAGAACATTCTGATTATCATGTTTGAGATGTAGCTCTCTTAATTCACTATTTATTGCATTTATTTGTTTATAGTGCTTGTTGCTGTTCTCCATTGATATAGTTTGGATTTGGCCGTTACGGGAACTGCGTTTTTGTGAAGTTGTTCATTGTTCGTTGCTTGAATTGTGCATTTTAAACTTTACAAGGTATATCAATATCAGTCAATACACACGCATGGGAAATTTTTTGCAAGGGCTGAGTCAAGCGTCCTACTTCAATGACCTTTCAAGCGTCTCTTTTACAGATGATGAAAAGGAACAAATAGAGAAACAGATTGCCGTCAACAAGGTCATGGTATACAGTAAAAGTTACTGCCCATATTGTGACATGGCAAAGAAATTACTCGAAACAAATGGGATCGAATACGAAGCAGTTGAAATCAACACTGTCACAAACAGTCTTGTAGTTCAGGCAATCTTATTCAACCTCACCGGCCAAAAAACCGTTCCAAATATATTCATCGGAGGAAAGCATATAGGAGGTAATAGTGAGATCCAACAATTGGCAAAATCTGGTACTCTAAAAACGATTCTTGAAGAATCTGGAATTAAGAATTCCCTTAGTTAGATAAAATATATATAAATGCACTTCGATGGTCGACTAATTATAGTTGAAATTGGATGTGCATAGAATAAAATGGAGTTTTTGTCAAGGTGAATCTAGAAATCCCTAGAAACAATCTTAAAGTAATGTACGCTAAGATCGTCGGTTCACTGAACAATCGTGAATAGCTATGTTTCATTCATGCTCAGCACCAAACCACATACGAATTCATGCTACATCCTGATAGAAAACTGATCGAGTCATATTTCTACCTATCTTGAACAAAGATATAATTTAAAAAAAGTGAGAAACATCTTCTGTTGATTGAAAACGTGAAGCGCAACGAGAGACGTGAAAGGTGGATTTTGAAAAACAAGTTGGTAGACCATGAATCAAAACAATCGAATATAAATTAGTAAGGATATGAAGGAGTCGAGCAACTCACGAAGAAGCAAGACATCAAAAGGTTCTAAATCATCAAAGACATCATTTGAAACATTGCGGAGAAAGCTCAATTTGTGGTGGATTCAGATTGGTTTGTATGATGACAGAAAGAAGCAAATTCAATTATTGGGAGTAATTCTCCTATTCAATCTTTGCTTATTGTTTTTTGGTATGTCTTCCTCTAATGTTCAATTGAAAACAGAAACAATTTCATTGGGTAGTCAAGAACCAGATACTGCCACGGCTGGGCCTAAAGATCTATATGAAGCTGTTACAGCGCAGGTAGGAGGTTTTGGTACTCCTGTAAAAAACGAGCCAAATGTATTAAAACACTCGGGATTAAAGAGCGTTGTTTTCACATCATCAGATGACAAAAGCGCGGAATTAAGAAATATAGAAGTGTTGATGAATCAGGGGTGGAATGCCACGGTGCTTAAAGTTCAACCGTTAGGTCAGTTAGGTTACGTCAAACGAGATTTGCCTGTTTACAAAGATGGATTTTCAAAATTAGACAGAGTGGATATTCTTGAGCGTCCAAAGTCGGGGCTATTTTCGGTGGAGGAGTTGAAAAAATCTACTTACAATTCTATACTTTGTCTGTCTTTCAATACAGACCATTGCTTCGATCCCAACGAGTACGCAGCACTAGGTCCATCTCGTAAAGTGAATCGCATTTTGGGGCTTCGAGACGTCGTTTGGAGTAAACACAAGTTTTGTAAAACGATTGCCAGTGCCACACGCGGAATCACGGATTCGCAATTATTATCATTTACTTTTCCTTGTTGGATCATGCCAGGCGACTACGATAAAATGCTAGCAGATTCAATAACATTTAATGTTGAAAGATGGATTGCCAAACCAAGATCGCTAGGAGCCGGAATGGGCATTTATGTAGTAGACACTAAGGACAAGCTGCGTCACGAGCAGAACACAAAAAATGTCGTGCAAAGCTATTTGGAGAACCCTCATTTGATCGAGAAGATAGGACTAAATGGAAATATGAACAAATTCAAATGGGATCTTCGAACGTATGTTTTGTGCACATCGGTGCATCCTATTCGTGCCTATGTATATTCTCGAGGTCTCGTTAGAATATCTACTAGTCCATACTCGAAAGATTGTTCGAATATTACTGCCTGCTTAACCAATACATCTTTGAATAAAAAGGTTGAAGGAGCGCAATTAAAAGATATTACTTGGTCGTTGAAGAAGTTGCGTGAGTACTTGGCTGAAAAGGGGAACAATGAGTGGGACGAGATTATGCTGAAGATACAGCAGGCCATTGGAATGACTTTATTGAGTTCTGAAACTGAGTTTCTGAGGAATATGAATCCGAAAGGATATACTTGTGAAAACTGCTACCAACTTTTAGGAGTGGATGTTCTTTTAGACGACCACCTAGTTCCAAAGATCGTAGAAATCAATGGAGAACCCAGCTTAAAACTAACAGGAAATGGGAAAACTCATTATGACTTCACGAAACGAAATATGGCCCGAGATTTAGTGGAAATTGTGTTTAACAGGAAAAGTAAACATTCAAAAGTGGCAAACTCGTTACGCCAATGGGCTGGAGTGACTGGTAAGGCAGAGAATATTAATCCATCATTTGAAATTGGTGAAGATCATTTAAAATATATCCTCTCTACTGCTAGAGAACAATCCGACATGGGAGGGTTCTTGCCGGTGTATCCAAATGAAAAACTTGCAACTATTTACGGTCGTTATTTGAAAGAACTTTCAAATCGCGAGGCGGTGGAAGCAGTGAAAAAACCTGATGTTTTATATGCTCATGCAGATGGCAGGAGATTTAGAATCCATCAAATCGTAACAGCCATGCAACAATTAGAAAAGTATCCTGAGGATGTTAGTGAAGCATCGGCATCACCACGGAAACAGACAAATAAGAAAGTGAACTTACGCCACTCTTACAATAAAGAAGACTTGTTTTAACTTTCATTATAAAGACTCAGTGTAAAATAGTATGATTAATTTTCGAATATTTTCTCCAGTAATGCTTTTGCCCTTGAGCAATTTCTGATATCTCTTGCTACTACGGATTTAGAAGCTTCATTGGAGGAATTGGTGACTACATGGACCACTACTTCTTCTCCTTGCTTATCTGAGGAACAAACTGATTTCAAGAGGAACGTAATGCTTTGTAATTTTCCACATTTGTTTTTGTGGGCCGCATTCCCTAATGTAGATTTAACAGCTCTAAACATTCGAGCCACAAGTTTAGGGTTTAATGGAGATCTTTCGAAATGACCAGATTTCATAGATTCAGTTTCTTTCTGAAGAGTTGAATATTCCAATACCCATTCCCTGAGAGGAATGATTAAATGCGAAACGCCTTGAACAATTGCTTCCAGAATCACATGCTTAATGGCTTCGTCTTTGTTTGAAGATTGACCATGTAATGCACAAATAATACCCATCCCTAAATTCGAATGCCACGATACACCAACATCACGGGCACAAGAATTGTTCCCGGATTGGAAATGTAGTTCCGCAGAATAATTGCTTGCCGCCATGAATCGTTCATTGAATACTAAAGTACTACATTCAGGTTTTGGTAGGGCTACTGCTGATATCGTTTCGAAAGCCATCTCACTGTCATAAATATGTTCAAGCGATATTTTGCGCCAGAAGCGTAGATTTTCTGAGGATCTTAGAATCATTTTTTCCGCGTCTCCCACATTCTTTAATCGTAGGTCACACATGGATCGCATCAATCCACCTACAGCAACTTGAACTCTGAGATGAAATAGATTCTTTAGTTGCGCCCCCAGAAAGAGATCCAGAGATTCCGTTGCAGTGTTTAATACAGATTCAGCATATTGAGAATTCGGTGAGCACTTATTATACTCACCAATTCCAACTGTTTGCAATTTTTTCTGATCGGTCCATTGGGGACGAAGAAATGTCGTGATTGCGAACATGTTGGGCTCCTCCTCTTTGGATAAAACTTTTGTCTTAATTAAGGCTGAGATTCCTTTCTTTAAAAGCTGATCTTTTGGAATATCCTCCACTCGACTAATTCGATCATTTGAATTGGTAGTCTCTTCTAGACGGGTCGGATTTTCTCGTTTTTCTCTAATGGAGCTGCTATCAAAGGAACTCATCAGTTTTAAAACCAGTTGCTGATGTTTCAACGTATATTTCTCAATTGCTTCGATTAAGGCTACTCTCGATGACATTTCAAGCGATTCCAGGGCATCTAAATGTGAAATGCCTAATTTCTCCACATCTTCACTAGTTATACCATCATCACCTTTCATCAATGCTTCGCCTAGAAATTGCATTTCGTGCAATTGAACTTCTCGTAATCTCAAAACTACAGATTCAGATTCTGCAGTGAGAGCACTCAGTGAACGATTGCATTTCAGCTCATGAGCGTAAACCTTTGCGAACATATCAGGGAAATCCAAAATCATCTCCATTGACTTTCGATACAATCGCTGACGTTCGGTGGCACCCCAGAACATTTCCTTGATTGAAACTGGAGGGTTCAAAGGCAAACTGGGTATATCGGTCAAGAGAGTCACATCACGGCTAGTCCACACTTGAGATTCAAACAGCGAATTTTGATTGAAATAGTTGATGAGCTTTTGACGCAATTGGAGGCGAATATCAAGAGGAAAATTTTGAGCAAGACCTATTTCATGAAGTTGTTCAAGCATAGTAGAAAGTCTATTCACTAATGGAACACGGACGCCAATAATATTTGAATCCATTTTGAAATACATATCGAGATGAGGTCCATGTTTTCGTGGATTCATAATTCCCATCGGGGATATTCCCAAGTTTTCAAGCATGCCGTCTATTTCAGAGTCTTCAATATGAATATTGTTTTTGGAAGGAGTCAATGTGGCCGCGGGATCTTGGATCATCGTTTAGGTTGCGGGACGCGATGGGGGGGCTATTCAATTGTAACGCACTTCGAGATGGATGATGAGAAACAGCTGCAAGCATTGACTAAGCAATGTAGCACATTAGAGGATAAAATCAAAATTCTCACTCAACAATGCAAAACGAAAGAACAGAAAATCAATGCTTCATCGCAGAAGAAACTCACTAAAGCCTCTTTCGACTTGCAGAAGAACAAAGATCTTTTGGAGAGTTGTCGTCTTGCAATTAAAGGGATACGATATGGTGTAACATCCTTTATTCAAGAAGAAATTATTGACACTGTCACCACTTTGTTGAGTTTAGAGGCAGATTTTCGCCAACTTTGGATGGAGGTGAAAACAAGACGAAAGGAAGAAGACACGTCATCTCTTGTCATTTTAAGATTCAAAGCCCCGGTAGAATTTAGAGGAAGTCAGCAAAATGTATTCTCAATATTTCATGTCGCAGCTGTTTGTCACGATATTCAATTGTTTGAAGACATGTTGAGAGAAAGTCTGTTGAATACGTTAAATGTCCCGTGGTATGCCTTGGAGAAAGATCAAGGGAATACGCCGCTCCATATTTGTATTTCATTATGTGAAAAAGGAATCCTGGGCTTCAAAGAGTATGAAAAATTATCACTGTTGATGTTGAAACAGAAAATTCCTCGAGATGTATTGTGCAGTGTCAACAATAACAACATGGCGTTATTGCAATGTGCAATTTCAGTCGGGTCTTTGAAAATGTGCAAGCGACTTATAGAGAAAAAAGTTGACTTTAATCCCGAGCATTTATTATTGGCATTTAACAAGGGTCATTGTGATGTGGCAGTGTGGGCTTTTGAAATGGGACAACAGAAATTTGATAATGATGTATTCCTTGATCTACTGTGGAAACTACTTCATGTTGTTGTGTATGTTGCGTCTATAGAAGAGATTCCGTACACCACCTATTTAAAATTGATGGACATTTTAATAGCAAATGGAGTTGATATTAATAGCTACAATTCCCAAGGTGAAATACCGTTGCACGTGGCCGCAAAAAATCAATCAGTGGATCCAATTTGTATGGTACGTCGTAAATTTAGCATAAAAGCATTCAAGTTAATTGCAACATATAGGATTTGTTTCGAAGGGGGGCTGATCCCTCATTAGTTGACTTTCACGGTAAAGTTCCTCTAGACTATTTATCATCTCTTGACAATGGCATCTTACAGGAAATTTATAGATTTCACACCTGACCATTTATCAGAATTTATACAGCTGTACAAGCTATCAGAATTTATACAGCTGTACTGTTTCAAGCATGATTTATTTCTAGTTCGTCAATTTTCCCTTTTTTGAGTCGCACTTCAATTTTAATCATTAAGATTTTGACGCAAAATCTTTTCTTTCATTTTAAACACAACAAAAATCGATTTTTTCAAAGCACTACTAGTGGCATATGATATTCCTGCATCCCTAGAATTGAGAGCTGATAACCACATGGTATCCAAAGGAGAATCTATGTGATATCGATATCAATATCTATCGCTACTAAGACTAAAAGTAATGTAACCTAAGATTGCTTCAGGTCGGCCTGAACTATCAACACATTGTTCTTAACTTTGTTTCTTGTGGTTTTATCAATTCACTAATGAATTCGTTCTGTAAACTCCTTACATAATAATTCATTTCTCAACAATCAATTCTTCGAAATATTGCATGGAGCAAGAATTTAAGATGTGCTCGTGAGCGTTCGAACCTTGAAATATATTGATTTTAGTCCTTTGATGTTGAATAGTTCCATAAAATATTAAATTACATCAGGAGAAATACAATGCGAATTCAGTGATTCCACATAATGTTCTTGCTTCTGATTACCTCACGGATTGCCATCAGGCTCTTTTCTTTCAACAAGATACTCTTGTTTATT
>Ga0105053_10003881_pt1 | contig 22418 bp, 8 predicted proteins | sample BON01_FD_78093 | JGI IMG/M metagenome (GOLD analysis project Ga0105053, IMG submission 78093) | Freshwater microbial communities from Lake Bonney liftoff mats and glacier meltwater in Antarctica - BON-01 | ecosystem: Environmental > Aquatic > Freshwater > Ice > Glacier meltwater | place: Lake...
GGACACGGCCTGGCAGACGAGCGTGGCCGCCTTGACGGCGGCGAGCGCGGCCATGAGCCAGTGCAAGGGGCGCACGACGGGGCCCCCGCGCGCGGCCGCGGCCACCTCCTCGGCCGAGGCGCCCGCGGCGGCCGCCTGCGCGGCCGCGCCGGGCCCCCCGCCCCCCAGGCCCAGACGCCCCCGGCAAGACGGGCCAAAGCGCGCGCGCACGAGCAGCACGAGCCAGACCGCCGCGGCGAGCGCGTAGGCGGCCGCGAAGCCCGCGTACACCTCGTCCAGCTCGCGGTGGCCGACCGACAGATAGTTCCTGCCCCTGCCGCCGCCGCCCTCGCCGCCCTCGCCCTCGCCGCCGCCGCCGCCCTGGCCGCCGCCGCCGCCCGGGTTGAACAGCTCGGCCCGGATCGAGAACGTCACGGGCGTGTGCGCCTCGCACGACGCGAACCACAGGCCGTACCACCCGCCCCCCGTGGCCATCTCGACGTGCAGCGTGTAATTCTCCGCGCGGTTGTCAGCGACGGCGCGCACCCCCTCGTCGGAGAAGGACAGCAGCGGCAGGTAGGCGGCGCGGGCGGCGGACGCGGCGTCGTCCGCGGGGCCGGCCATGGCGCTGAGGGCGCACTCGCCGCGGGCGGCGCGCTCGTGGAGGGCGCGCTGCTCGCCGACGGGCACGAGCAGCAGGCCAAAGTTGTCGACTGGGATTTTCGTTTTGGTTTGGGTTTTTTGGGGAGTTGGCGGGGGCGGAGCGGGGTGGGGAAAAGGGGCGGCGGCGGCGGGCGACGGCATTTAGTCTTTGTTTCCATCGGCGCCTTTCAAAAGATCAGCGGCCACGCAAATACAAAACACCAACAAAACACGACTCAACGGTCGAGAGGCGGGACCTCGCCGCTCGCGGGGGTCGGGTGCGGGCGGTACACCAGCAGCGGCGCCCTGAGCGTCGCCACCAGGCCGCCGCCGCCGCGGGGATCAAACCCGAAGTTGGGCGAGAGCGGGATGAGGGCGCGGCCGTCCTGCATGACGTGGGAGACGTGGATGCCGGCGGAGCAGGGGCGGGGCGCGGCGACGAGGAGGAGCAGAGGCAGGAGCAGCAGCTGCAGGGGGAGGAGGGGCCCCGTGCGGCCGCTGCTGCTGCTGACGCTGCCAACGCCGCGGCCGCTGCCGATGCCGCTTCGCCGGCGCCCAGAGCGCTCGCGCGTCGCGCCGCCGTCTCGTGCTCCTGCAGGTTCCGCTGCCTGCCGCCGCCACGCGGCCGGAGCGGCCATCGTGCGCGTCGGGCGGCGTCCCAGGTGGCCCCTTGCTCGTTCTTTACTCAGAAAGAGATGTAGCGGAGAAAGAGAGAGAGGAGGAGGAGGGAGGAGGAGGAGGAGGAGGGAGGAGGGGAACGCGCGGTTTGCTGGGCAGGCGAGGTGCAGCTGCCGGTGAATGTTATGCGGATCGCCATGCGTGTGTGATCGGTTGAGGCCTCGTGCCTATGAAAAAGGGCGACACGGCTGGCGACAAACTCGAAATGATGCCGGCGAAGCCGCGCGCCGCTGGCCGGCGGTGCCCCGCAATCTAGCAAACGCGCCGCCCTGGCCTAGCGCGTCGGATTTACAAACGCAGAGGAGGCGCCTGCCGGGCCATCATCCCCGAAGGAGCAGAAGAGGAAGCAGAAGAAAAAGGAGAGGAGACGGCGGCGTCCGCGACCGCCTGCCGCTGCTGCTGCGGCTGCTGCGGCTGCTGCTGTTGCGTCTGCCCCACCGCCCCGGCCGCTGCCACCTGCTGCTGCTCCCGCTGCAGCGCGGCCACGTGGTTGCCGTACACGCCCGTGCCCACGATCACGACCACCCACGCCACGCGCACGTACCACGCGTCCGGCAGGATCCCCGCGCCCGTCACGTCGCGCTCCCACGGCTTCTTCTCGCCGCCGCCCCCGCCGCCGCCCTTTTTCCGCAGCGACGACGAGACCGACGACCGCCGCCCGCCAGCCTTCCACGCGTCCGCCGAGGAGATCACGGGAACCGTCACGCGCTCGTCCGGCGACAGTTCGAGCTTCGGCGCCTCGAGGATGTAGCGCAGGTCCCCGGCCTGTTTGCGCAGCCGCTTGTTCGGGTGGTTCTGCTCGAGCCAGCGGTACAGGTCGCCGCAGTCCTGCTCGCGCCCGACGGCCTGATAGCCTAGCGCCAGCCACATGGCCGCCTCGCCGCCCAGCTGGGTGCCCTTTCCGCCCGCGTCCTCGACGGCGAGCTCGAGGGCTTCGACGCACCGGCGATACTCGCCGCGCTCGTACAGCAGCTTGCCGGCCTCGAAGTTGCGCGCCTCGCGCGCGCGGCGCGCGGCGTCCTCGCGCGCCAGCTCGGCCGCGCGCTGCTCGAGCCGGGCACGCACGGCCTGGGCGTAGGCGCGCTGGGCCTCGGTCAGCTCGGCGACGGGGCCGGAGGAGGCGCCAGCCGCCAGCTCCATGGCGGTCATCTCGTCGGGGGAGAGGCCCGCCTTGACGCCGGCGGCGAAGCGGCGCGCAGCCTTGTCGAGCGCGGGGCCGGCGGCGAGCGACCCGCCGGCGACGGGCGGCGGCGCTGCTGCGAGGGGGCGGCCCTCGCCGGCGCCGGCGCTCCCGCCACTGCTGCTGCTGCTCGTCGAATTGACGGCGACGCGCGGGAGGGCGCGGCGCGAGGACGCGACCATCACGCGCCGCAAGCCGACCGTCTTCGAGGTCACCGTGGCCGTCGGCGGCGTCGTCCGCGCGGACGACGGGTTGAGACCCATCGCTCTCTCCTTTTTTTGGGGTGGTGGGGGTGTGTGTGTGCGCGCACGGTCAAAGCAGGGCAGTGTGAGGTCGGGCGCCCGCTTCTTGGCGTCCCCGGGCTTGGGCCGAGTGTCTGCACGTCGTGAGAGGTCGTGTGTGGGGGAGAATGGCTGGGGCGTATGTTTCCTTTTGTCGCCGATCGCCGCAAAGACCGCTTGGCGCGCGCGATCGGCGGCGTCGGCTTCGCTCAAAGCTCGGGGAGCGCACACGTGCCTCTGACCCGCAACGACGAAAGCTCGACCCGTCGCAGTCATGCCGACCTCACCAGCAGCCGTCTCCACCACGGACAACCCCCTCCTGCGCGCCCTCGCACCCGCGACGCCCGCGACACCGCCGGAAAGGATCGAGCGCGTCGAGATTCCGGGGCCCGCCTTGGCTCTTCTGCTCGCCCCCGCGACGTGCGGCCGCCGGTACTGCGACGGCCTGCTGCTCGGCGCGCTCCGCCGCGTCCGCTCCGGTGGGGGGTACAGCGACGCGCGCGAGGGCGGGGGCGGCACAACGACGAGCGAGGCGCGCGTCGCCGTGGCGGCGCCGCTGTGCTTCCCGCACACGGGGTCGTTTTACGACGCGCGCGGGCGGGTGGACGGGGCGCGCCTGCAGGCCATGTCGGACGCGCTCCAGGGCGCGGCCGAGATCGTCGGGTGGTTCGTGGTTCGCCCCCCGTCGCCGGAGGAGGACGGAGGAGCGGAGGGCGGCATCGGCGGCGACGGCGGCGGCCTGGCGCCGTCCGCCTCCTCCGCGGCGCCGCTGCTGCCCTCGATGCGCGAGGCGGCCGTCACGCGCGACCTCCAGCGGTGGGCCGAAGAGAGGGCGCGAGGGGGGCACCAGCCTTCGCGAAAGCAGCGGCAGCCGCCGGCGTGTGCCGTCTTTTGCTGCGTCGGCTCGAGGAGGGAGCACGGTGGAGCCACAGCGACGACGGCCTTTCGATTCTTCGCGGCAGCGGCGGCAGACGGCGCGCGGCCGCAGCAGCAGCAGCAGCAGCAGCCTCTGCGGGCGGTCGCCTGCCACGTGGGCAACCTGGGCCACGCCGCGTGGCTCCGCGAGTCGGGAGGGGGAGGGGGCGCGCGGGGGACGCGGCAGGGGCGTCACCATCACGACCACGGGGCGGGGGCAGCGGCGTCGGCGCGGGAGGAGGGCCGCGGCGGCGGCGACGACGGCAGCGACGGCGGCGACGACGGCGATGAGGAGGAGGAGGAGGAGGGCGGCGGCACGGTGGCGGCGGCGCTGGAGGAGCTAGACGGAGCCTCCCTCGCGGCCCTCAGGCAGGCGGCCGCGGCGGCGTCGTCCCCGGCGGTCGAGGGCGTGTACGAGTCGCTGCTGCAGCAGCTGGAGCGGGCGATCCAGCGAGCGGGGGGCAGCGAGGCCTACGGCGGCAGCGGCGGGGGCGGCGGCCTCGCTCCGTCGCCGACAGCGGCGGCGCCCAGCTGGCGCCTGCGGTTTGGCGGCGGCGGCGGCGGTGGTGGTGGAGGAGCGTCGTCTGCAGACCAAGTCCTTGGCAGCGGCGGCAGCGCTCACGACGAGGCCGAGGGCCTGCTGGCACAACTCAGGCTGTAAGAAAGAACGGTTTGCTTTTTTCTGATAAGGTCTTTTGGGCGGCCGACGCCGTCGGGGCGAGACCCTCCCGTCGTGCGCGGGGTCCTTGGGTCCTCGGTTTATCAGAACCGGCCACCACCATCCCGCAACCACTCATACCGTAGTACTCGATCCACATCCGCCTTTGCTTCGAGACACCTCGATCGAGAGCGCGCGCGCGCCCCCCTCACACTCACTGTATCTTGTCGGCGCAACAAGTCGGAACGCGATGCAGGCGATGCGCGCTCTAGCGCGGCCCTGCCCCGCCCGGCAGCAGCAAAATCAGCGCGCCGCGCGGCTCGTCGCGGCTGCCGGCCCGAAGAAGAAGGGAAAGGGCAAGCCGTCGGGCGGCGACGGCGGCGGCGGCGGCGGCGGCGGTGGCGGCGGCGGCGGCGGCGGCGGCGGCGGCGGCGACACACGCTCGGCCTCGCAAGCGCGCAAGGGCGCCAAGGAGGGCGAGGCGTACGCGAGCGAGACCCGCCGCGTGATCCTCTCCCTCGACAAGGTGTGCAAGACCACCCCCACGGGCAAGCCCCTGCTCCAGAACATCTCAGTGGGCCTCTACCTCGGCGCCCGCGTCGCCGTGATCGGCCCCAACGGCAGCGGCAAGTCGACCTTGCTGCGGATCATCGCCGGCGCGGACAAGGACGGCGGCGCGACCAGCGGCGACGTGACCGTCGCCCCCGGCATCCGAGTTGCCATGCTCGAGCAGGAGCCCCGGCTCGAGGACGCCGGGGAGACGGTGGCCGAGGTGCTCGAGGGCGCCGTCGGCACCACGCGCGCCAAGCTCCTAGAGTATGAGAGCGTGGCGGGGAGGATGGCCGACCCGTCCTTGACGGAGGATCAGATGGCGACGCTGATGGGAAAGATGGACCGGCTGCAGACGGAGCTCGACGCGTGCGGCGGCTTCGAGCTCGACCGCGTCGTCGGGCGCGCGGCCGACGCGCTGCGCTGCCCGCCGGGCAGCGCCAAGATCGCCAACCTGTCAGGCGGCGAGCGCCGCCGCGTGGCCATCGCGCGCGTCGTGCTAGACCCGCCCGACGTGCTCCTGATGGACGAGCCGACCAACGCGCTGGACGCCATCTCCATCTCGTGGCTGCAGGAGTGGCTGTCCTCCGAGTTCAAGGGGTCGCTCCTGCTGGTGAGCCACGACCGTCGCCTGCTGTCGAGCTCGGCGGTCGGGTGGGTGCTCGAGCTGGACCGCGGAACAGGGGTGCCCTTCGAGGGCGACTACGTGAGCTGGCTGCAGTCGCGCGAGCGGCGGCTCGCGGCCGAGGGGAAAGCCGAGACTGCCTTGGCCAAGACGATCGCGTCCGAGCGCGAGTTCTTGTCGCGCTCGGCGAAAGGGCAGCAGGCGAAGTCCGGCGGCGCCGCGCGCGAGCGCCGGCTCGACGACCTCGAGCGCGCGCGCGAGGAGCGCATGGGCGCGCAGCAGGCGTTCGACCAGCTGGTGATCCCGCAGCCGCCGCGCCTGGGCGGAAAGGTGCTCGAGTTCAAAAACGTCCGGATGACCGTGCCCGCGCCGGCGGCGGACGGGGCGGACGGGGCGGAGGGCGAGGCGGGCGAGGCGGGCGAGGCGGGCGGCCGCCGCGTGCTGTTTGACGACCTGAGCTTCACGCTGCGGCCGGGCGACATCGTCGGCATCGTCGGCGGCAACGGCGCCGGCAAGTCGACGCTCCTGCGCCTGATCGCGGGCCTCGACAAGCCCGACGCCGGCACGGTCGAGCTCGGCGAGACCGTTTGCGTTTCGTACTTGGAGCAAAAGCGCGACTCGCTGCCGGACGACAAGACGGTCATCGAGGCGCTGAGCGACGGCGCCGACGTGATCGAGCTGGGCGGCGGGAAAGAGGTGCAGGCGCGCTCGTACGCCAACTGGTTTGGCTTCAAGGGCGCCGACCAGCAGAAAAAAGTGGGGATGCTGAGCGGCGGCGAGCGCAACCGGCTGCACCTGGGCCGCACGCTGCGCAAGCCGGGCAACCTGCTTCTGGGCGACGAGCTCGAGGCGGACGCCGACACGTTCCTGCTCTCTGCCCTCGAGGGGGCGCTCGACGCCTTTCCGGGCAGCGCCGTGCTCGTGAGCCACGACCGCGCCATGATCGATCGCGTCGCCAACCGGCTGATCGCGTTTGAGGGCGACAGCAAGGTGACCGTTTGGGACTGCTCGTACAGCGAGTACGAGGAGCGGCGGCGCAAGGAGGGCAAGGGCGAGCTGTTCCCCGAGCGCGTCAAGTTCCGGCGGCTGGCGGCCGTGTGAGGACGTGTGAGAATTCACGATGTTTTTAGGTATTTGTTTGGGGTATTTTAAAAGCATTTCTTGGCGCTGCCGCCGTCGACTGGCTGCGGCGGTGCAAAATCACATGCCCTGCTTTCTTCATCCGTGTAACTCCTGTGCACATGTGGAACAAGTGCGTCATTGGGTTTTACAAAGCGTCATGATGATCCAATTCGCGAATCACATTTTTGGCTCGCTTGTCTTGCTCTTTCTGTTCTTCTTCTCGGAACGACGCTGCGCGGTTGCCTCACCGTCCCTGCTGCTGCCGCTGCCGCTGCGCTTGTTGCCCGCCAACGCCGCCACGACCTCCTCTTGGTCCGCCGCCGCCAGCGCCCGCCTCACGACCTCTGGCCACGCGCGGTCGAGCGCCGCCGCTCCAGGGCCAGGGCGCACCCAGGCCCGCAGCTCGCGTCGCAGAAAGTCGGGCCGCCGCCGCCACTCGGCCAGCAGCGCGCCGCGCGTGTCCGCCCCCCGCGCCGCCAGCGCGCCGACCAGCTCGCCGACGCGCGGCAGGCCGCGCAGCTCGGGCTTGGCGGCGGCCGCGGCGGGCGAGGCCAGGAGCTCGGGGCGGAGCAGGGCCTCGAAGGACAGGGCCGACGGGGCGGGGCCGCCCGCGCCGCCCGCGCCGCCCGCGCCCCCTCCCGCGCCGCCCCCCGCACCTCCACGCCCGCCGAGCCGCACCTGCCCTCCCAGCAGCGCGGCGGCAAACGCGGCCGCGCGCCCCTCAGCATCCGCGGGGACGCGCGGCACGCGTTGCAGCAGCCACCCGCGCGCGCCGTAGGTCGCGTCGCGCATCTCGACGACCGCGTCGAGCCGGGCGACGTAGCGCGGGGGTTCGCGCCCGCTCCCGGCCCCCATCCCCGCCCCCGCCGCCGACCCAGCGGCGGCGCCGTCGTTGGCGACGGCGCAGATCGGCCGCCCCGCTGACGGCAGCCAGGCGGCCTCGACCCCGGCGACGCCGCCCATGTAGCAGCGCTTGGCTGTGCGCACGAGGCAGCTGTAGACCACGAATTCGGGCGCGGCGGAGCGCAGGGCCGAGCGCGGGTGCAGGAACACGCCGTCGGCGAGCGAGCAGGGCGCGTACCGCACGGCGCGCCCCGCGGACGAGGCGGCGGCCTCGCCGCCCGCGGCCGTGCGGGCGGCGTGATCCGCCGAGCGCACGCGGCGCGCGACCTGGTCGGGCCAGCCGGCGAGCTGCGCGCGGCGCAGGGCGTCGCACACGGGCTGCGGGGGGTCGGCGGGCAGGGGTCGGTCGGGCGCGGGCAGCAGCAGCGGGGCGGCCTTGTTGTTGCGGCCGCCGTCGGCTGCCGCCGCGGCCGCCGCCCCCAGGGCGCCGCAGAGGGCGGGCCCGAGCAGGCGGCGGACGGCCGGGTGGGGCGCGGCGGCTGCCTGCTGCCCCGTCGGCCGGCGACGGCCCTCCGCTTGCTTCTCGGCGGCGAACGCCCCGCCGGACACGCGAGAGAGCGTGCGCACCAGCTGCCGCCGCAGCTCGGACATCTCGCGCAGGTTGCGCGACAGCAGAAAGGCGCCGCGGCACCACCCCTCGGCGGCGGCGGCCGCGGCCACGAGCGCCGCGCGCGCGCTCGGCGGGCGGCGGCGGCGAGAGTCGCCGTCGGCTCCCTGCGCCGCCGCCGCCGCCTCTCGCAGCGCGCGCGCCAGCTGCGACTCGTACGCGCAGAGGGCGCGCACGGCCGCGACGGCGTCGCCCTGGCCTTCGGCTCGGAAGGGAGCGTGCGCGGCGGCGGCCGACTGCGACTGCCGCTGCCGCTCCGCCGGGTTGTCGTCGTCGCCGCCGCCGCCGTCCGCGGCGGCGCCGTCGCCGCCGCCCGCGCCGCCCGCGCCGCTTGCGCCGCCGCCGCCCGTCGCAGACCCGTCGACAAAGATGAACGGGCTCTCGATCGACATCGCCGCCGCCATCGCCACGGCGTAGGGCAAGGCAGCGAGCGACGCGCGCGGGGCGTCGTCGCGCAGCAGGGCCAGGCCGCCGGGCCCCAGGCCGGCGACGGAGGCGGCGGCGGTCGACGGGGGAGACCACGGCTGCGCGGGGGCGGCGGCGTCGCCGCCGCCGTGGCCGCCGACGCTCGCCGCCCCCGCCGGCGTCGCCAGCCGCCACGCCGCCCACTGCAGCGCCTGCACCAGGGCGCGCGCCTGCCGCGGGCCCACGGGCAGCAGCGCCATCACGCGCCCGACGTCGGTCAGTGCCAGCTGGTCCTCCTCGTCCGCGGGCGGCGCCTGCGGGGCCGCCGACCGCGGCGACGCCGCCGCCGCCGCCGCCGGATCCCGCGGCCGCCGCCGCTCGAGCGCGCCGATCGCCTCGAGGCGCCGCTGCGCGCGCCGCAGCGCGCCCTCGGGCGGCGGCGACGGAAACGGGAAGCGCGCGACCCGGTCGACCCCCATCGCCCGCAGGGTCAGCGCCACGCCCTCGAGCGGCGTGCAGCTGATCTCCGGCGCCGAGTGGTCGCGCATGCCGTCGCCAAAGTGCGCCGAGCTGAAAATCCGGTAGCAGTGGCCGGGGCCCGTGCGGCCCGCGCGGCCCGCGCGCTGCGCCGCCGACGCCTTGCTGACCCAGCGCACCTCGTACCGCACGACGCCGCCGCCGCCGCTGCCGCCGTCGCCGGACGCCGCCAGGCGCGCGGCCGCGTCGGCGTCCCAGCCCGCGCTGTGGCCCGCGTCCCCGTCCCTGTCCCCGTCCCCGCCGCCGCCCCCCTCGTCCTCCCCGCCCGCCGAGTTGAGCAGCACGCGCTCCTTCGCGCGGCCCGCGTCGACGACGTACCGCACGCCCGGGATCGTGAGCGAGGTCTCGGCGACGTTGGTGGCCACGACGATGAGGCGGTGGCCCGGCGGGGGGGCCTCGAAGACGCGGGCCTGGAGCTTCTGCGGCAGCATGGCGTAGAGGGGTAGCACGTGCACGGGGGCCTCGCCCGCCGCCGGCGCCTTTGCCGCGGTTGCCGCGGCCGCCTTGGCCGCCGCCGCCGCCGCGCCTGTGCGCGCCCCGTCGCTGCCGCCGCTGCCGCCGCCTGGCGCCTGCTCGGCCGGCGTGCCGGGCGCGCCCGTCTCGGCACCGCCGCTGAGTGACAGGCCGTACCGCGCCTCAAAGGCGGCCTCGGCCGCGGCTAGCTGCTCGGCCGTGAAGGCCGTGGCGCCGGCGGCGCTCGCGCCGCCCGCGCCCGCGGCCCCGACGCCGCCGGCGCCTGCGCCCGTGCCGCCGTCGAGCACGGTACCGAGCAGCACCGTCGCCTCCTCCTCCTCCTCGTCCATCTCCATGAGCGCAAAGTCGTCCCTGCCCTCGTCGTCCTCCTCGCCGTCCTCGCTGCCGCTGCCGAGGCCCACGCCGCCGGCCGCGTCGGCGCGCTCGCCGCCGATCTCTGCGGCGTCGGCGCCGGCGGCCGCGGCTCCGTCGTCGTCGTCGTCTTCGTCTTCGTCGTCGTCCTTGCCGCCCCCTTGTTTCTCCGCCTCCACGGCGCTTGCCGCCGCCGCCGCCGCCGCCGCCCCTCTCCGGCCCGGCCCCACAGTAGCCGGCGGCGCAAATCTGCGCCGCAGCCGCCGGCACAGAGCCTCCACCTCGCGCTGGCCCGTGAGGAACACGAGGATGCCGCCCGCGGGCAGCTCCCGGTGGATGCGGCACGCCTTGCGAAAGGCGGCGTCGCCGTACTCGTCGTCGTCCGGCGTGCGGCGCGAAAAGTGCACGGTGACGGGGAACTGGCGCGCGGGCACGGCGATGACGGGAGGGGGGGAGGGGAACAGCCTGCGGTTGTCGACAAAGTCGGCGGTGCGGAGCGTGGCGCTCATGACGAGCAGCTTGAGGGGCCAGACGGGCGCGAGGGCGGCCGCGCGGTCGCGGAGGCGCCGCGCCTCGGCGAACAGCGCGCGGGCGCGGGCGTTGGCGGCGTCGGCGTCGGCGCCGGCCCCGTCGGCAGCTGCAGCAGCAGCAGCGGCATCCGACGCGCCGACCGCCCCGGCCTCGGCCTCGCGCGCCGCGCCCAGCAGCCTGCGCCGCTCGGCCGCCCACGCCTCGTGCCGCCGCCGCCGCATCGGCACCACCCGGCTCAGCAGCCCCAGCAGCAGGTCGGTGTTGAGCGAGCGCTCGTGCGCCTCGTCGACGACGACGGCGCTGAAGGCGGCGAGAGAGAGGTCCGACTGCAGGTGGCGCAGCAGCACGCCGTCGGTCACGAACTGCAGGGGCGTGGAGGCGGAGAGGCGGCGGTCGTGGCGCACCTGGTAGCCGACGGGAGGGGGGCCGAGGGGGCCGGCGCCTGGAGCACCAGGGGGGCCGACTGCCTGTGCGCCGCCCTTTGCCGCCGCCGCCAGCGCCGCTGCCGCCGCCGCGGCCGCCGCCGCGGCCGCCGCCTGCGTCCCCGCCAGCGGCCTGCCCAGCTCCGCCGCCACGCGCTCGGCCGTCGCGATGGCCGCCACGCGCCGCGGCTGCGTCACCGCTACCGCCCCGGCCCGCTCCGGGAACCGCGGCGAGCCGTAACCGGCCTCGAGCAGGAACTGCGGCACCTGCGTCGTCTTGCCGCAGCCCGTCTCGCCGCACAGCACGACGACGTCCGAGGCGGCGACGGCCTCGAGAACCTCGGCCTCCATGCCGACGATGGGGAGCTCGCGGCGGGCGGCGTCGATCTCGGGGGGGCGCTGCACGGCGACAACGCGCGGGCGCTGCTGGAGCGGGGGGTGCTGCTGTTGTTGGTGGGGTTGTTGCGCGTCGGGGGCGGCGGCGGCGGCGGAGCCGGCCCCCGCTCCCTCAGCGGCGAGGCTCGCAGCCGCGGCAGCCTCCGAGGCCAGGTTGCGCGCCGCGGCGCGGGTCGTCTCGAGGGCGGCGCGGCGCAGCGCGGCCTCCTCCGGATCGTCGTCCGGGTCGGACTCCCCGCGCGCGCCGCCGCGCCCGGGCGGCGGGAGCCCGAGCTCGGCGCGCGCGCGTGCGACCGCCTCGTGCCGGGCGCGCGCGGCCTCGCGCGGGTCGCTTGCCGGCGGGGGCGAGGCTTGCTGCTGCTGCTGCGCGTCTTCGGCCTGCTGCTGCTGCTTGACGTCGTCGGCACACGATGTGCCCACAAGTCCGCCCGCCAGCGTGTTGGGCGCGGGCCGGTCAGCCGCCACCCCCGCGCGCGCCGCCGCCGCCGCCCGGCTGCCGCCGCCCGGCCCCGCCTTGCGCCGCGCCGCGCTCGCCGCGCCAAACGCGCGCGCGCGCCCAAAGTCCTCGTCCTCGTCCTCGTCCTCGTCCTCGTCCTCGTCCTCGTCCTCGTCCTCGTCCTCGTCCTCGCTGCCGTCGCTGCCGTCGCGGCCGGCTGCTTTCGCGCGAGCAGCAGCAGCAGCAGGTGCTGCCTTTGCTCCCGGCCTCGCCTCCGCCCCCTCCGTGCCCGACCCCGACGACCCGCTCCTGTCGTCCCCGGCGTCGTCCTCCTCGTCCTCCTCCCCCTCCCCCTCGCCCGGCGCCGGCTGCCGCGGCCGCCGCCGCAGCAGCTCGCCCTCCACCACCAGGCCCTGCGCCGCGAGCTCGGCCTCCGTGGCCCCCATGCGCATGAGCCGCAGCGCGCGCCGCAGCCGCTGCTTCTTCGTCTCGCGCGCGCCCCGCAGGTGCACGGGCCGCAGCAGCGCCAGGCGCTCCGCCCCTAGGCCCGACGCCGCCAGCGCGTCGAACGAGGCGCCGAGCGCGTCGCGCCGCGCCTTCCGCGCGGCCACCTGCTTGAGGCGGCGCAGGTCGGCCTTGCCCAGGATGGCGGGGCGGGCCGCGAGCTGGCGCTGCTGGCGCTGCTGGCGCCGCTGCTTGGCGGCCTTCAGCTGCGCCTTGGACGGAAGGACGAGCGCGTTGGCGCCTGGGTCGTGGCTTGCGTCGCCGCTCAAGGCAACGGCGGCGGCGCTGGCGGCGGCGGCGCTTGCGGCGGCCTTGGCAGCGTCGCCGTCGTCGCTGTCGGTGTCGTCGAACGGCGCGGCGGCCGCGGCGTCGTGCGCCGCGAGCAGCTGCGTCGCGCGCGCCTCCTCCTCGTCGTCGCCCTCGCGCCGGTCGAGCAGGTCCAGGCCCTGGACGTAGCCCTGCGCGTTCTGCTTGGCGCGCAGCGACTGCGAGACCGCGACCTTGCGCGAGCGCTTGGACGCCTTGCCCATGGTTCGCTATGGGCGAGCCGCCAATCACACGCGTGCGGTACTCATGCCGTGCGCACACGTAATCGAGCAAGGCGGACGCGGAGTGGATTGGACTTGGTGCGGGCGTGAGAGGGAGGATGCCGCGATTGTGTCCCGAGGGAGGGGGGAAGTGATGGCGGCGCGCGCACAGAGGGTTTGGCGGTGAGGGGTCTGATTGAGGAACGTGATACTTTGTGTGCTCTGATAGTAGGGGCGAGTCTTTAAAGCGTGGAAATGTTGGAGACGGGCGGGGATTGGTTGTTTCTCGCCGGCGAGCGAGCAGGCCGCTGCGTTGCCCGACGAGACGCTGGGTCGGCCGTCGTCGTCGACGCCAAGTTCCCCTTCTCACCCGCCCGCCGTCTCTCCTGCCGCGTAACAGCATCAGGACCCGCTAGATCCACCCCTTCCTTTGCGCTGCAGAGCGTCCCATTTATTTGGACGGCTATTTATTTTGTTTCGACTTTCCCACGGAACTTTCAAAACCTCTCTTCCCCCCCGAGAAACCGAGAGCAAAGACCGCGGGCCCGCCCTCCCCGGAGCCCCTCCCGCCCGCGCATGGCGTCCGACTGATCGCTTGGATTCAAGTGAGCCGGCCAAGCGGTGATTTCTAGCATGGGCAAGGTGCGATTGGATGGGGGGGGGACTTGGTGTTTGCCCCCTCTGCTTTCCAACGTGACAGCTGCCCGAGACCCCGACATCCCCCCGCTAAAAACTCACCCCCCCCTGCCCGCCGTCCGTACCAATTGGCTCATTGAACACAACCGACACAGCCGAAGAAGACCGCGGCCCCCGCGCCCGCGCCCGGCCGCGGGATCGCCAGCTATTTTGATCGGCGGCCCAGCGGCGGCGGCGGCGGCGGCGGCGGCCCGGCGCACCAGCAGCCGCCGCCGCCGCCGCTGCACCGCGCGCCGCCGCCGCCCGTGGCCGCCGCGCCGTCGGCGGCGCCCATGGGCGTCGCGCCCGCGCCGGTCCAGCCCAGGCAGCAGCAGCCGCAGCATCAGCATCACCAGCTGCAGCATCCGACAAGCAAAGCAGGAGTCGGGGCAGGAGCAGGAGCAGCGGCCAGGGCGCCCGCCGCCGCCGCCCTTGCGAAAGCGGCGACGACGGCAACAGCAGGACAGCCGGCACACAAGCAGCACCACCACCACCAGAACAACTACGCCGGACGCCTGGGGGGAGGCTCGACGCGGCGCGGCGCGGCGGCTTACGCGACGCCGCCGCCGCCGCTGGGGCGGCGGCGGGCGAGGAGGCGGGCGAGGGTGAGGCGGGCGAGGAGGAGGAGGAGGCCGGGGACGTCGTTTGGCGCCCGTCGCCGCTGGCCGGGGCGGCGGCGGCCGTGGCGGCGGCCGCGGCCTACCAGACGCCCGCGCCGCCGCGCCGTCGCCACGGCGGCGGCGACGAGGGGGCCGAGGGCGCCGCGGCGGCGCAGGGCGCGGCCGGGGACGGTGGCGGCGGCGGCGGCGGCGGCGGCGGCGGCCGCGCGGCTGCTGCCGTCGCAGTTTGGACGGGCGCGGCCGCTGCCGCCGCCGCTGCCGCCGCCGCTGCTGCCGCCGCTGCTGCCGCCGCTGCTGCCGCCGCCATGGGCCCGCCCACATGCGGCCCCGACTCTGCGGGCGCCCCGACGACCATGCGCCGCGCGCGCGGCGCCCCTCGGTCGGCGCTCTCGCCGTCGCGCGGCGGCGGCGGCGGCGGCGGCGGCGGCGGCGGCGGCGGCGCCCTCGGCGGCCCGGGGACTCGCCTCGGAGGTGGCGTCGGCGGCGCTGGTGGTGGCGCGGCCGGGGCAGGCGGCGCGACGACCGTGCGGCGTCGCGGCCGCCAGGCGTTGATGGACCTGCTCGACAGCGTGGGCCTGGCCGCGGAAGGAGGGGGCGGCAGCGCGGGGGAGCGGCAAGACGGGGACGAGGGACGAGGGCCGGCGACAGAGGCGGCGGCGGCAGCGGCGGCAGGGGCAACGGCAGCGGCAGCGGCGGCCGCAGTGGCGGATGCACCCCTGCCGTTGTCGGGCCGAGGCGCCGGGGACTGCCGCGCCCTGGCTCCGCTGCTTGAGGCTGCGGCCAATGCTGCCACGCCCGCGGCCCGCCCGTCTTGCCCCGGCACCGAGCGCAGCAGCAGCCCGGCCGCCAAGCGCGCGCGCGCGGGCGAGCCCGACGCCGTTGGGGCGCCGCCGCCGCCTGCGCCGCTGCCGCCGCCACCTCCGCCCCAGGCGCTGTCCCCGATGCAGCAAGTCGTCGTGGACGAGGCGCCGGGGCAGCAGCAATCGCCGGTGCAGCAGCAACAACAACAACAACAGCAGGAGCAGCAGGAGCAGCAGCAGGAGCAGCAGCAGCAGCAGCAGCAGAATCAGCAGCAGCAGGAGCGGGAGGTCAAGCTCGAGGCCGGCACCGACTCGGCGCCCGACCCAGGAGCAGCGGCGGCCGGCGCCCCGCCGCCTCCCGCCGCGCCCGCCGCCGCCGCCGCCGCCGTCAAGGAGGACGCGGGCCGGGGGGAGGAGGCCGCGCGGGCGACCCGCGCCGCCGCCGCCCTGGCCGAGTACGCCGACTTGCTGATGGACACGGACGAGGGCGACGAGGGGGCGCCCGCCGTCCCGGGCGCGCCGGCGGTCGCCGCCGCCCCGGCCGCCAACCCCGCCGCCGCCGCCCAAGCCCAAGCAGACGCGGCCCCCGTCCTCCTCCTCGCCCCCTTTCTCGCCGGCGGCCGCGAGCGCGTGCACCACGTCGTCCTCGAGGCGCATCCCTCGCCCGACGGGCGCGCCGGCTGGACCGCGCTGCGCTGCTGGAACCCCTACCTGGGCCGCGAGCTGTGGGTGGCGGCGGGCCCGCCCTTTGACGAGGCGCCGCTGGCGCCGGGCGACGCGGTGCACGTGCTGCCGCCGCCGCCGCCGCCGCCGCCCGCGCCGCCCGCGCCCGGACAAGCGCAGCAACGCGGAGAAGCAGGGGAGCTCGGCGCGGCCGCGGCCGCCGACGCCGACCCGATCTGGGACGACGGCCCCTGGTCGTCCGGCTTCTCGTGGACGGACGCGCGCGGCCGGCGCTGGGCCGCCGTCAACGGGGGCCACGGCGCGGGTTTGCTGGTGGGCCACCCGGATGTTCTGCTGTCGGGCACGGCCGTGGCCGGCGCGGCGCCGTGCGCGCGCGCGGCGTGGCTCGGCGACCGGTTCGCGGGGCACTCGTCGCTCGCGGCCGTGGTGGGGACGCTGCTGCACGACGTGGCGCAGCGGGCGCTCGCGGGCAGGCGCGCGGCGGTCGAGGCGCCCGCGGCGGGGTCTAAGGGCGAGGGCCCGCCGCTGTCGTCGTCGGGGGAACAGGGGGAGGACGAGCAGGGCGGCGGCAGCGTCGAGGCGGTGGCGCGCCGCGTGCTGGCCGAGCCCGCCGCCGCTGACCGGCTGATCGACGTCGGCAGCGGCGCGCCCGAGGCGCTGTCGCGCATGCGGCCGCACCTGTCGGCCGTGTCGCAGTGGCTCGACTGCTTCTACCCGCTATCAGCGACCCCGGCGGCGGCCAGGCAGCAGCACGGCTCGCTCGCCCGGCTGCTGCAAAAGGGCGACGGCGCTGCTGCCGCCGCCGCCGCCGGCCTCCTGCCGCCGCCCCGCCCGCCGCCGCGGCCCGACGCGCTCGCGCTCATGCCGCCCGAGAGCGGCGGCGGCGGCGGCAGTGGCGGCGGCGGCGGCGGGCCCGCCTCGGCCGTCGTGCGCGTGGACGGCGTCGTCGACATCGAGGAGAGCATCTGGGCCCCGCGCTACGGACTCAAGGGCATGCTCGACGGCACGCTGGCCGTCCGCACGTGGGCGCGCCGCCTGGCGGCGCCCCAGCAGCAGCCCCGCCAGCTTGTTGCTCGGCGGCAGCAGCAGCAGCAGCAGCCGCATCAGCAGCAGCATCATCAGCAGCAGCATCCGTCGCTGCTGGCCGACCCCGGCCGCCCCGCCCTCCTCGCCCTCGAGATCAAGACGGGCCGCGACCACTTCTCGCACCGCGCGCAGGTGGCGCTCTACCTGCTGCTGCTCGAGGCGCGGTACGGCGCGCGGCTTGCCCGGGCGGGCGGCGGCGGCGGCGGCGGCGGCGGCGCGGGGGCGGCGGCGGCAGCAGGGGGCGGCGGCGGCAGCGGCGGCTGGGCGGCGGCGACAAACCCCGCGGGAGACGACGACGAGGTCCCCGAGGCCCTCGGCATGCTGTGGAACACCTCGGCCGCCGCCAACTCTGGCGGCGCCGGGGCCATAGCGGCCGGCGGCTGCCAGCTGGTGCCGCACCGCCACGCGCCGCTGGCCGCCGTGATGGCGACGCGCAACGCGCTCGCGCGGTGGCTGTGGCGCCCGTCCCCGCGGGCGCCCCCGCTAGACGCGGGCGCGGCGTCGGCGTGCCGGACGTGCTACCAGGCTGGGGCGTGCGCCGTGTACCACGCCTCGGTGGAGCGCGGCGACTTTGCCGAGTTTGACGGGGGGCGGCGGGCGGGAGCGGCGGGGGGAGCAGCGGGAGGCGGCGGCGGCGGCAGCTGGGGCGGCGAGCCCGAGACGGCCGCGCAGCACCGGCGCGCCGTCGCGCACCTGGCCCCGCCGCACCGGCGCTTCCTGGGCGAGTGGCTCGAGATGGTCGACCTGGAGGAGAGCGCCTCGCGCGCGCGCCGCCCAAACATCTGGGCGCTGGCCGGCCGCGAGCGCGAGCGCCGGCGGGACGGGTGCATAGCGGGCCTGGCGCTGCTGCTGCCTTCGGGAGACCGGCAGGGAGGCGAGGGGCGCCAGGGCGCCGCCGATGCGGCCCCTGACGCCAAAGAGACCGTGGCGCCACCTGCCGTGACCACGCTAACCCTCGAGCGGCGCGTGCGCGCGCCCCTGTCAGCGGCGGCGGCCGCGGCGGTGACCTTTGGCGGCGGCTCCGGCGGCGGCGGCGGCGCGGGCGCGGCGGCCGTGGGCGGCGTGATGCCGGGCGACATGGCCCTGCTGTCGGTTGAGGGCGAGCGCGTCGCCGTGTGCCGCGTGACGGTGACCTCGATCGAGGCGACCGTCGAGCGGGAGCTGGCGCTCGAGGCGGCACCGGCCGCCGGCGAGGTCGCTGCTGCTGCGGCCGCCGCCGCCGCCGCTGCTGCTGCTGCCGCTGCTGCTGCCGAAGGCGCCACCGCTCCCTCTGCTGCCCCGCTCGCGGCACAGACGGGCTGGGCCTGGATCGTGACGCGCGTGGTGCTCTCGGCGCGCCGGCCTGTCGCCGCGCACGACCTGGCCCTCGGTGAGCGACGCCAGCGGGAGCTGCGCTTGCAGCAGCAGCAGCACCGACAGCAGCAGCTGCAACAAGCGCCTGCGGCGGCGGCAGCCGCCGCCGAGGGCCCCCCCAGCTACGGCGACGCCATTGGGCCCCCGCAGCCGGGCCCGCCCTCGGGCCCGTGGCGCCTGGACAAGGACGAGGTGGCCGGGACATTCGCCACCCTGCGCGGCAACCTGGTCGCGCTTGCCGCTCCCACGGCGCGCAGCAACAGCAACCCCTTTGCCGACCCGGACGGCGGGCGCCTCGGCGGCGGCGGCGGCGGCGGCGGCGCCGCCAGGGCGAGTCGGACCACGGAGCGCAGCGCCGCCGCCGAGTACCCGCGCCTCGCGCGGCGCCTCCGGCGGCTGGTGATCGACCTGGAGGCGCCGCGCTTCGCGCAGCTGCCGCCCTCGCTCCTGGCTGGCGGCCCGATGCCGACGCAGCAGCAGCAGCTCACGCCGCACCACCACCAGCCCGCGGCAGGCACGGGCGAGAGCCCGCTCGCCGCGGCCTCCGCGCCCGTCTCGCGCGACGCCGCCGTCGCCCTGCGCCTGCGCGCCGCCGAGGCCTACCTGCGGCGCGATCCGCTCGCCCGCCGCGCCCTCAACGCCGAACAGCGCGCCGCTGTCCTCAAGGTCGCCGCCGCCGAGGACTACGCGCTCGTCCTGGGCATGCCCGGCACTGGCAAGACGGCCACCGTCGCGCACGCGCTGCGCGCGCTGGCGGCCGCCGGCTGCCGGGTGCTTCTGACGAGCTACACCAACAGCGCCGTGGACACGGTGCTGCTCAAGCTGCGCGAGGTGGAGGCGCAGGCGCGGGACCTGGCGCGGCGGGAGGAGGCCAAGGCCGAGGCCGAGTGCGCCAGCGCGGCGCTGGCGGCGGCGCCGTCGCCGTCGCCGTCGTCGCCGGCGCGGACGCCCGAGGCGGCGGCGCTGGCCGCGGACGCTGCGCGGCGGCGCGCCGAGCTCCGGCTGCGCCAGGCGCGGGCGGCGGCCGCGGCCGCGGCGCGCCCCGTGCGGGTCGCGCGCCTCGGGCGCGTCGAGGCCATGCACCCGGGCGTCGCGTCCATGGCGCCCGGCGGGGACGATCACCGCGAGCTTGAGGCGCGCGCGGCCCTCGAGGCGGCCGAGGCCGTGCGGCGGGCGGCGGCGGCGTCCGAGCAGCGAGGCCACGCCGGTGCCGGTGCCGCCGCCGCGGGAGACGCCGCCCTCGTCGCCGGCGGCCAGGCTGACGTCGCCGCCGCCGCCGCGGCCGCCGCCACCGCGGCCCGCCGCGCCGCCGCCGTCTCGCACGCCGCCGTCGTCGCGGCCCCTTGCCTCACGGCCGCGGGCCACCCCCTCCTGCGCGGCGCGCGCCCCTTCGACCTCGCGCTCGTCGACGAGGGGTCGCAGATCTCGATGCCCGCCGCGCTCGGCGCTCTGGCGCGCTGCCGCGCCTTTTGCCTGGTCGGGGACCCCTACCAGCTCGCGCCGCTGGCGATCAGCCGCGCGGCCGCGCGCCGCGGGTTCGGCGAGTCCCTGTTCCGGCGCCTGTGCGAGGCGCACCCGTCCGCGGTCGTCGAGCTCGCGCGCCAGTACCGCATGTCGGCCGACCTCATGCGCCTTCCCAACGCGCTCGTTTACGGCGGCGGGCGCATGCGCGCGGGCGCGGCGGGCGTGGCCGGGCGGGCGCTGGCGCTGGGGGACGCCGGGAGGGAGGCGGCGCTGGGGCGGGCGCTGCCGGGCGCGCGGGCCTGGCTGGCGACCGTGCTCGACCCGCAGGTGCGCCTGGCGTTTCTGGACACGGACGAGGATCAGGGCGTGGCGCGAGGCGGGCTGGGCGCGATTGGCGGGATTGGCGGCGGAGACCAAGCGCAGCGGCAACCGCAACCGCCGCAGCAGCCGCAGCAGCAGCAGCATCACCGGTTGCAGGAGCGCGGCCCGACGAGCGCGCTCGAGGCGTCGCTGGTGGTCGAGCTGGTCCAGGCCATGGTGCGCGCGGGATGCCCCGCGTCCGAGGTCGGCGTGCTGTCGCCGTACCGCGCGCAGGTGGCGCTCGTCGGGCAGCGGCTGAAGGGCGGCGGCGACGGGGCGGCGGCGGGGGCGGCGGCGGCGTTGCCGGCGTTGGCGTTGGCGCCGGCGGCGTCGGCGGCGGGAACTGGGGCGGCGGCTGCGGCCGCCGACCGCAAGGCTGCGGCGCCGCCTGCCTGCGCCGCCGCCGCCGACGACCTGTCCGCGGTCGAGGTCCTGACGGCGGACAAGTGGCAGGGCCGCGACAAGGACGTCGTCGTCGCGACGCTCGTGCTCCGGCGGGCGGCGAGCATGGGGGCCGACGGGGGCGGCGGCAACCGCCGCGCCGCAACGCGCGCGCTGCTGCTGGCCGACTGGCGGCGCCTCAACGTGCTGCTGACGCGCGCGCGGTGCAAGCTCGTGCTGATCGGGTCCGCCAGCGCCGCGCGTCGCGTGCCCATGCTGGAGCAGCTCCTGGACGGGCTCGCGGCCGGGAGGGGCGGGGCGATGCTGGCGGGGCGGCTCTGACGAGGGAGAAAAAGACGCGGGCGACGACGAAGCGGAAGCGGGGGGAGGGACGGCGGCCCGCCAGCCAGCAAGCGCTCGGCGGTTTCTTCTCCTCTGTCGACCTCCTGTCCTTGGCACTCTCAGCACTTGATTCGCGCGACCATCCGCAACAACAGAAACTATTGAAATCAAGGTGAGACGACACATCGCGTTGCATGGCGGGCGGAGAGACAGAAAAACCAAAGCACTTGCGGTGACGTGCTGGAGTTCGCCAACGACCTGGTGCGGGACCTTGCGCCTTGTCCTATCACTATTGACGGACGCGCTTGGCGGTCGAGGGGCGGCCGAGGGGCGCAGTATCTCTCCCGGGCTCGCGCGCGGATTGCGACGGGGCTGTTTCGACGGCGCTCGCGGGGGGGAAGGGAGTCTCGGAGAACGAGGGTTAAAACGTGACGTCACCTCCTTCTCTGATGCGCGCCCCCGCGGACCGAGCTCCTCTCGTCCCCAGTCCCATCTCGCGCCTGGCCGACTCGTGTCCGCGTGAAAATCCTACATCGGTAGCGCTCACCACCCTCCCCCATGCCCATCTCTTGCAAACCCCCTCTCTCGAATGAAACATAAAAACCCTCGCTCCCCGCTCGTCGCCCCGTCGCCCGCATCAAAAAGACTCCGGACCCCCCCCCCCCCCCCCCCCCCCCCCCACCCCCCCCCCCCCAAAACAAAACAAAAACCCCCCCCCCCCCCCCCCCCCCCCCCCCCCCCCCAACAAAAAAACCCCCCCCCCCCCCCCCCCCCCCCCCCCGCTCTTTTCCAAGCCAAGCAAAAAACCAAAAAAGCAATGCCGGGCCTCCTCGAGCAGCCCGCGGAGAGCGCGACCCGCGTCCGCTGGTACGCCGCGCTGGCGGCCGAGTTCCTCGGCGTCTTCTTCTTCGGCCTGTTCGGCGACATCGCCACCGCCGGCAACGGCGCCGTGGGCAACGGCTTCCTGCTGGCCGTGCTCGTCTATGCCACGGCCAAGGTCAGCGGCGGGCACCTCAACCCTAGCATGTCGCTCGCCGCCACGCTCACGGGCCACGCGAGCGTGTCGCGCGCCCTGGCTTACATGGGCGCGCAGATCGGCGGCAACGTCGCCTCGTCGCTGCTGCTGCAGGCGCTCGTCCCCGGCGCGCCGCGCGAGCTCGGCTGCCACGCGCCGGCGGGCGGCGCGTCGCTGGCGCAGGCGTTTGCGTGGGAGCTGCTCATGACCGCCCTGCTCATCCTGAGCATCTACGCCGTCGCCATCGGCGAGCCGTCTTTCGGCAACGTGGGGCCCTTTGCCATCGGCCTCGCCGTCGTCGCGGGCGCCATCACCGCCGGCCAGTTTGGCGGCGGCGCGATGAACCCCGCGCGCATCCTCGGGCCCGCGATCGTGTCCGGCGGGTGCGGCTCTTGGGCGGTCGCGATGACCTACGTGGCCGCGCAGATGCTCGCGGGGGCCGTCGCCGCGCTCCTGTCGGCCCCGCTGTACGGCACGGGCCTCGAGCTCGGCTCGTGGGCCGACGCCGCGGGCGACAAGGCCGGCGAGGCGCGCGAGGCGCTGGCCGCGGGCTACGAGCGCGTCGAGGGGGCGGTGGGCAACGTGCGCGACCGCCTGGCCGGCGCCGCGCACCAGGCGTGAGTGAGGGTGCAGCCCTGGGCAGGCTGGCGTGAGATCGGAGAAAAGGAGAGACGACACATTCATTTTTTGATGTCTTCTGCCCCCACAACCCCGGACGCCACGACCCCCCGCGCGCTTTGCATTTTCTTTTGGCACTGGTGTTGCCGCCCGGCCGCCCTTCGCGAACCCTTCCTCCACGGCTCCCAATTTGGGGGGGCGGCGGCGGCACTCGCGTTCCCCCTGGAGCGCGGGCGTCCCCCCCCTATGCCACCCCACCCGCCCCCCCCCCCCACACCCCCCCCCCCCACCCCCACCC
>Ga0105053_10003882_pt1 | contig 22417 bp, 18 predicted proteins | sample BON01_FD_78093 | JGI IMG/M metagenome (GOLD analysis project Ga0105053, IMG submission 78093) | Freshwater microbial communities from Lake Bonney liftoff mats and glacier meltwater in Antarctica - BON-01 | ecosystem: Environmental > Aquatic > Freshwater > Ice > Glacier meltwater | place: Lake...
CCCTCGCAGATTTGCCGGTTTCGCACCGTTGGAATACCGTTAGAATACCGACGTAATACCGCAGTCGAATCTTTCGTTAAGGATTGGCCCGAAATGGACCGCGCGGCGATCAACGGCATCTGCGAAACCCTGCCGGGTGCCACAGTCTCCGACCCCTGGGGCGGCGGCCATGACGCCTGGAAAGTTGGCGGCAAGATGTTCGCCAGCATCGGCGCGATCCAGACCGGCGTCTCGGTCAAGACCGACAGTATCGAGACGGCGGAAATGCTGATCGACGCAGGCATCGGGCGCAAAGCGCCTTATTTTCATCGTTCCTGGGTGCATCTGGACCCCGATTGTCCGCCCGAGGAGGTGCGCCACCGGCTGCTCACCTCCTACGCCATCATCCGCGCCAGTCTCCCGAAAAAGCTTCAGGCCACGCTGCTACCCCTGCCGCAAACCTGACCCGCCGCAGGCAGAATACCCGCGTTTACCAGTCATTCAGCGATTTGTGCTAAGCTGTTGCAGACCGCGCGCTCCCCGTTGCGCGATTGCAGCATCGCACCGACCGCCAGAACCGGAAATCCGCAAACCATCAAAAAACGCCCCCCACCGACCATCAAAATCAAAGCCACCAGTGATTGACTTCCGGCCAGCGCATCGGTTCTTTGCGCGCCATGACACAAGCACCCAGACTCTCGACCCGCATCACCGAAATCAGCGCCGCCGGACCTGACGGCTGGGATCTGTTCCGCCGCGCCCGCGCCATGATCGCCGCCGGTGAACAGGTCATCGAACTGACCATCGGCGAACACGACATCCGCACCGCACCCGCGATCCTGCAGGCCATGCATGACGCCGCGAAACAGGGCCACACCGGCTATTCCGCCATCCCCGGCACCCCGGTCCTGCGCGCCGCCGTCGCCGACCGTATCACCGCACAAACGGGCGTTGCGACGCGGCCAGAGAATATCCTGATCACCCCCGGCGGTCAGGCCGCCCTCTTTGCCGCGCATCACGCCGCCTGCGACGAAGGCGACACGGCCCTCTTCATCGACCCCTATTACGCCACCTATCCCGGCACGATCCGCTCGGTCGGGGCCATTCCTCTGGCGATCACGGCGACACCCGAACACGGGTTCCAACCACAGCCGAACGACATCGCAGCCCATGCCGCAGGCGCCAGCTCGCTGCTGATCAACAGCCCGAACAATCCGACCGGCGCCGTCTATACCGCTGAAACCCATGCAGGAATCGCCCGCGTCTGTCTGGATCACGACCTCTGGCTCATCTCGGACGAAGTCTATGATACACAGGTCTGGAACGGCAACCATTTAAGCCCGCGCAGCCTGCCCGACATGGCCGAACGCACGCTGGTGGTCGGCTCATTGTCCAAAAGCCATGCCATGACAGGCAGCCGCGTCGGCTGGGTCTGCGGGCCCGAGGATGCGATCGAGCATCTGATCAATCTGGCGACCAATACCAATTACGGCATCGCCGGATTCGTGCAGCAAGCCGCGATTTTCGCACTCGCACAGGGACCCGCCTTCGAGGCCGAAATCGCCGCCCCCTTCCAACGCCGCCGCAAGATCACGCAGCAGCTTCTGGCCGGCCAGAACGTCGTGCAGGCCTCCACGATGCAGGGCGCGATGTATGCAATGCTCGATATCCGTGCGACCGGCCTGACCGGCGAAGGCTTTGCCGAGGCCTTGTTGCAGCAGGAAAAAATCGCCGTCATGCCGGGCGAAAGTTTTGGGCTTGCCGCCGCAGGGCATGTGCGGGTGGCGATGACAGTCGAAGACGACGCCTACCGCGATGCGCTCGGCCGGTTGCTTCAATTCGCACAAACCCGTGCAGATTCGCTAAAACGCAGGGCCTGACACAGAGGGAAACCGAATGACACCGGACATCGGCGCAGCGTTCCGCAGCCTGCATCAGCGCGGCAACCCCTTTGTTCTGGCAAATGTCTGGGACGAAGGCAGCGCCCGCATGTTGGTGGCGTTGGGGGCAAAGGCCGTCGCCACATCCTCCGCCGCCCATGCCTTCACCCTCGGGCGGGCCGACGGCGGCACCATCACCCGCGATGAGGCGCTGACCCATGCGCAAAGCATCGTGGCTGCGGTTTCCGTCCCGGTTCAGGGCGATTTCGAGGATGGATTCGGCCCCGACCCCGACACCTGCGCCGAAACGGTGCGGCTTGCCGCAAGCATCGGGCTTGCCGGGATTTGCATCGAAGATACGGCACTTCCGTCACAGGACCCCTATGAAACAAGCCTTGCGATAGAGCGGATTCGCGCCGCAGCCAGCGCCGCACGTGCCTTGCCGCATGACTTTGTGCTGACCGCGCGGGCTGACGGCCTCCTGACCGGCAGCTATGATCTGACCGCCTGTCTCGCGCGGCTAAAGGGCTTTGCAGCGGCAGGGGCCGATTGCCTCTACGCGCCATTGCCTGCGGACATGGACCAGATTGCCCAGATCTGCGCGGCGACAACTCTCCCGGTCAATGTGCTGATCGCCGGATGGACCACCATGAAAAGCCTGAGCGATTTTGCAGGTTTGGGCGTCGCGCGGCTGTCCTTGGGGTCGTCACTGGCGCGTATCACACACCGGGTTATCCATGACGCGGCCCAGCAGATGTTCGGCTCTGGACGGTTCGACCTTCTGGCACAGGGGATGTCAGGCAGCGCGGTAGACCGGCTTCTGCGCGGCGACTGATCCGCAAATAACCATTGGCAAAAGACTGGTGCGCGATATTCTGCGTCCGGATTATTGTGCCAAGAAATTTACCCATGTCCCGTTTGTTTGCTGGCTTGCTCGCCCTCGTGTTGTTCTGCGAATCTGCCGTCCTTGCCCAAACCTATCCCTCACGGGGGGGCGACGCCGGTCAATGACGATGCGGAGGTCATCGACGCAGAAACCGAAGCGCGGATCGTCACCCGGCTGAACGAGGTATCCGAAAACGCCGAAATCGTGGTCGTCACGCTGCTCTCCACGGCGCTCTACACCGGCGGCGACGAGATTGCGGACTATGCCGAAAATCTCTTTGCGCAATGGGAGATTGGTGGCCCCGAGGGGTGGGGCCACATTGCAACCACACGACTTCTGTCCCGTTCACCATCGCCAAACTGACCCCGCCGCCGAAGTCCAAGACGAATGCGGCGCAGCCAGTCATGAGTAACGCCGCGATAGGACGTACGGGTGATGGCAAAGCAGCCAAGGGCGCAGCGATTGGCACAAGTCCGAAACCGGCACCCGCACCCGGCACAAAACCCGGCGGCGGCGGTGCTTCGGGCAACTGGTAAAACTTCGCCGCCAGCCTTTGCCGAAAACGACATCGGGTCGGAAATGAGCCAGACGGGCCAATAAGTGCTGCGCAGGGTGGCCTGAGAAGGAGCCCCCCTGATGGTCTCGCAATTCTGGCGGATAACATTGGTCCTGCGCACGATCGGCGCAAGGCGTGGACGTGCAGCGCGCGGTGCGCCTTTCCTGGTCTAGGCCCGCATTGCGGGCATTGATCCGCAAGTTTCACGCGCGTGTTTTCACCATACCCCAGGACCGATCCGATGACCGATACTCTTGATTCCATGACCGCTGCCACAGCGGCAGACCTGACCTGCAAGACCGTCCGTTCCGGACCGACCCGCAGTGGCGGGCGTGCGGCCCGCCATGCCTCCCGTTCTGCCCCCCTCTCAGGCGATGCACGCCCGATCCGCGCGGGCATGTCGGGTGGCACCTATTCACCCCTGACCGAAGCCGAGGTTCTGCGCATCCATCACACGGCGCTGCAGGCACTGGAAGAAATCGGGCTCGCCGATGCGCCCCCGTCCGGCGTGCGGATTCTGACCGGGGCCGGGGCGATTCTGGGCGATGATGGTCGCATCCGGTTTCCGCGCGCCCTGGTCGAGGACATGCTGGCCAAAGCGGCGCGCGGGATCACGCTGCATGGACGCGACCCAAAGCATGACATGCTGCTGTCAGGCACACGGGTGCATTATGGCACTGCCGGGGCCGCGGTGCATCTGGTCGATGTCGAAGGTCGGCGTTACCGCGAATGTACGGTGCAGGACCTGCATGATGCGGCGCGCATCGCGGACCAACTCGACAATATCCACTTTCTGCAACGCCCCATGGGCTGCCGCGATATTCCCGACAATCTGCAGATGGACCTGAACACGATCTATGCCTGCTGTGCCGGGACCACCAAACATGTGGGCACCTCGTTCACCGAGCCCGCCTTTGTGCCGCATGCTTTTGACCTGCTGCACATGATTGCAGGCGGCGAAGAGGCATGGCGGGCGCGGCCATTCGTGTCGAACTCCAACTGTTTCGTCGTGCCGCCGATGAAATTCGCCACCGATGCCTGTCTGGTTATGGAGGCCTGTATCACTGCCGGAATGCCGATGCTGCTGTTGAGCGCAGGGCAAGCCGGGGCCACGGCCCCCGCGCCTATCGCGGGCGCGATCGTGCAGGCCGTGGCGGAATGTTTGGCCGGGGTGGTCTATGTGAACGCCATGGCACCGGGCCATCCGGCGATCTTTGGCACCTGGCCCTTTGTCAGCGATCTGCGCACCGGGGCCATGTCCGGCGGGTCGGGCGAGCAAGCACTGTTAACCGCCGGCTGTGCGCAGATGCACCGGTTCTATGGCCTGCCCGGCGGTGCCGCTGCGGGTATTGCCGATGCGAAGCTGCCAGACATGCAGGCCGGATGGGAGCAGATGTGCTCCAACGTGATGGCCGGTCTGACCGGGCTCAATCTGGTGTATGAAGCGGCGGGAATGCATGCCTCGCTGCTGGGGTTTTGCCACGAATCGCTGATTCTCGGCGATGATCTGATCGGTCAGGCGCTGCGTTGTGTCCGGGGGATCGAGGTGAATGACGACACGCTTGCGCTGGAGACGATACGCGCCACCTGTCTGGGCGGTCCGGGCCATTACCTCGGCTCGGATCAGACGTTGAGCCTCATGCAGACAGAATATGTCTATCCCGCGATCGCGAACCGGCATTCACCCAAGGAATGGGAAGAGAAAGGCAGACCTGACTTGCTGATCAATGCGACGCGGCGCAAGGAAAGCCTGCTGGCAGAACGCGCCGCCGCCCGGTTTGACCCGGAAACCGACCGCGCCATCCGGGAGAAGTTCGTGATCCATCTGCCTGAATAGCGCGTGATCAGGCGGAGCGCCTGCGGCGCGAGGCGTCGCGTGAGGGGGCGCTGTCCCCGTCCCTGAAGGGACTCCCCCGAGATGTTTTTGGCCAAAAGATGAAAAGCGTCAGGCGATCAGAGCGGCGTCGGGCCTTGATATCGTGCCACCCCCCACTGCCGCGGCCACCCCGGTGGTGCCGGGACAGGACGTTGGCAGGCCCCGCGCCACGCGTACGGCAAGGAAGCCGAACGCCTGCGCCTCGAGCATGTCACCGTCAAGACCCTCGGCATCGACCTGCCTGACCGGGCAATCAAGACCTGCGGCAAGCATTGCCATCAGTGTGGTATTGTGCCGCCCGCCCCCGGTCACCAGCACCTCGGTGGGTGCGCCGTGGCAATGCTGCATCCCACGCATCACCGCGCTGGCGGCGCAAGCGGTGAGGGTGGCGGCGGCGTCAGCATCGGACAAGCGGGCGATCTGGTCAGGCAGGTCGCTGAATGTATCACGGTCCAGCGATTTGGGCGGGAGGCGGTCGAAGAACGGGTGCGCCATGAATGTGGCGACAACGGTTTCATTTACCTCGCCTGCGGAGGCAAGACGCCCATCTGCATCATGAACCTGGCCGCGCCGTCGCATCAGCAGATCGTTGATCGGCGCGTTGGCCGGGCCGGTGTCGAAGGCGAGCAAGGCACCGGGGTCCTGGGGTCGCTTGTGTCGCGGATCGATCCAGGTGATATTGCCGACCCCTCCGAGGTTCAGGAAGGCGAGCGGCTGGTTTCGCTTGATCATCTTTGCCAGAGCGAAGTGGTAGAAGGGCGCAAGTGGCGCGCCTTCGCCACCGAGACGCACGTCGGCGCTGCGGAAATCCCAGACGACCGGCTGCCCGAGTTGCCGGGCCAGCAAAGCGCCGTCACCGATTTGAAGGGTGCCGCGACCGCGTGGTTCATGGGCAAGGGTCTGGCCGTGAAAACCGATAAGATCGACGGGATCAAAGCTGCGCAAAAGCTCCAGATGCGCCTGTTCCACGATTCGGGTGGCGGCCGTAACCTTTGGACCGGTCCATTGACCCAAAGCCGCGCGCAGCGTGCGTTGTTCCGCATCGGTATAGCGCCGGTATGCTGCGGGGCCGAATCCGAAGATCGACTCTCCATCCGTCTCGACGATGGCTGCATCCACCCCATCCAGCGAGGTGCCCGACATCGTTCCCAGCGCGCGCACGCGCCCTGCCTGCAACATCCGCTTGCCCCCTGTCGGTCCCGCGCCTTATAGAGTGCCCCGATCCGACCGCAGGGGCAAGTACATGACCTACCATCCCAAGTCCGCGTTCATGGCCACCATCATGGCCCGTGGGTTTCTGGACAATTGCACCGATTACCAGGCGCTGGACGAGGCGCTGAGCCGGGGCGTGGCGCCTGCCTATATCGGATATGATGCGACCGCGCAGTCGCTGCATGTCGGCCATCTGCTCAACATCATGTTGCTGCGTTGGTATCAGAAATCCGGTGGCAAGCCGATCACGCTGATGGGTGGTGGCACGACCAAGGTGGGCGATCCGTCGTTTCGCGCGGAAGAGCGCCCGCTGCTGACTCCGGCGCAGATCGATTCAAACATCGCAGGCATGCAGCAAGTTTTTGCCCGCTACCTGGCCTATGGCGAAGGGCCGACCGACGCGCTCATGCTGAACAATGCCGAATGGCTCGACGGTCTCAACTACCTTGATTTCCTGCGCGATATCGGGCGCCATTTTTCCGTCAACCGGATGCTGGCGTTTGAAAGCGTGAAATCCCGGCTCGACCGCGAGCAGTCGCTGTCGTTTCTCGAATTCAATTACATGATCCTGCAGGCCTATGATTTTCTGGAGTTGAACCGCCGCTATGGCTGTCTGTTGCAGATGGGCGGGTCGGATCAATGGGGCAATATCATCAACGGGATCGACCTGACCCGCCGGGTGCTCGACCATGAAATCTATGGGCTGACAACGCCGCTGCTGACCACGTCGGATGGGCGCAAGATGGGCAAGTCTGCGGGTGGTGCGGTCTGGCTTAATGCCGATATGCTGGCCCCCTATGCGTTCTGGCAGTTCTGGCGCAATACCACCGATGCCGATGTGGGCCGGTTCCTGCGCCTGTTCACCGAACTGCCGATCGAGGAATGCGACCGGCTGGCAGCGCTGGGCGGTTCCGAGGTGAATGCGGCCAAGATCGTGCTGGCCAATGAAGTGACCGCGCTTTTGCATGGGGCCACCGCCGCACAGGCGGCGGAGGAGACGGCCCGCGAAGTGTTTGAGCATGGTGGGATCGGGGATGATCTGCCGACGCTGACCCTGACGGCGGCGGAACTGGGAGACGGTATTTCGGTCGTGCAACTGATTGTCCGCGCGGGCCTCGCCACATCAGGCAAGGAGGCAAAGCGCCTGATTGCCGATAACGGTGCCAGGATCGACGATCAGCCGCTGACGGATGCCGGATTGATTCTGGACCGCGCCGCCTTGACTGCGCCAGTGAAATTATCGGCAGGAAAGAAGCGTCATGCGCTGGTGCAACTGGCCGACTAGAGCCAGAACCAGTCGATGACGATCAGGACCAGACCGGATGGCAATGCGATTGCCAAGGCAAGCAGAGCGGCCCCGAATGGCGTCAACCGGACAGAAGGTGCGCTTTGACCGAAAACCGGTGAGGCTTTGCTTTTCATCGGTTGATTAACCGCAATTTAGGTTTCCACAGTCTTAACCTGAGCGATGGAAATCACCGATGCGCTGCCCGATCCGGACCTGTCCATGCCGTTGTCGCAGCACCCGATGTTTGCGGCGGCACTGACCGGCTGCGGGCACCATGCCGATGTCTATAGCCTGAGACAAGGCTCGCGCCGGTTGGGGCAGGTCTTGCTGGTAAGGCGGCGATTTGGGCCGTTCGGTCGCGTCGCGCTGGCCAGCCGGGGCCCGGTCTGGCAAAATCTTGTGTCGGTCGGTGACCGGGTTGACGCCCTGCGCGCGTTGCGCGGCAAAGGGCTGCGGTTGATCGAGGCAGAAGCAGCAGACTGTCACGCGTTGCGCGCCAGCGGATTTCGCGCGGTCACTACCCCGGCCCATGTCGCTGAACTCGACTTGCAGGGTGGGCCTGCAGCGATCCGCGCACGGACACAGGGCAAATGGCGCAACCGGATGTCGCAGGCGGACCGGGCGGGAGTCACTGTCCGATCGCTGCCCTTTCGGGGTGAAGCGGATCATTGGCTTCTCAAGCAGGAAGCCGCACAACGTCGGCTCAAACACTACGCCGCCCTGCCCGCAGCGCTGACCGCCGTTTATGCGCGGGTTAACCCCGGTATGGCCCGACTTTTTGTCGCTGAGCGCGACGGGGCGCAACTGGCCGCGATGCTGTTCCTGCGTCACGGACCGGTTGTCACCTATCAGATTGGCTGGAGCGGGGAAGAAGGGCGCGCCGTGTCGGCCCATCACCTGATGCTGATGCTGGCCGCAGATTGGTTTGCTGCGCGCGGGCATCTGCGCCTTGACCTCGGGTCGGTGGATTCCGAGGCGGCTCCCGGGCTGGCGCGGTTCAAACTGGGCTCAGGTGCGCAGATGAGGGCTTTGGGAGGTAGTTGGCTGCGCTTGCCGATCTGATCTTTGGCCAAGGCTGGAATCCGAGGGCAGATAGAGCTAGACGAAAGATAAGAGCGGGTTTGGAACGGAATGCACCATGGACACCACGATCATTTCGCGCTGCGAGGCCCGGGGCCTGCGCATGACCGACCAGCGCCGCACTATTGCCGCCGTCCTGGAGGCCGCGATTGACCATCCCGATGTCGAGGAACTTTATAATCGCGCCGCCCTCGCCGATCCGCGCATTTCGATTGCGACCGTCTATCGTACGGTCAAGTTGTTCGAGGAATCCGGAATTCTGGAGAAACACGAGTTTGGCGATGGCCGTGCACGTTACGAGGCGGCAGATCGGGATCATCATGACCACCTGATCGACATGCATTCGGGCGAAGTGATCGAGTTTGTCGACGACGAGATCGAGGCGCTGCAGGAGCGGATCGCGGCAAAGCTCGGTTATCAACTCAAGGGTCACCGTCTGGAGCTGTATGGTGTGCCGCTCAAGCCGCGCAAACCATGAGTGCCGAACTGGCGCGCGGCAGCAATCTGCAGGGTGCGGTACTCATGGTGTTGTCGATGGCGGGGTTTGCCATCGAGGATATGTTCATCAAGCTGATCGCGGGCAGCCTGCCTGTAGGGCAGATCCTGCTGCTGCTGGGCGTCGGTGGCGCCGTTGTTTTTGGTGCGCTGGCAGTGGCACGCGGCGACAGGCTGTGGTCAGCCGATATGCGCCATCCGGGGGTAATTGGTCGCACCTTGGGCGAAATGATCGGCACGGTAGGCTTTATCACCGCGATTGCGCTGACGCCGATCTCGACGGCCTCGGCGATCATCCAGGCGATGCCATTGGCGGTGACGCTGGGGGCGGCACTGTTTCTGGGCGAAAAGGTTGGCTGGCGTCGCTGGAGTGCGATTGGGGTCGGGTTTTTCGGCGTGATTCTGGTGATTCAGCCCGGGTCGGAGGGTTTTTCGGTTCTGTCACTCTTCGCGGTCATTGGTGTGATCGGGTTGGCGGCGCGGGATGTCGCTACGCGGCTGGTCCCGGGGTCGATTTCGTCAATGCAACTGTCGACTTATGCCTTTGTCGCGTTGATCCCGACCGGGGCCGCTATGATGGTGGTCGAGGGGCGGGGATGGGTAGCGCCGGATCTGCAGGCCTGGGCCTGGCTCTTTGGTGCGCAACTGACCGGGGTTTTTGCATACGGCGCAATCGTCGCGGCGACGCGGATGGGCGATATCTCGGTCATTGCGCCGTTCCGCTACGCAAGGATCATCTTTGCTCTGATTGCGGGGGCGACGGTTTTTGGCGAACGCCCTGATCTGATGACCCTGACAGGTGCCGCAATTATTGTGCTATCGGGTCTTTATTCTTTGCTCCGGCAGGCGCAGTTGCAGCGCAAAGGCAGGCAAGCCGCCGCTTCCCTCAGGGACCCTCCCGCGCTATAGGGGCGCAAAGCAGTTGACCCAAAGGATTTGACCATGAGCACGATCATCGACATCCACGCCCGCGAGATTCTGGACAGCCGGGGCAATCCCACGGTCGAGGTGGATGTCGTGCTGGAAGATGGCACCATGGGCCGCGCCGCTGTCCCATCGGGTGCATCGACCGGGGCTTACGAGGCCGTCGAAAAACGTGACGGCGACAAGAGCCGTTACAAGGGTAAAGGCGTGCTCGAGGCCGTGGCAGCGGTCAATGGCGAGATTGCCGAGGCGGTGCTGGGCATGGATGCGACCGAACAGGTCGATATCGATTCGATGATGATCGAACTGGACGGGACCGAGAACAAGAGCCGGTTGGGTGCCAATGCCATCCTCGGCGTCTCGCTCGCCGTGGCCAAGGCAGCGGCGGATTTTGTCGGCCAGCCGCTCTATCGCTATGTCGGCGGCACATCGGCCCGCGTGTTGCCGGTGCCGATGATGAATATCATCAACGGCGGCGAACATGCCGACAATCCGATCGACATTCAGGAATTCATGATCATGCCGGTGGCTGCGGACAATATCCGCGAGGCGGTGCGCATGGGATCAGAGGTTTTCCACACGCTGAAAAAGGAACTGCATGACGCGGGCCTTGCCACCGGGATCGGCGACGAGGGCGGTTTTGCGCCCAACATCAGCTCTGCGCGCGAGGCGCTGGATTTCATTCTCAAATCCATCGAGAAGGCCGGCTACAAGCCGGGCAAGGATATCTACCTCGCCCTCGATTGCGCCGCGACTGAGTATTACAAGAACGGCAAGTATGAGATGAAGGGCGAAGGCAAATCTCTTACCAGTGCCGAGAATGTGGCCTATCTGGCATCGCTTGCAGCCGATTACCCGATCATCAGTATCGAGGATGGCATGTCCGAGGATGATTGGGAGGGCTGGAAAGCGTTGACCGACGCGCTGGGCAGCAAGTTGCAACTGGTGGGCGATGACCTCTTTGTCACTAACCCGACCCGCCTGAAGCAAGGCATTGATTCTGGCACCGCCAATTCGCTTTTGGTCAAGGTGAACCAGATCGGATCCTTGACCGAAACCCTCAAAGCTGTCGAGATGGCCCACCGCGCCCGTTATACCTGCGTCATGTCGCACAGGTCAGGCGAGACAGAGGATGCAACGATTGCCGATCTGGCCGTCGCCACCAACTGCGGCCAGATCAAGACCGGGTCGCTGTCGCGTTCTGACCGCTTGGCCAAGTATAACCAACTGATCCGAATCGAGGAAATGCTGGGCGAATCGGCAGAATATGCCGGGCGGTCGATCCTGCGGTAAGGCGGGAGGCCTGTCGATGGAAACGGATACATCATGACTGCCGACGAAATCATTGCCCAACTGGACCTTGGCCCACATCCAGAGGGCGGTTGGTATCGCCAGACATGGCGCGGCGCCGAGGAACCACGCCCGAGTGGAACCTGCATCTATTTCCTGCTCAGACACGGCGAAACGAGCCATTGGCATCGGGTCGATGCCACCGAAATCTGGCACTATTATGCCGGTGCGCCGATCCTGTTGCGTATTGCAGCTACTGCTACAGGACCTGCTTTGCTGCATCATCTGGGCCCCGATCTGAGCGCGGGTCAGGTGCCACAGGTGATCGTACCGACGCATCACTGGCAGGCGGCAGCCACCATCGGCGCATGGACGCTGGTGGGTTGCACCGTGTCGCCGGGGTTCGACTTTGCCGGGTTCGAACTGGCGGCGCCGGATTTTGACATCCCGTTCTAAGGTTAACTGACCGCGAGGTCATGCAGCGCCGCATTGATCGGTCTGACTTGCTGATAGAGGTCTTTCCAGATCGCGAAGCGCCGATCGGCAAGACCGCGCATGACCGGATCGGGACAAAAACGCCGGTCCACAGGAACGAGCGCGCTGGCTGCGGTTGCGAGGTCGGACATGACCCCTGCTCCGACGCCCGCCATCACCATGGCACCCACCGCACCGGCATCCTGTGCTTGCATCCTCACCATGTCGCGCCCCAGCGTATCCGCCCTGATCTGGCACCAGATGTCTGATACCGTGCCACCGCCCCCAAGCCGAACTTCGGCGGCAACGACCCCTCCCGCCATATCGAGCGATTCCAGAGCGAGTCGGGCCGAACAGGCGACCCCCTCCATGACCGAAAGTACCAGATCCTGCGCGCTGGCCGCGCCGGATAGTCCGGCAAATACCCCGCGTGCCTGGATATCCCACAGTGGCGCGCGCTCTCCTGCCAGATGCGGCAGAAAAAGGGGTGTCGTGGCGCTGATCCAGCCGCCGGGTGCCAAGCTGGCCAATGCCGCCGCGTCCTGCCCCATGACCCGTCCAAGCCAGTCAAGGGACGCGCCCCCTGCCTGAGTCGGTGCCGCATGCAGGGTGATCCCTCGCCAGGCCGGAAAGGTGATGACGCCGGGCACCGGATTACGGATGGCCGAGATCAGACCCAGCACCTCGCTCGTGCCAGAAAGGTTCATCGCCTGTCCATCCTGAGCCATACCGGTACCGAACATCGCGGCCCAGGCGTCCATTGTGCCGGTGATCACCGAGACACCTGCAAAGGGACCGGATCGGACAAGCCCGGCAATTTCGAGCGGATCGGCTAGCACGGGCAATCGCGACGCGGCGCCATCCAATAGGTCGGTGACCGCCGCGGCATATCGCAGGTCAGTTCCCACGAGTCCGACGGCAGCAATGGGATCGGCACTGATCCCTCCAGTCAATTGTGCGATCACGTAATCCTTTGGCAGCAGGACATGGCTCGTTCTCGCCCAGATATCGGGGTGTTTTACGGCCATCCATCCCATGCGGGCCAGAGCATGGCTGCCATCAATCGGGATCGGCGCGCCGAGCGCCTTGATTTTAGCATCTGTTGTCAGACGCGAATCGAGCGCGGCGCCTGTTTTTGTCGCGCGTCCATCCTGCCAGACGATTGCGGGACAAAGCGGCTGCAAGTTTGCATCACAAAAGACATGGGTATTGACCTGTGACGTGATCCCGATGGCTTGCACCTGCGTGCGGTGCGCGGCGAATTGCGCCAATGCTGCGTTCACCAGTGCCATCCAGTCAGCCGGATCCTGTTCAACCAGCCCCGGCCCCGGTCGCAACGTCTCGTACCCCCTGGCAAAGCTGTCCAGTCGGGTCCCGGTCAGGTCCGCGAGCACCGCTTTGACCGCTGTGGTGCCGATATCGATGCCTATGAGTGCGGGAACGGTCATGAAGGCTCCTGAGGGGCTGGACGCGCCGACAGTCGCCTGCCAATGATGCGCCATCAAGTAAAATGACGACCGGGAGGATCCCTTATGTCTCTGAAACTCGTGCAGGTTGTGGCCTTTGCCACTGTTGGTTTTTCCAGCGTCGTGCAGGCGGAAACCGTGGCGGTGATCACGCCTTATCTTGCGCAACCAGGAACGCAATTTTACGTCGACGCCTTCTCGGCGCGCGCGGCCGAGTTGGGCTGGGACGTGAATGTGATTGATACCAGCGGCGATGTCGCGGCGGTGATCAGCCGGATCGAGGATGTGGTCAACCAGAACGTCGATGCGATCGTGATCAACGTCGATCCGACGCAGGTTGGTGCCGGGTTGCAGACGGCAGCGGATGCCGGGATCCCGGTGTTTGGTATGGATGCCGGGGCCGATCCGCTTATCACCGCCAATATCACGTCGAACGGGTATGCGATGGCCACCGAGACAGCGGTTTACGTGGCCAACCGGATTGGTGGGGCGGGCAATGTGGTGATGTTCACCTTTGATCCCTTCCCCCCGGTGCAAGTGCGCGGTGTCATGGCTGACGCCGTCTTTGCCAATCATCCGGATATTACCGTTCTGGACCGGATCACCCCGGATGTAAGCGATGGTGGCATCGCGGACAGTCGCGCCAGGATGGAAGCGATCCTTGCAGCAAATCCCGAGCCCGGTTCCATCGCGGCGGTTTGGGCTGCTTGGGATCAGCCGGCGCTGGGCGCGCTGCAGGCGATAGAGGCGGCTGGTCGCGAGGGCGAAGGCATCGTGATCACCGGCATCGACGCAAACCCGCAAGCCCGTGATGCCATCGCGGCGGGTGGTAATTTCGAAGCCTCGGTCGCGCAGGACTTTGACGGGATCGGCCGTACCACGGCTGATATTGTCGCGCGCGCGTTGGCGGGAGAGGAAATTCTGAACCGGATCATCTACGTGCCGACCGTTCTGGTCACGGCAGTCAACGCGGCGGAATGAGGACGCCGGGCGGCGCAAGCTCCGCCCAGCGATTTTGCTTATGAATACGCTCGAACTCGATGGCCTGTCGCGCAGCTATGGCGCGGTGCGGGCGCTCGATGGTGTGAACCTTTCGCTGCACAGTGGCGAGGTTCATGCCCTCATGGGCGAAAATGGCGCCGGCAAATCCACACTGATCCGTCTTTTGGCCGGGTTGGAGCGCCCGGATGCCGGACAGTTCCGTCTTTGTGGGCGAGAAGTGACCCTGCGCAGGCCACAGGACGCCGAGGCGGCCGGGCTCCGGTTTATTCATCAGGAATTGAATGTGATCCCGGCGCTGTCCGTCGCTGAGAATATGCATCTGAGCCATGCCTATCCACAGCGAATGGGCTTTGTGCGCTGGTCCAATCTGACGCGCAACGCACGGGAGGCGCTGGATCGGCTCGGGCTCGCGCATATCGACCCGCGCTGCCCAATGTCGCGGCTGGGAGCAGGCGACCAGATGCTGGTCAAGATCGCCGCCACGCTGATCCCCGGTCAGGGTGCCCCGCCTTGGCTTTACGTTATGGACGAGCCGACAGCCGCACTCACCGGGGCAGAGGCAGAACGGCTTTTCGGCGTGATTGCAGAATTGTGCCGCGCGGGGGCGGGCATTCTTTATGTTTCGCATCGCATGGCCGAGGTGCTGCGCCTGTCGCAACGGGTCAGTGTTCTGCGCGACGGCAGCTTGGTATCATCCTGTCCCATCGCAGCAACCGATCAGGACCTTATCATTCATGACATGACCGGGCGTCGTCTGTCCGAGCTTTTTCCGCCACGCCAGACCCGCCCCTCCGCACCACCCATCCTGAGAGTGAAGGACCTGTCGACGAATCACTTGCGTGAAATCGGCTTTGAACTGGCTCCGGGTGAGGTTCTGGGGATTTCCGGCCTGTCAGGCTCCGGGCGCGGCGCGCTGTTGCGGGCGATCATGGGCGCTGACCAGCGCCGGTCAGGGCAGGTTTGGTTGAGAGAGCAGCTTCTTACCGGCGGTCCCGCCGCCGCTTGGGCGATGGGTATCGCCTATGTTCCGCGTGAACGCCGGGCCGAAGGGCTGATGCTGGACCGCGCAATAACCGAAAATGTGACCTTGGCGCATCTGACAGGACTGTCGCGCAAGATGGCTTTTCTGAACCGAAGCTTGCAAAATGCACTGGTCAGACAGCGCGCTACCGAGGTCAGGCTCAGGGCGCAAGGTTTTGCGCAGCCAGTCAGCAGCCTGTCGGGCGGCAATCAGCAAAAGGTATTGTTCGCGCGCGCACTGGCAGGCAATCCCCGCCTCTTGTTGTTGGACGAACCGACGCGCGGAGTCGATGTCGGGGCGAAACATGATATCTACCGGCTGATCGACCAACTGCGTGCAGCGGGGACGGCGGTCATCCTCGCCTCATCAGACCTGCCGGAACTCCTCGGGCTGTCGGACCGCATTGCCATCATGCAGGCGGGCCGGATTGCGCGCATGCTTCCCAATGACAAACTGACCGAGGCTGCGTTTCTGGGTCAGATCTATGACAGCGGGATCGCGACATGACCGCGCTCTTGCGTCGATTTGCCAGTCTGTTCGGGATGATTGCGATCATCGGGTTCTTTTGGTTCAATCTGTCCGATACATTCATGACGGCGCGCAACTGGCTCAATATCAGTCAGCAGATCAGCATGTTGACCGTCGTTGCAGCGACGATGACCGTAGTCATGGTGATGGGCGATTTTGATCTTTCGGTCGGCACGCTGGCCTCGCTTTGCGGGATCGTCGCGGCGGTGTTGTTTGTCGCGGACTGGTCGGTGCCGTCCGCTTTGGCCGTGGCGTTGGCCACCGGATTGATCGGCGGCTTGCTCAACGGGTTTCTGGTCAGCGTCATCGGCATCTTGCCGTTTGTGGCGACACTGGCGATGCTTACCGTCTATTCGGCGCTGGCGCATCTGCTTAGCGATGGCCGTACGATCTTTGGCCGCGACATACCGGAAAGTTTTGGAAATTTCGCGCGTGGCGGCGTACAGATCGGCATGCAGGACGAGCGCGCGCTGATCTTTCCCGCATTGAGCTTATTGGCACTATTTGTGGTGGCGATCTGCTGGCTGGTGCTGGAACAGACCAGCTTTGGTCGCAGGCTTTATGCCATCGGCGGCAACAGCACCGCAGCGCGACTGGCGGGGGTGCGTGTCACTGGGCTGCGATGGCTCGCCTTCGGTTTCACCGGTCTGGGCGCGGCTATTGCCGGGTTGATGTATGCTGCGCGCGTTGCATCGGCCAATCCGATTCAAGGCGATGGCCTGATGCTGACCGCGATTGCCGCGGTGTTTCTGGGGATGACGCTGACCGAAAGCGGACAACCACGTGTGCTTGCCACACTTGCAGGGGTCGTCATGCTGGGTGTGCTTGATAATGGACTGACGCAGATGCAGGTCGACAGTTATGTGCGCGAGCTGGCGATCGGGGTCATCATTCTAGTGGCAGTCTCGATATCCGCGCTGGGCCGGCGCGACTGGCGACGCTAGCTCAGGGTATGGAACCGCGCTGCCGGACAGACCTGCCGCGCGATATCGCACAGGTGTTTGTGATGGGTCAGATAGATAACCTGCCCCACCCCGGCCATTTCAGCCAGCAGGGCAAAAGCCTCTGCTGAGCGGTCGTCATCAAACGTTTCCATGATGTCATCGGCAATGAAGGGCACCGGCGGACGGGTGCGGGCCAGTTCGTGATACCCTGCGACCCGCAGCGCGAGATAAAGCTGGAATCGGGTGCCCTTCGACAGATCGCGCGCGAGTTTCGCGCCGCCGTCGCGCGCGATTGCGACCAGCACCTCGCCATCCTTTTCGGGTTGCGCGGCAAGGCCGGTATAAGCACCCCGGCTGATCGTCGCGAATGCGGCCGTTGCACGTTCGAGCATGGCACTGCGATGGGTGTCGCGATAGGCACGCAGGGCGTGATCGACGGCAAGAATTCCGAGTCTGCGCCGCAAGTGGGACGTAGCCCCGTCTGCGATCTGCATCAACACGGTCTGCCTCGCGGTCTCGATCCGCGCTACGGCGTCGTCTCCACCAACGGCTGCAAGTTGGCGGCGGGATTCGGCCAGCGCGGCATAGGCGTTCTGAACGGCATGCCCGAGCTGCTCGGCAGTGGCTTGCAGCCGCGCAAGCTCGTCAGTAATATCCGTACGGTCAGCACCCTCCAAATCCTGCAGCGCGTCATCAAGACTACGCGCACCAAGTGCCGCAACGATATCCTGCTGCAAAGCGTCACATTCCGCATCAAGGGCGGTTTTGCGCGCGACCCGCGCCAGTCCGGCGCGCAGAACATCTAGACCGGTGCCACCAAACCGGGCCGCTATCGTGTCAATCTCTGCCTGCAGGTCGACAAGTTGCGCCCGCTGTTTGTGCAACCGGCTTTTGGCATCTTGCAGATCATTAGTGAGGCGGGCCTGCGTCTGAACCTCTTGTTGAGCAAGGCCCAGCCGCCTCGTGATCTGCGCCCAGCTGTGCGTTGTGCCGGTTGGCACAAGGTCGAGGCCTTCGCCAATCTGCCTGACAGCATTGGCAAAGATCCCAACATTAGCTTCCATTTTGGCAATGCGGTCGTGCAGGCGGTCCTGCTCAGCCGTGGCGCGGTCGAGACGGTCAAGGGTCAATAACGTCTCCCGCAGCGAAGCCACATCGGGCACGGGTGTGCCGTCAAGCCAAGTCCCGGTCAGCAATGTGGCGCGTTGAGTTTGCCAATGCTCCATTTCTTTCTGTGCCGCATGCAATTCGGCTTGTCGGCGCGAAAGCAGCGCCTTTGCCGCAACCGCAGCACTGCGCAACGCCCGTCCTTCTGCGGCGCGATCACACAGCACTTCTGAATGCGCCATCAGATTATCAAACGTGGTTTCGTTGTCGAAATCCTTACCCAAGACTCCAAGCTCTGCACGCAAAGCGGTTATTGCGGAATGCAGGGGCTCTTTTGCCGTCCGCAAAGCGACCATCGCGCTAATGGTTTGTGTTGCGGAATCGAGCGTCTGCATGCGCCGGGCGAGCCAGTCTCGCAGTGCAGCCGGGTCAGTCATGCCGGACAAGTGTGGCGTCATCGCGCAGATGGCCTGCGACACCTCCGCCTGCATCGCGGCCAAGGACGCCTGCGCCTCCTGCAATACCTTGCCGGAAAGGTCAGCTTCGCGCACAGCAGTTGCGTTGGCAAAGGCTGTGAGTGCAATCGCTTCGGCATCGGTCTGCGCCTTGGCAAATTGCGCAGAGATCTGGTCATCCCCGCGCATTGCGGCCTCAAAAGCAGCTGCGGTGTCAGGCGACAGATGACGCAGATGGTTGGCCCACTGCGCCTCGCGTCGCGCCCTCGCGGCGGTGATCGTGCTGAGCGTGACATGACCGGCAGTCGCCGCATCCGGATAAATAGCAACACGCGCAACTTCGTCCTGAGCGCGCCCAAGGCGCAGGCGCGCCGCCGCACAGTTTTGTCGGTGCTGGTCAAGCGCCAGAATCCAGCGATCTATTTGCTGTGTTGCAGGCGGCAACATGTCTGCCAGTTCCCCGGTTTCCCCAGCCCATGGATACAGTTCCGCCATGCGTTTGCTCAGCACCGCCTCGCATTGCACGGCCTCACGCCGCGCCAACCGCTCTGCCTGCGCGGGATCCTGATGGCGCAGGCGGCTCAACAGTGCGGAAAGGGCAGCGGTATCAGCGGCGAACACGCCCGCCTGATCCAGCGCCGAATGACTCGATTCAGCATCGCGTGCGGCGGCGGCGACTTCATTCGTGGCAGCGGTCAGACGAACCGAGATACCGGACCACCCATCGACCAATTCACGCAACGGCCCAAGCTTGGATGCCGGCAGCAGGAGTGAACGTGCGTCCCCACCCGGCTGTCCCAGATGAACCAAATGCGCTGCAACGACGAGGTCAAGTTCCGCAACTTCGGCCCGACGCGGACCGAGGTCCTTTTCAGCCTCGTCATAAGCAGATTTCAGAGTCACGGCGTCGGCAATCGCAGACGAACGTTCAAGAATGTCGGGGTCCGGTTGCAATTCCGCCAACCGCACGGTGATTGTCGCCAATTTCGTATCCGATTCCTCGATCCGCGCAGTCAGGCCGGCCAGTTCGGTCTCAATGGTTGGAAGCCGGGCTTGCCACGAGTCTGGAACCACGGGCAGATCAGATAGAGCTGTCCGCTCAGACAAAAGCAGCTGCAACCGGGTATAGGGCGAAAGGGTGGCAAGGCGCCGCTGCATTGCCGCCGCTTTGGCGGTAGCGTCAGACTGTTCATCCTGCACCGCGCGCCATTCTGCGTGATGCGCTGCCTCTGCTGCGACAAGACGGGCGTAGTCTATGGCTGGTGTGTCAAGCAGTTTACGCTCTGCTTCAAGCGAATCCAGCTTGGCCTTCAGCGCGATCAGTTCCGTCTTGCTGCGCACGCCGGGTTTGTGAAACCCCTCTGCATCACGACGCAGACCATCAAGTTTTGCGCTCAGATCAGATATGCCAGCGCTGGCAATAAAGAGCAGTTCTCCAAGTTCGCCGCGACTGGCCAGTATACTCTCGCCGCCCCGCTCCAGCGTGTCATCGTCAAGCGAAAACATTGCCTGATAGCTGGCACGGTCCAGTCCGCCAAGTGCGTCTTGTAACAGCACTTCTGGCAACGGCGCGTTGTAGGCATCCTGAAGTGAGGATTTCTGCGTCTTGATCCGGGCCAGTTCGATAATCTGCCCATCCAGATCAAGCGCCGCCCCGATCCGCATGGTCGCATAGGGATGCAGAAAACCATAAGCGCTTTGTCCGGGTATGCCGTAAAGCAGGTCCAGCCAGGCTGACATTGCCGTGGACTTGCCGGCTTCATTCGGTCCGTAGACAATGTGCAAGTCAGCCTGCCCCTCGGGGCGCGGACCAAAATCGAGCTGCTTGTCAGTGAATTTTCCATAGCGGATCAATTCTAGTCGTTGTAGCCGCATCAGTCCTGCCCCGCCAGATCAGCGTCCGGCGCAAAGCGTGCGAGGACCTCAGCCGCACCTTTCTGCAATAGCTCTGCCCGCAGCGTTGCCGTCGCTTCAGGCGTGTCGCCGAAAAGCGGTCGCAAGTCGCGTGGCATCGCGCGCAAAAGATCTTCGGTGATCTGCGCAGCTTGGCCGAGCAACGCAGGATCCTGTTGCGCACCTCCCTGCATCAGCGCGGCAAGATCGGCCAAGGGTCCTTGCGCTGGACTGGAGTGGCGACGTTCTGTCAATTGGTTTTCGATCTTGTCGATCCAGAGACTGCCGATACTATCGGCCACGGCGTCGGCCTCGGCCAAGAGCAGGTCGGCGTCGCGTTGCGCCTGCCAATAAAGCGCGCTGCCCCCGTGCAGCATAGCGCGGATGACCAAATGGTCGGCGCCATGGTCGCACCGGGCCTGTCGCAGCCTGGCATCCAGATGTCGGACACCCGTGGGCCAGTCGGCGACATCCGACAGGTCGATCACCAATCGCTCGAATTGCGCCATGGCGACGGATCGCTCATGCAACCGGATCGTGCCATCGTCGGAAAAGTTCACCAATGTCACGGATTTCGCGCCTGCCTCGCCGATGTCGCGGGCCTGCGGCATCCCCGGCATAACGACGGTGCCGGTCCCTTGATGCACGGCCCGGACATGAACATGACCCAAGGCCCAATAGTCAAAACCGCGTGCCATCAGTTCAGCCACCGAACAGGGCGCGTAGGGGTCGTGGCCGACGGCTCCGCCAAGGCTGGTATGCAGCATGGCAATATTGATCGCGCCGGGCATGGGCGCATCAAACCGGTCAAGCAGGCTGTCAGGCGCATGTGGTTTGGCAAAGCTGATTCCGTGGACTGCGACCGACGCTGATCCGAAGTGGAAAGACCGGACGCTGGCCTGAGCGCCAAACACCGTGACATTGTCGGGCAGAATCAGTTCCTTGGTGATCTTGGACAACGCATCGTGATTGCCGCGTATGACGCAGACTGCAATATCCGCTGCTGCAAGTCGCTGAAATTGCTGTGCCAAGAAACGCGCCGTCTTCATCGACGTCTGGTGACCGTCGTAGAGATCGCCTGCGATCAGCAAGGCATCCACGGCTTCTTCAAGACAAAGGTCGATGATCCGCTCAAAGGCGGTCCGGGTCGCTGTGGCAATCAGATCGGACAGCGCCGGGTTGCGCAGCGCAAGGCTGCGCAGCGGCGAATCGAGGTGGATATCGGCCGTGTGGACAAAGCGAAACGCCAAGCGGGAAGCACCGGATCAGGACTGGGTCTGCCTACAGTCACCCGTCCGGCAAGCGGATGTCAAAGGGCAATGCAAGCGCCAGCACTAAACCCTCGTTGTGTCACCGTGGACATGCGCGGCGATCTCGCGCACGTGCACCCGCCCGGACGAGTCGCTGCCAGTGGGCAGCCAAGCACAAACCTCGGCCTCGCGATCAGTCGAGCACCCTTATCGCTGATGGTGCCGTTGCGGCTCGGTCAAATCGACCGGCATCGGGGACTGTGCTTACAAGCAGTTCGCAGTCCGCATCCGCCCTGAAGTGACCTTTGAATCCGTCGGACAGCATTGCGAGACTATGCCTGTCGAGCAACCGGGCATCTACCCGCCCCTCACCTGACTGCAATTCGATCCAACAGAGCACACCCTGCGCTAGGTCTAGGTCGACCTTGCCGCCAGCAGGAACATTCCAGCGGTCGATCGTGATCCGCGAGTCGGCGGTATCTGCCGCCGCGAGAACCACCCGGCGCTCTGCATCGCCGATGATCTCGTCCGCCAGTGGTTGACCCGTTTGCCCAGGTGTCACGCCAAATGCGGGGTTGCGCGCGCCGGAGCCATCCGGGCTGATCTGCACCGAGACGATCTGACCGGCAGCGTCACGGCCCTGCACATGTGTGACTTTGCGGGGCCCCGCTCTTCAATCGGGATGTCCCGCAGCCCATCCCGCAGCGACCAGTCAATGGTCGGCGATGGCAGAGCCACATAGAAAGGCACATTATTTGCCTTGGCGGCCAGTGCCTTCAGGTAGGTGCCGATCTTGTTGCAGACATCGCCG
>Ga0105053_10003884_pt1 | contig 22413 bp, 11 predicted proteins | sample BON01_FD_78093 | JGI IMG/M metagenome (GOLD analysis project Ga0105053, IMG submission 78093) | Freshwater microbial communities from Lake Bonney liftoff mats and glacier meltwater in Antarctica - BON-01 | ecosystem: Environmental > Aquatic > Freshwater > Ice > Glacier meltwater | place: Lake...
GGGGTGGGGTGGGTTGGGTGGGTGGGGGGGGGGGGGTGGTTTGTAGGAGGGGGGGGGGTGGGGGGGGGGGGAAAACGGCAGCGAGGGCGCGCGCAGAAACAACAGAGACAAAGCAAGAAACGACCCTCTCAGCTCACCCCCAAAAGTCCTCGACCGCGTCGAACGCGTACACGCTCCTCAGCCCCTGCCCGAACTTGGACAGCGACTGCTTGGTCGTCGGGTTGTCAAAGTGCAGCCGCCACCCGGTCTCGAGGCCGTGCTTGCGCGAGAAGTCGGGCGCGTCGGACTGGCCCGTGGCGGTGATGAGGTCGGCGGCGGCCATGGTTGCCGTGTTCAGGGTCGCGGGGTCGCGATGTCGATGTCTGGTGCGCTCTCTCGGCCGTCCTCGCGCGCGCGCCCGCGTCGGTATTTTCTTTTGTTTTTACGAGGGGAGTTGAGAGCGGGGGGGGGGGGCGGCGGGGGGGGGGTGGGCGGGGGGACGGGCGGGGGCGGGGGGGGGGGGGGTGGGCGCTCGTTTGTCGTCGTCGGCGGCAGTTTTTCTTGTTCCGCGGGCGTGTTGTCGTCGTGGATCCTCCTCGCTCTGGCGCCTGACGCGCGCAGATCCTGGGCCCGATGTCGTTGTCGCGGGCCCGGCGAAGGCCCCTCGCGCGCCGAAGCGTGGCGTTCAGGCGGGCCGCCTCCATCGTTGTTTTTTGGGGGGGCTCCTCCTCCTCCTCCTCCACCTCGCCCGTCGTTCGAACACGGGTCCCGGCGACGCGCCCGCGGCGTGATCGAGGTCGCCGACGGTCTTTCAGTGCGCGCCGCCGTTTCCGCTGGCCCATAAGGAAACGATCGAGAAAGCACGCGGAAGGAAAGAGGCGAACATCGCCCTTGCTTCTCTCAGCAAAGCGGGCGCGCACCTGTTGGGAGGTTCCCCAAAGAAAGAGATCGAGCGAGATGGTTCGGGAGAAAGTTGCGTGCCTGCGGCGTCAGGGGAGGAACGCACGTTTTTGTTCGGCCCCGGTCGCCCCGGCGACGCGCTCGCGCCGGGTCGCCGCCTTCGCCGCCGCCGCTCGAGAAAAACGAGCCGCCGTGGTCAAACCGTCCACTCACAAAGGGCTGCTTTCGGCGCCTCTCATCGACCAAACACACCGCCTCCAAACACAAACATGCGCGCCCGGCTAGTTCTCCTTGCGCTCGCGGCGCTCGCCGCCGCAACGGCGCCGCCGCCCCTGCTCGGCGCTCGCGCGCAAGAATCGCCGCAAACGCAAATATTCGACGCGATCGGTGGCAGCGACTGCGCCGCCGACGCCTCAGCCGTCAACCTCAAAGGGTCCCACGAGCTCGCGCTCGAGCTCTCGACGAGCGGCGACCCCGGGTTTGTCGTCGCGACGGCAGTGGTCGTGGCCATCGGCGCGGGCGGGGCGCGATGCACCGGCGGCGGCGACGGCGACGGCGGCGACGGCGGCGACGCCCGCCTCGACCTCGCCTACGCCTACGGCGTCGCGGGCGATGAGCAACAAGCGGGCTCGGGCGAGACCACCCTGCTGCTGTACGTCCAGTGCGTCCAGTGGGGCGTCGTCGCGTGCCGGGCCAACGAGGACGGCGCCGGGCGGCAGCCGGGGGGCGACCTGGACGGGGGGCTCGAGCGCGCCTGCGTGGCGACGGCGCGCGTCCCGCTGTCCACCGACGACGCGGGCGACGCGTCGCTGTCGGCCTGCGCCGTCGCTCAGGGCGGCAAGTACCAGTTCTTGCTGAAAGAGGAGGAGGATCGACCGCCGGGGGAGCAAGGAGGGGGCGGGCGCTGCGGCGGGCGGTACGCGCTGGCAGGCCCGGTCTCGCGCGCCGTCCGCCCGCCGACCGGCCTCTCGGCGTGCGCCCCCTGGCCGGCGTTCCCGCCCGCCCCGGGCCCCGAGCAGGGCCCGGGCGAAGAGCGCGGCCTCGTCGGCGCGCTGCTGACGGGCGCGGGAGGGCGCTGCCCCGGAGGGGGCGCTCCGGCGATATCTGGCGGCGGCGACGAGAGCAGCGACGGCGACGGCGGCGGCAGCGGCGACGAGGGCGCCGCCTGGCTGTCTGCCTGCCCGCCGCCAGAGGCCGCGGAGAACGACGCCGCGGCGTCCCGGCTGCCGACCCCGGGCGCGCGCCGCGGCGCCTGCGACCCGGCCTCCGGCGTCGCCTGCCTGCCGCGCGCGGCGTGCCGCGGCCGTATGATGAGCGGCGCGGTGCTGTTCCCCGGGATCCCCCCGCCGCCGCCGCCGGCTGCGGCAACCGGGGACGCCGCCGCCGCCACAGCCGCTGCCACCGCTGCCGCCGCGTACGTGGACCGGGTGACCGGCATGGCCGTGCGGGGCTGCGGCGTGGGCCTGGAGAGGGGAAGGGCCCAGGGTAGGCGCGTGAAGCGCATGCGGGCGGCGGCCGGGGGCGGCGGCGGCGGCGGCGGCGGCGGCGGCGGGGCGGGACCGGGACGCGGCGAGGAGGGGTCGGGCGCGCTGCTGCCCCGCCGGCTGGGGCTCGCGGACCTGGCTGCGGCCGCCGGGGTCGCTGGGGAGGAAGGCGCCTGAACACGGCGCCTAGGCGACGGGCAACCGGCAGGCCGCGAGCTTTTACGCGGGCGAGCGCGGCGGGTTCCTGCGGCGGGTCGCGTCGTTGACACAAAACAAGCTTCGACGGCGGTTCCTCTCTTTTCCCGCTCGCACGAGGCCGGTCGCGCGCAGGGCGGCGAGGCGGCGCGGCGCGTCAACGCCTCGACACTCTCTCGATTCGCCTCGCCAGCTATCCCGCCAGCGCTCCGGCTCGACCCGAATCCCTCAAGACTCGACCCCTCTACCTCGCTCGATTGGCCCAATCTCCCAAGCAAGAAGCGGGACACGGGCAAGTCACCCGAGACACCCCTCGTGACACCACTTCTGCGCCGCCCCGCGCTCTTCTTCCTCACACCCGCGCGCGAAACAAAGCGCGCGCGACGATGGCGACCGCCGCCGCCGAGTCGGCCATCCAGACGGTGCAGGCGGCGCTCGGGCTGCTCCAGCAGCAGCCAGAGGCCAAGGCCCCGTCGCCGTCGACCACGCCGCCGACGCCGACGCCGCCGCCGGCCACCGCCGCCGCGCGCCGCGCTTCCTTCCGCGCCGCCGCCGAGCGCCTGAAAAACGAGAGCGCCAAGCTGGGCGTGGCGCTGGGCGGCCCCCCCGGCGACGACGACGCCGGCATCCGCGCCGCGGCGCCCCTGATCGCTGCGCTCGAGCAGGCCGCGCTCGGCGCCATGGCGGCGCTGCAGGCGGCGGGCAGGGGGGCCGGCCCGACGCATCGCGCGGCGCTGTCTCGCGCGGGCGCGGCCGTGGCGTCGCCGCTGGCCGCGCTCGCCCGCGCCGCCGCCGCCGCCGCGCCCGCGCCGGACGACGGCAAGGGCCGGGCGCGCGTGGTGCCCGCCTGCGCGCGCGTGTGGGCCGCGGCCGACGCCCTCGCCGCCGCCCCGCCGGACAACCGCACGGCGCTGTTCCAGGCGCTCGCGGCGTCGCTGGCGAGCGTGCGCGACGCGGCGCGCGAGATGCGCGAGCTGCTCGAGGAGGAGGAGGACGAGGAGGAGGAGGAGGAGGGCGAGGGGGGCGAGGAGGAGGGCGACGAAGGCGGCGGCGACGGCGACGGCGACGGCGACGGGGAGCAGGAGCGGGCGGGGCGGGGCGGGTCGGGCTTGCTTCGGCGCGTGAGGGAAGAGGGCGACGACGACGACGACGGCGACGGCGACGGTGGCGACGACGGCGCGGACGACGTGGCGCGCGGGGGCGACCAGGACGGTGGACGGAGAAAGGGGGGGGCGGCGCCAGAGGGCGAGGCGGCGGCGGCGGCCCGGGCCGGGCGGCGAGCGGGGGGCGACGGCGACGGCGTCGGCAGCGCGACGACAAGAGCAGGCCGAGCCCCGCCCCCAGAGGAGGTCGACTACGACGCGGGGCCGTTGTCGGCGTCCGAGCGCGCGGCGGTGGCCGCGGGCCGGGAGCTCACCGAGGTCGCCGCGGCCACGCTCAAGGCGGCCGGGCGCGCGCTCGTCGTCGCGTCCTCGTCGCCGCCGCCGCCGCCGGCCGCCCCCGCCGCCGCCGCCGCCACTCACGACGACAGCGACGACGACCGCCGCCGCCGCCGCGCCGCCCCCGGCGCCGACCAGCGCCACGCCCGCCTCGACCTCGAGTCCTGGGAGTCGGCCGCCTTCCACGCGGGCCACCTGCGCGCCGCGGCAGAGGCCCTCGGGGCCGCGCTGTACCCCCCGCAGGACGCCGCAGAGGTGGCGGCGGCGGCAGAGGCGCTCGCCAACGGCGCGTGCCTGCTGCTCGAGGAGGCGGCAGCGGCGGCGGCGGGGGTCGCGCCTTGCGGGGGCGGGGAAGCATCGATGCGGGCGCTGGCGCGGCGGCTGCGGCGGGCGAGGGGCGGGGCGGCGGCGCGGGCGCTGGGGATCGAAGAGGTCGGGGTGGGGAGCGAGGACAGCGAGGACGGCGGCGACGGCGGCGACGGCGACAACGGCGGCGGCGACGACAACTAACGGACCGTGCCGCCGGAGAATAAAAATAGGAAAACTCTAGAGCACCATCCGCGAATGGCAAGTTACAACATCCGGCGCGCGTGTGCGCCTCAACGCAAAAACAAGCAACCAACCTCACAACCCGGCTCCGCCGTCCTCGATCGCCGCGACGAGCCCTGCGAGGCTCTCGTCCGCCCCCCTCGGCGCCGCCCACTTGCGCGCCGACGCGATCGCCTGCCGCTGCTGCTGCTGCTGCTGCTGCTGCCGCTGCTCTTCGCCCGCCGAGCGCAGGCCGCGCAGGCGCAGGCCCCCCGAGCCGACGCCCTCGCGCGCCTCGCGACGGAGGCGCCGCGCCTCCTGCGCGCGGGCGCGGCGCGCGCGCTCGCGCCGCCGCTCCTCGTCGGCCGCGGCGCTGGCGGCGGTTGCGACGGCGGCGGCGGCGTTGCCGTTGCCGTTGGCGGCAGGCCCCCGGGGGTTGCCGGGCGGGAAGAGGGCGGCGGGCGCGGAAAACGTGACGGCGGCGCGCCCGACCACGTCCATGGCCGACGAGGGCAGGCGCCAAAGCGCGGTGCTGCCGCCGCCCGGCCCGGACAGGGGCCGCAGCGCGCGCTCGCGCGCGCGCTCGGCGGCGGCGGCGGGGTCGGGCCCGCCGCCGCCGCCGCCGCCGCCGCCGCCGGGCGCCGACGCCGCCACTGCCCTCTCGAGGCAGTCGAGCGCCAGGGCCGCCTGCGCCATGAGCGGGGCGCGCAGCGCGCGGGGAAGCTCGCGCCCGATCCAGCCGTAAGCCTCGACCACGTCGGCGGCCTCGGCCGGGGAAAAGGGCGACGCGTCGGCGGCCGCCGCCATCCTCGCCGCCTCGTCCCCGCCGTCCGCGTCGTTCGCCGTCCCTGCCGCCGCCGCCGTCCATGCCGCCGCCCCTCCGTGCTGCTGCTCCTGCTGCAGCCGCCACGCCGCCATCACCTCGCTCGCGCGGACCTCCCAGACAGCCACCCAGGCGTCTTCCGGGGCGTGGCCGAGTGCGGCCAGCGCCCAGAGCGCGCGCGACAGCGAGCGCGTCGTGGCGACGGGCGCGCCTGCGCCGGCGAGGGCGGCGGCGGCGGCGGCGAGGGCGTCGTCGTCGATTGCGGCGGCGCCGGCGTCGGCGGCCGCGGGGCCCTGGTCGCCGTCCGGGTCGCCGTCCGAGATGGCCCCTCCGTAGGGCGCGGCGGCGGCGGCGCCCATCACCGCGCCGGCCCCGCCGCCGGTCCCGCGCCACGTCATGTGGACGAGCGCGCCCACGAGGCTCTCGCCGTCGCCCGTCGGCGGCGCCAGCGGGGCCAGCGGCGGCGGCGCCGACGAGCCGCCGCCGCCGCCGGCCGCCGCGCGCGCCGACGCGAGGCCCCTGCGCAGCTGCGCGGCCACGTCGGCGACCCACCGCGCCGAGGGGGCGGCGTTGGCGGCGGCGCCCGGGGCGCGCGCCATCATGGCGACGCCCCACACGGCCGCGGCGGCGTCGGCCAGATCATAGCCGCCGCCAGAGGCGCCGCCGCCACCCCCGCCCCGCCCAGCGCCGCCGCCGCCGCCGCCATAGCCGCCGCCGCCGCCGGCAGCCCCCACCACAATCTGCCCGTGCACGTGGCTCAGCACGTCCGCCGCCCACATCGGATCCGCGGGCGCGTACCCGAGCGCCCCCAGCGCCGCCAGCGCCAGGCCCGTGTCGTGCGGCGCCAGCGACGACGCGCGCCGCCGAACGCCCGCGGCCAGCGCGCGCAGCAGGCGCGGGTCGGACGGCGCGTGCCCTACGCCCGCGAGCGCGGCGAGCAGCGGCGCGACGCGGTTGGCGGGCGCGCGCCCGGCGGCGCCGGGCCGCGCCAGGCCCGAGAGCCAGTGGTCGGCGAGGGCGCGGTCGACCGGGCACCCGAGGTCGGCGGCGGCGGCGAGGAGGTCGGCGGCCGCGCGCGCGAGCACGGGCTTGCGGGCGGTCGAGAGGCAGAGCGCCGCGAACCAGAGGCGCCAGCGGCGGCGCTCGGTGCTCGCGCGGCGGCGGCGGGCGGCGGCGGCGGGCTCCTCCTCGGCCGCCGCCGCCGCCGCCGCGGGGGGCGGGCGGTAGCGCATCAGGGCCAGGGCGCACGCGAGGCGCACGGCGCCCAGGCCCGTCATGTAGCGCAGGCGGCCGTGCGTGGCGCGGACGAGCGCCGCGCCGAGCGACGAGGGCGGCGGCGGCGAGGCGGCGGCGGCGGCGCCGCCGCCGTTGCCGTTGCCGTTGCCGTTGCCGTTGCCGTTGCCGTTGCCGTTGCCGTTGCCGTTGCCGTTGCCGTTGCCGTTGCCGTTGCCGTTGCCGTTGCCGTTGCCCGCCGCCACCGCCTCGGCCTCGCTGAGCGGCCGGTGCCGCACGCCCAGCAGCGCCAGGCCCCACGCGCAGTCGGCCAGGGCGTCCAGGTCGACGCGGGGCGCCTCGCGCGCCACGTGCGCCTCGACGGCCGCCAGCCACGCCGCGGGAGGGCCGCCGGCGCTAGCGCCATGGCCGCCGGCGCCGAGCGGCCGCATCGCCCCGAGCGACAGCAGCACCTGCCCGAGCGCCGATGGGCGGAACGAGGGGAGCTTGGCCCCGACCTCGGCGACGACCTCGCGCACGACGAGCAGGTCGAGCGACGCGGAGGACGCGGCATGAGAAGGGGGGGCGGACGCGGGCCAGGGCGACGAGGGCGCAGCGGCGGCGGCGGCGGCGAGCGCGGCGGCAGCGGCGGCGGCCTGGGCGGCGGCGGCCGCGTCGGGCTGGGCACCTATCGCCGCAGCCCCGTTGCCGAGCTGCTGCTGCCGCGCGGGCCGCGCCGCCTGGTCCATCGACGAGGTCGGCGAGGGCGGCGGCAGGGGCGGCAGGGGCGGCTGCTGCTGCTGCGGCAGCGGCGCGACGGGCGCCCCGCCGCTCGCCCCGGCCGCGCCCGCGCCGCCGCCCCCCGGCGCCGCCAGGCCCCTCCGCGCCGCCCGCTGCCGCAGCAGCAGCGTCGACCGCAGCACCAGCGCCAGGTCCCCGTCCTCCAGGGCGGGGAGCTTGCGCCGCACCTCGAGCAGCAAGGCGCGCAGAAAGTCGCGCGGCGACCGCAGCCCGAGCTCGACGACTGCGTGCGCCGTCCTAGTCAGCGCGGGGGCGTCCAGCTGCCCGAGGCGCGGCTCGGCGGCGGCGACAAAGGCGTCGAACCAGGCGGCGTCCGGGCGGTGTCCCAGGGCGGCGAGGGCGGCGAGCACGGCCGACAGCTCGGCGGCCGAGTGGGCCGCCAGGCGCGGCCGCGTGGAGGCGAGGAAGCAGGCCGCCCAGGCCGGGAAGGCGATGCAAGGGGTGACGCGCGGCGCGGGCGGGCGCGCGTTGATGCGCGCCAGCGCGCGGAGCATGCGCGCGCCCTGCCGCGGGGTCGCGCCCTCGAGCCGGGTGCGCGTGGCCGCCAGGAAGCGGTTGAGCCACCCGTCGTCGGGCGCCGCGCCGCCGCCGCCGAGCCGCAGCTGCGCGAGCGCGGAGAGCACGTGGGCGGCCTCGCCCGCGCGCATGGCCGGCAGCCGCGCCTCGGAGGCGGCGAGCAGCTCGCGCACGAGCGCGAGGGCGCGGGGCCAGCGGACCGGCGGCGGCGGCTGGCCGCGGGACCGGGGGGACGCCCGGGGGGAGGAGGACGCCGGGGCGGCGGCGGCGCCGGCGGCAGAGGCGGCCGGCGGCGAGGGCGGCAGCGGCGGCGGCGGCGGCGACGCGGCCTCCTCGGCAATGGCGGCGAGGCGGCCCAGCAACAGCGGCGCCGCGAGGCTCTCTGCCGCGGGCGACGGCGGCGGGAGCGGGGGGAGGTAGTGGTCGTGGGCGTGGCTGTGCTGGTGCTGGTGGCGGTGCTGGCGGCGGTCGTCGTCCTCGTCGTCCTCGGCGTCCTGCTGCTGCAGCTGCCGCTGTTGTTGTTCCGCCGCCGCCGCAGCCGCCACCGACGCTCCGCCGCCGCCGCCGCCGTTGCCGCCGCCGCCCCCGGCCACCAAAAAGGAGGGCTGCTGGTGCGACGACCCGCCAAACGCCGGGTACGGCGCGGGCGCGAGCGCCCCCGGCGGCCGCAGCGCGCGCCAGATGCGCTCGAGGTCGTCGAGCGACGCCGCCGCCTCTACGTGCGCGGCGATCGATCGCCGGGCCGACAGGAGGACCTGCTGCTGCTGGTTTTGCTGCTGCATTTGCTGGTGCTGCTGCTGCATTATTTGCTGCTGCTGCCCCTGCTGCTGCTGCTGCTGCCCCTGCTGCTGCTGCCCCTGCTGCTGCTGCTGCTGCTGCTGCTGGTTCTGGCGGTCGGGGTCGGCGTCGCCCAGGACGCTGCTGCCACCGCCCCGGCCGTTGCCTGGGGGCAAGTCGGCCCCCCGGGCCGGCGCGTCGTAGTCGCGCGCCTGTCGCAGGGACGGTCGCCGGCGCCCCGGCGGCGGGGGGACGGTGTCGTCGTCGGTGGCGTCGGCGGCGCGAGCGGCGTCGGCGTGAGCGGCGGCGGCGGCGGCGGCGGGACTCGCCACCGCTCTCCTCGGCGCGGGGCGCCCGTGACGCCGCTGCCCGAGGTCCGATCCACCACAGGGCGCCCGCGAGGGCGGCGCCGCGAGCATTGCGGATTGGTCAAGGGACGCGAGAGCGCGACGAGGGATGGGCGGGCGGTCGCGCACGAGACAGAGAGAGGGAGGGCGAGCCCCACGCTCTCTCCTGTCTCTCTTTCCGCGTCTGCGCGTATACGGCGCGCTCACGCCGCCAAGATTGGCGGTCACAGCAAGGCGCAGATTTGCGTGACGAGGGCTGACGCGGGGGGGAAAAGGCGGGGGCGAGCGGTGAAAAGAGAGCGGAGAGAGACGTGGATGGGGAGCAACGCAAGCCGCTGTCGTTCTGGGCGATGACGGAGGCGTGAGCTATCTTTCGTCGTAGTGATTGGTGGGGATGTGGCATCGACAGAGAAACAGCCGGCGGGTTCAAGTTTGGCCGCGTCCGCCGCCGCCGCCACCGCCGCCGACGCCGCTGTTGCCGACGCCCACGCCGACGCCGCTCCATCTCGCTCTCTCCCGCTGTCTCGCCCCCTCCCCCCCGCCAACATCGGCGCCCGCCCCCCCCCTCTCCTCTCCCTCCTCCCCCCAGCACCTATCTCTCGTCTCCCAGTCGTCAAACGCGACCTCACGAAGAGCCCTCGTGCAAAGGCTCCCACGTGACGTTTGGGCACGCGTTTGCCCGGCAGCGGGGAGCAAGCGCAACCGCCGTCCCCGCCGTCGACCCCCCTCCCGCCCAAAAAAACACGACGCGGGAGACGGCGCTCCCCCCCTCTTTCTCTCTCACGTTCTCGCTGTCTCATCACAGCCGCGTGCATACTACAGACGTGCCTGGCAGATGGCGCCATGGTCGCAAAATGCCCGTGCTCCTTTCCCACACCTGCCGCCGCCCCGACGCGTCGCCTCAACGCCGACTCCGCCTGCTCCGCATTGGTGTTGATGCTGCGACAATCGCTGCTGCAGCTGCTGCCATTGCCCGAGGAAGAAAATGGAGGACAAACAGTGTTGTTACAAATCGAGCGCCTCGCCTCAAAAACATAACCCAAACAGCGCAAACTCGCTCACGCCGGCACCGACGCCGCCAGCGCGACGAGCGACGCCGCCGACGCCTCGCTCTCGCTCAATGGCGCAGGCGGCGGCCCCGAGGTTGCCAGGGCTGCCGCCGCCGCCACCGCCAGGGCCGCCGCCGCCTGCTGCGCCTCGCGCTCCATCGCCGCGCCGTACGCGCCCCTCTCGAACAGCGGCGCCTCGAGCAGGCCGCCGCAGCACGCCTCGACCGTCGCCGGGTCGAAGAACGCCGCGACCTCCTCCGCGCGCGCGGCAAACGCGAGCTTGGCCCGCGTGACCGGGTCGATCAGCGGGCCCAGCGCGCGGTACGACGCCGAGAAGAGCGGCGGCGCCCGCCACAGGACGCTCCGCCCCAGGCGCTCGGGGTAGTGCCCCTGCAGGATGTGGAGCGTGGCCAAGGCGGTGCGCGGCGGCGGCGCGTTGAACAGCGAGTAGCCGTCAAAGTCGATGAAGATCGAGAGCTTGCCGTCCGGGCCGCCGCCGGGTGCCGCAGGGACGTCCGCTGATGCCTCTGCTGCTGCTGCTGCTGGTGCGGCCGAGGCAGCCGTCGTTCCCGCCGCCTTTGCCGCCGCCGCCACTTCCCTCGCGACGGCCGCATCGGCGCGCCGGGACGCCGCCTCGAGGACGTACACCAGTAAGCGCAGTTGCCCCTCGCGGTCGCGGGTGTTCTCGTGGCGCGGGCGCATGACCACCACGGGGCGGCCCTCGCGGTCGGGGTGCGGCGAGACGAAGAGCTTGCCCGTGGCGGCCTCGGAGGCCACGTCGGACCAGGCCAGACTGTCAGGCCGGTAGGCCACGCGCCACTCGAGCGTCGCGCGCAGCATGGCGGCGGCCTTGGGCAGGTCCCACTGGCGCGCGCGCAGGTAGCGGACGTAGGTGTGCTGGAGGGCGCAGAAGGCGCGGAGGTGGGCGTGGGCCTGACGTCGGTGGGAGGAGTTCGTTTGGGGTGGGGGAGGGGAGGGGGGTCGGGCGTCGGTTAGCGTCTCGCGGGTTTTTTTCGGGCCCTGGCGGCGCCGGCGGGCGTCACGCGCTCGGGTCGGCCGGTGCGCGTCATTGTCTCGGGAGTCGGTTGAGCCGCCACCACAGTTGGTCGGCACATGGATCGATTCGATGTGCGTCGGCGTTCAATGCGTTGGGCAGGCAGTGAGAGGGCGGGCGCACCCCTTGCCACCCCTCATCAGCTCTCTCGTTCTCGCTCACCTGCACAACATCCGCCACCGCCTCGGCCAACTGGCGCACCAGCTCGCGCTGCTGGTCTGTGAGATGCATCCCGACCGCCAGTTGACGACGGGGGGGTGGATGGGGCGCCTTTGGGATTGGGCACAGGGGTTGAAAGAGGGAGGGAAGAGGAAGGGAGAAGCGCGTGGAAGACGACAACGAGGACGCGACCGGCTCAACCAGTGTCAAGACATATGTAAGGACCGGTGGAGATAAGTGTTTGGCAACAGTGTGGTGAGTACGGGCCAAATTGTGGTCGCGTCGTTCTTTGAAGGAGCGAGCGACAGCGGCGCCGGTTCGCGCGCGCTCGTTCGGGGCAAGAGAGGGTGGCGTCGCCCCTGTCATTCAGACACAAACGCACTCGCACACAACAACCCCGTCCCCGTTCAGCCAACCCTAGGCGGGCCGTCACTCGCAATCGCGCACAGGCCTTCCCTCTCTCGAACTGAACACGCACACGATCACAGCGTTCTGGGTCTCCTCTTTTTCGCTTTTTCGCTTTTTGTGCGCCTCCCCGATCAATGCCCGCCCCCCGCGCCTTTGGACCACCATGAAGCGGCTGAACTCTGTGTTTCCGGAGACGAAGCGAAAGGTGAGTTGTTTCTCGCGCGAGCTCCGCGTGTCTTTCGCGAGTTTCGGTTTGTTTTCGAAAACAAACCAGAGTCCGCAAACCACCTGTCGCCCTCTGTCCTCCCTCTTCCCTCCAAACGACTCACACCGACACCCGTCGTAACGTTCAACAACACACACACACACGCACACACACACTCGCACACGAGCAGCAATCCCCGGGGGTCGGCGCCATGGCCGACCAGCAGCACCAGCAGCAAAAGCGCGCGGCGGTCGGCGGCGCCGTCGGCGGCGGCGCCGTCGGCGGCGGCGCCAGCGACTTTGCCGCCTTCAACGCCTCCCTCCGAGGCCCCCGCCAGCAGCCGCCGCAGCAGCAGCAGCAGCACCCGCAGCAGCAGCACCCGCACCAGGCCATGCGCACCTTTGACGACCTCACGTCCAACCAGCTCGCGGCGCCCGTGATGTCGCCGCGCGCCGAGCTTGCCGCGCTCGGCGGCCTCAGCCGCATGGGCCTGCCCCCGCTGCCGCTGCCGCCGGCGTCAGCGGGGGGCGGGGGGCAGTCGCTCGCGCCCTCGGCGGCCAGGCAGCATCACCCGCACCAGAAGCAGCTTCAGCAGCAGCGGGGGGTCGGCGTGGGCGGCTCGGCGGCGACATCAGCAACAGCAGCAGCAGCAGCAGCGGCAGCAGCAGCAGCGTCCTCGGCGTATGCGTTAGGAGGAGCGGCGGCGGCGGCGGCGGCGGCGGCCCAACACCAGCAGCAGCAGCAGCAGCAGCCGTTCGACCTTCGCGCCCTCCCCGCCTTGCCCTGGGACTGGTCGGTGCGCGCGCGCCTGCGGCTGGCGGCGCCGAGGCCGCTGGCGCTCGTGGAGGCGCTCGGGGGCGGCGGCGGCTACGGCGGCGGCGGCGGCGGCTTTGGCGGCGGCGGCAGAGGCGGCGTCGGCGTCTTCGAGGGTGTGGCGGCGGCGGCGACGCAGGCGGCGGCGCAAGCGGCGGCCGTGTCGTCGGCGTCGGCGTCGGCGTCGGCGGCGGCGGCGACGGCGACGGCGACGGGAGCGACGCCGGCGGCGACCGCGGGCCCCCCCCCGCACCGCGACAGCGTCGCCGCCCTCCGCGCCGCCCTCCAGCAGTGGCAGCACCCGCCCGGCGCCCCGCTCCCGGCCCCGGCCCTCGCCGCCGCCGTCGCCGCGGGCCGCGCCGCTCGCGAGGCGCTGCTGGCCGCGCGCGCGCAGGCGTGGCGCGACGCCCTGCGGGCGGCCTTTGGCGCCGTGCGCTGCGGCCGCGCCCCGCTGCTGTACGCGGTGGCGGGCGGCGCCTTCACCGTGGCATTCTGCGCGCCCGGGTCGCTGGGGACGCCGCGGGACGACCTGCACGCGATGGCGTCCGGGTCGACGCGGCAGCTGCGCGCGGCGCTCGACCGCGCGGGGGTCGCTTACCGGCTGGTCGGGGGAGGGGGGGGAGGAGGAGGGGCGGGCGGACAGGGGGCGGCGGCACACGCACCGACAGGGGCAGCCGCGCCGACGGCTGGCGGCGGCGGCGGCGGCCTGCACGACGGCTCGCCCGCGTCCTGCCTGATGGTGCGCGGCGCGCGGCACGTCCACGGCCTCTACTGCGTGCTGCTCTGCGCGCCGTGGTGCGACGGTCCCGGGCTGGGCCAGGCGGCGCCGACGGCGGGAGCGGGAGCGGGAGCGGGAGCTGCCGGGACGCCCGCCGCCGCCGCCGCCGCCGGCACGGCCGCCGCCGCCGCCCTCCAGGACGTGCCCACGCTGCTGTCGCCCGTCCCCTTCCAGGGCGCGTCTCTGTGCGCCGTGCCCCTGCAGCCCCTGGCGACCGCGCCCCAGCAGCAGCAGCAGCATCCGCAGCAGCAAAACCGGCAGCAGCAGGGGGGCGCAGGACGGGCGACGCCGCCGCCCGGCGCCGCCGCGCCCTTGTCCTCCTCCTCCTCCGGCGCCGGCGGCCTGTTTTACGCCGAGAGCTGCGCCGGCGCGCCGATCGCGCCGTGGGTCGCGCAGCGCGCGCTGGCCGTCCTGGGCGCCGACGCCCTGGCCGCGGGCGTGGCGCTGGACGCGCACGTGGACGCCGTGCCGGGCACGGGCATGCTCAACGCCAGGCCACACGTGTGGGCGCGGCTGTTTGGGCTGCCGCCGCCGGCTGGCGGCGGCGGCGAGGAGGGCGGGGGCGGCGACGAAAACGACGGCGGCGCGGGCGCCGACGCCGCGGCGTTTGCGCTGCCGCGGGCCGAGGCCGAGGCCCTGGCGCGGCACCGCGAGGCCATGAGCGGCCGCACGATCAAGATGGCGCGGTGGGGCGAGGCGGCCGTGAGCGTGAGGCTGTGATTTTTCATCCATTCATTCTATTTTTCGCGAGCCGCTGTGAAAAACCGAGTCGTTTTCTTTTCGATTGTTTTTCGGCAGAGGCACGGCGGCGCCCAAAGCACAGGGCGACGGCGACGCCCCGATCTCTCCCCCCAAAAAGATCATCACGCCGCGGCGACGTCGTCGTCGCGCAGGTGGACCATCAGCAGCCCCGGGCCCTCCTTCCCCCCGGGCGTGCGTGTCACGCGCAGGTCGCCGGGCCCGCCCGCTACTCCTGCTGCCCCTCCTCCCGCTCCTCCTCCGCCGCCGCCGCCGCCGCCGCCGCCGCCGCCGCCGCCGCCGCCGCCTCCGCCTCCCCCTCCTCGTCCCGCTAACGCTGTCACCTCATAAACGCAGCGCCCGCCGCCCCTCAGCCGCCTGAACGCCGCCTCGACCGGCGCGACGACAGAGTCGCCCCCAAGGACGCTGAACAGCGAGTTGGTCACGCGCGTCTGCTTCACCTCCATCCTCAGGGAGTAGGAGGAGGAGGAGCCCGAGGAGGGGCCCGCGCCGCCGCCGCCGCCCCCGTCGCCGCCCGTCGCCCCATTGCCGCCCGGCGGCGGCGCCGCCGCCCCCGACCCTCGCTGCGGGGGCGCGGCCGACGGAAAGACGCCCTCGATGGCCGCCGTCGACTCGACCACGCCCTTGATCCCGGCGAAAAGGGGGAGCGCCCCGACCGCCAGCTCCACCGCGCTGACGAGCCTGCCCGCCCGCGCCCCGCCCGCGGCGCCCGTGGCGCCCGCGCCCCCGCCGCCGCCGCCGTCGGTCTCTGGTAGCTCGATCGTCTGCCACGCGCCGCCGACGCGCGCCGTCGGCAGGCCGTTGGTGAAGGCAAAGATGGCCTCCGCGGCCGCGCGGTCTCCCACCGCGTTGAAAAAGGCGTCGAAGAAGGGCGACTGGCGGAAGGTCTCTGGCGCGCTGATGTAAAGCAGGCGCCAGCGCCCGGCGAGCGCCGAGGCCGGCGAGCGCGCGGCGGGGAACTCGGCCTCGAGCCGGCGGGCGGCGGCGTCGACGCGCGCAGCGTCCGAGAGGGTGGCGACCCGGCCGCGGTCGAGCGGCGCGACGGCGGCGAGCAGGGCGGTCCTGGCGTCGACAGCGGACGAGGCGGAGGTGAGGAGCGGGGGCGTGGTCGACGAGGCCGCGCGGCAACATGGGAGTCGCTGGCGGCGCGCGAGTCTTTGCGCGGGCGCGGCGGGTGCGGCGCGCGCGCCGAGAAGAGACATCGGGTGGGTGATGCGGGTTGCTGCAAAGGGGATGGGCGTGCGCCTGGAGACCAGAGTGAGAAAGAGGATGGCTTCCGTCTGTTGTGATGGCGTCCGGAGTGACGAGGTTGTCTCGACGTCGACAGCGATCGATTGGGCTCTTCATCGATTGGCAACTCTCGCCACGGGCACCCAGTGGCGGTTGCAGACGACCGTCGGTCGTCGGCGAACGTCGGCGTCGGCGTCGGCGGGGGCGTCGGCGTGAACAGAAATAACCGAGCCTCCCTCACCTCTTGTGTTGCACACGCGTCTCTTTCGGATCCACACACTTACAAAACGCCTCTACCCACATCTCCCCCCGCGTCACCCCATCTGGCGATCATTGATCAAGGCGCCCCGTCATTTTGAAACGCTCGGGTGGAGAGAAGCATGCTGGCGCCAGTGTCGTGAGCCCCCGCCGCACCGAACGCCCGAAGCAGCAGCGATGGACACGCAGATCGACGCCCAGTTCGCGGCGATCGCCGCGGACGTGCTCGCGTGGAAGCTGGCGGGCGCCGCCCTCTGGCAAGCGCTCGGCGCCTGCGCCGGCGCCGCGCTGCTGTTCGCCCCCGCTCCGTCGACGCTGCCGGCGCGGGTGTCGCCGTCGTCGCTGGCCCTGTCGCTCGCCCGCCTGCTCGCCGCCTACGCCACCACCCTGCTGGTCCTCTGCGCGCAGCGGCGCGTCCTCGCGGCGCGCGACGTCCCGCCCGTGCGCCTGCCGTGGCCCTCCTCCTCGAGCGCAGCCTGGGCCGCGCTCGCCGTCGCCCGGCTCGGCCTGCGCACGCGCCGCGCCGCCGACGTCGTGGCGGCGCTGGGGCTGTACGGCGCCTACGCGCTCTCCGGCGCCACGTGCGTGCTGCTGCTGGGCGGCCATCCCTCTGGCGGCGGCGGCGGCGGCGATGGAGGCGGCGGCGGCGGCGGCGGCGGCGGCGGGACTTGGTCCCTTCTCGACGGGAGCGGCGGCGGCGGCGGCGAGGGCGGCGGCAAGGGCGGCGGCGGCAGCGAGGGCGGCGGCGGCGAGGGCGGCGGCGGCGGCGGCCCCGCGTTCTCCTTCTTCTGGTGGCGCCTGCTGTACGGATCCGTGCTCGGCCTCTGGTTCGCCGCGGGGCACCTCCTCGGCTGCCGCAACGTCGTGTCCTACCCGACGATCGACCGGCTGCGGTGGCCGCGCATGCGGCGGCGGGCGCGCGCGGCGGCGCGCTCGGCGCTCGTGGGGAGCGCGGGAGCCGTGGCGCTGGCTCTGGCGCTCTGGCAGCTGCTGCCGCCGCTGTCGGCGACGGCGGCGGTGACGGCGGCGGCAACGTCGGCGGGCGTCGCCCCTTTCGATCCAGGCCACCACCATTCGCTGCGCCTGCGCGACGTCCTGTCGGCGTGGCGCGCCGCCCTCGCGTGCGCCCTGGCGTGGCTGGCCGGCGCCCACGCGCTCGACGTCGTGTTTGGGGAGCCGCTGCAGTTTGCGGGCGGCGACGCGCGCGCGACGGCCGGCGACGACGCCGCGGCGGCGGCGCTGTCCGCGGCGGCGGCGGCGGCCGACGGCCGGGGCTCGCTGGACGCCGCCGCCGCCGCCTCCTCCCCGCTGGTCGCCCCGACCGCCCTGCTCGCCGCCCTCCGCCACCGCGACCCGATCGTGCAGGACTGGGCGATGCGCGACCTCTGCCGCGCGGCCGAGGCCGGCGGCCCGCGCCGGCGCGCGCTGTTTTCGGACGCCACGGGCGCGACGGGATGGGCGCCCGCCTCGGCCGCGTGCCTGGCCGAGCTGCGGCGCGCGTGCGATACGCTCTCGTGGGCGGGGGGCGACGGCGACGGCGGCGGCGGCGACGGCAAGGGCAAACTGGCCGTGGGCCTCATGCGCGCGTCGGCGGCGGCCGCGGGCGCCGCCGGCGGGCCGACGCCCGCGGCCGACGCGGGCGCGTGGCACCTGCGCGCGCACGCCCCCCGCCTGTCCTGGGCCGCGCGCGCCCTGGCGGCCCTACTCGCCGCGTCCCTGCACGAGGACGCCTACGGCGTGGCGCTCGATTCCGGGTCGCTCGCCGAGGGCTGCCTGGCGCTGCTGGCGCTCGAGGCCGCGCTCTTGGCGCGGCGGCGCGCGGTCGCGGCGGCGAGCGGAGGCGGCGGCGGGCGCGGCGGCGGGAGGGGCGGGGGCGGGGGCGGCGGCGCCGACGCCTCCTGCTTTCTCCTGGACTCGGCGGCCGAGAGCCTGCTGGACGCCGTGCAGGGCGGGCTGTACCGGGTGGCGGGCGCCTTTGGCGGCGCTCTGGTGCCAGTGGTGGCGCAAAGGGCGGCGGCGGCGGCGGCAGAGGGCGATTGCGCGGCGCTGCCGCCACCGCTCTCCGGAGGCGAGGCGGCGGCGAGGCTGCAGAGGTACTTGGACTAGGATCCTTTTTCTTTCTTCTCGTCGTGTGTGTGTGAAGAAATCGACCACCTACAGGCGATCGTGTTGTCTCCAGCGGCTGAGGTTCAGCCCCTCCAAAGAGGCGCTTGGCAGCGGCGGCTGCGACGGCGCGTTGAAGCGCTTCCGCCCCGCCGATCGCGGGGCGGAAGCGCTTGGTCCCCCGCCCGCGCCCGCTCCCAAGACCTGGCCGCCCTTGCTCGCGAAGCCAGCTGCTAACCCCGAGTGGGAAGATTACATCTGTTCCATCTGAGAGACAACACATCCAATTTACAGGGAGAGAGAGAGAGAGAGAGAGAGAGAGAGAAAGAGAGAGAGAAATCAAAAAAATCCTCGCACCCGCCGGTTCTTTTTTGCACACACCTGGATCCCCCCTCTTCAACCGCCGGCCCTCGAGGCGCGCGCGCGACCCATCGCGACCCGTCGCGCCGCGCGCGGCCCATTGGTCAGAGCCGGGCGCGCCATCTCGCGAAGCAGATCCAGCTCCCGGGCGATTTGGTTCTACCCCTTGATTTGGTTCTACCCCTTGGGTCGTTCCTCTTAAGCAAACGCCAACGTCCTCGTGGTGAGGCGCTCCTGGCCGCGGCTCCCCCTTGGGCATGCCCATGGGCGTCTTCAGCTTCCTAGGCCGCGGCGCCTCCCGCCGCAGCAGCGGCCGCCGCAGCAGCACGAGCAACCAGATGCCGGTGCCGGGCGCCGCGCCGGCTTCGGGTCCGGCGGCGGCGACGGCGGCGACGCCCGGGGGCGCGGCCGTCCTGCCTCCCGGCAACGGCCCCTTTGGTCGCCGCGCTTCGCTCGGCGCCCCCATGACGGCGCCCGTCGTCGGCCCGGGCGGCACGGCGGGCGCGCCAGCAGGCGGACCGGCCGCCGGGGGAGGCAGCGGAGCCCCCGCCGCCGCCCTTGGCGCCGCGCCGGTCGCGGCAAACACGACCGCCGCCGCCGCCCCCTCGTCCGTCGCCGCTGCCCTGCTCGCCGCCGCCTGCGGTTCTCTCCGCTTCAGCACCGAATCGGCCGCCGAGTCCTCCGACGGCGAGCTGGTCGCGCCCGACTCGATGCTGTCCCACGCGTACGCGGGCGGCGCGACGGCCGGGCGCGGCGGAGGCGGCGGCTCGAGCTTCCTGCCGATGCCGATGCCGCAGCAGTCGTTCTCTGCCGCGCGGCCGCCGCTGCCGGCCGTCGCTGTCGATGGCCGGGGCGGCTGCGGCCGCTGCCGCCGCCGCCGCCGCCGCCGCTGCCGCCGTTTATCCGGGCCACGCCCCGGCGCTTGCCAGCCACGCGCCGCTGGCTTCCGCCGCGGCCGCCATCCCGGCCGCCGCCGTCACGCCGCGCCGCCGGGCAGCGCTCGACGTGCCCTCCGACTGGGGCTGCGGCAGCGTCGGCGGCGGCGGCAGCGGCCACGGGGGCGCGGCGGCGCTCGCGCTCGCGTCAGCGGGCCTGGTGGTGGTCGGCAGCGGCGGCGGCGGCGGGCGCCGCGGCAGCGGTCTCTACGGCGGCGGGAGCGGGCCGTCCTCGTCGTCGCTCGGCGGCGCCTCGGCCGCCAACCTCGACGACGCCGCCACCGCCACCGCCGCCGCGTCCGCCGCCGCCGCCGCCGCCGCCGCCGCGGACGCCGCCGAGGCGTCAGGCCGAGCCCACCACGGCGGCGCCGGCGGCCGCGGCCGCTCGACAGAGTACGGCTTTGTCGCGCGCAGCTCGCGCGACAGCGGCGCCGGGCACCGGGCGGGGGGGGCGAACGACGCGGCCGCCCATGCAGCAGCGGCAGCAGCAGCGCGCGCCGAGCCTGGGGGCGATTACAACTGCAACAAGGGCGGCGGAGACTTTGACATCGCCGCCCACTATTGCGACCTGTTCCCGCTGCACCGGGGCAAGTACGCGGTGGTCTTCCGCGCGCGCGAGCGGCGGTCGGGCCGGCGCGCGGTCATCAAGTTCTGGCCGCGCGCGGGCCGCAGCGCGGCTGCGGCCGAGGCGCTCGAGCGAGAGGTGCGCCTGCTGCGGGCGGCGCGCGCGGCCGTCGTCAACGCGGCGGGCGCGGCGGCCCCGTCCGGCCCCCGAACCGACGACCCCAACAGCAGCGACCCCCGCGACCACGGCGGCGAGGACGACGACGCCGCTCCGCTGCGCGCCTTCGCCACGGGCGTCGCGCGCCCCTTGCGGCTCGAGCGCGTCGCCGAGGACGGCGAGGGGACGTATTTGGTCTTGGAGGCCTGCGAGGGCGGGACGCTCATCGAAGCGATCACAGAGGCGGGCGGCCGCTTGCCCGAGGCGGTGGCGGCGTGCCGCGTGGCGCTCCCGCTAACGCGCGCCCTGGCGCGCATGCACGCGGCCGGGATCGCGCACCGGGACCTGCGGCCCGAGCACGTGCTGCTGGTGCCGCCGCCGGGCGGCGCGCTGGGCGCTGTCGCGGCGGTCGCGGGCGGCGGCGGCGGCGGCGGCGTGTTTGGCGGCGGCGGCAGCGGCGGCGGGCGCGGCGGCGCGCTGCTCGGCACGTGCGGCCCCATGTCGGCGTCGGGCGCGCCGCCGCCCTCGCCTGCGGCCGCCGCGCGCGCCGCCACCGCGCCCGCGCGCCCGCCCGCCCTGCGCCTGGCCGACTTTTCGCACGCGGGCCAGATACGGCCGGCAACGGGGGCGGCGGCGGTTGCGGCGGTTGCGGGCGCGGGCGCGGCGCCGTCGCCGGCCCGCTCTTCCGCCGCCGCCTCCCCCTCCCCCTTCTCTCCTCCCCTCGTCCTCGACGCGGCCCACCACCGCGTCGGCGCCCTCGAGTACGCCGCGCCCGAGATGCTCGACAAGCCCGCGGCCGCCGAGCTCTTCCACGCCGTCCTCTCCCGGGGATTGGACGAGTCGGAGCTGCCTTGCTACGACGAGCGCGTCGACGTTTGGAGCCTGGGCGCTCTTATGTACGAGGCCTTGACGGGCTGCCAGCCCTTTCTGGCGGAGCGCGACGCGCCTGCGGATATGGCGGCCGCGGTGGCCTTGAAAATGGCCGACCGCGCGCCCCCGGCGGCGGCGGCGGCGGCGAGGGGCGCCGCGGCGGCGCGCGGGCGGCGGACGTCGCTCGAGCGGGCGTCGGCCCGAAGCGGCGGGCGCGGCTCGCTCGAGGCCGCGCGCGCCGAGGCTTCGGCCGCGCTCAACCTGCCCCCGGGCGTCGGCGACTGCTGGTCCCCGCCGCCGCCGCCGCCGCCGCCGCCGCCGGGCAGGGGTGCCCCCGCCGCCGCCGGCCCCGCCGCCGCCGCCCCCGTCGCCGGCCTGCCGTCCTTCATCGCGCGCCACCGCCACCTGTCGCCCATGTGCCGCGACTTTCTCGCGACTGCGCTCTGCCCGGACGCCGCCGTGCGGCCGGGCGCGGCCGACCTGCTGCGCCACCCCTGGCTGGCGCGCGCGGCGGCGGCCGAGGCCGTCGGCGCCTGCGTCGGCGGCTGCGCGGCTGTTGCTGCCGCGGCCGGCGGCGGTGTCGGCCCGCCGCGCCCGCCGCTCAGCCGGCAGCAGCAACAGCAGCAGCAGCAGCAGCAGCAGCAGCCGCAACTGCAGCCGCAACTGCAGCAGCTGCTGCCGTCGCTCGCGCGCGGCGACGGCGACGGCGACGACGACGAGGACGACGACGACGACGATTTTTGCGCCCCGCCCCTCGCGCGGCCGCGCCGCAGCGCCAGCACCGACCCGCCCACACTCGGCGTCCTGCAGCCCGACTTTCAGCGAGCGCGCTCGAGCCGCAATTTCGGCTGAGACAACAGAGAGAGACAGGGAGGGACTGGAAACCCCGTCCTCCCGCCGCCGCCGGCGTTCCCTTTCCTTTCCCCTCAAAAACGACTCCGGAAAACAACCGACGCCCTTTCTCGCTCCCCCGCCGAAACGCTCATCACGCGCGAGGACTGACGCGTACACACACACACGCACACTACGCCTCGCCAACTCCGAACACGCTCCCCCGAACAGAGAGGGAGACACAGGGACTCTTGGCCACCGCTGCCGCTTGCGCGCGGGCCTCTTGTTCGCGGAAAAAGAAGCAAAAAAGAAAACGCCGCCCGATCCGTCGGTCTGTATGTTTCGCCCCCTCGGTTGTCCCCCCCCCCCCTTTCGTTTCGCCCCTCGCACCGCTGCGCGCGTGGGTGTCGTGTGAGCTGCCGGCTATTCAAACGCCGAGCGCCCGCGACAGAGACCCCGCGACGGCGTGCGCGCGCCCCCCCGCGCCCTCCTCCTCTGCTCCTTTTTCGCCCGCTGGCATTTTTCCGCCGCCGCCTCCTCGCCCCATTGAGACGGGGAGACAGAGCGCGTTTCGCCCCTTTTTTCATCGGTGTCTGTTCACGTATGAGCAGGCGCCCGGCAACCCCCGCCCCTTTATCCCTCGTGTGCACGCCTCGCCGTCCTTTTTTCCCACTTCCCCGCCGCTTGTTTCCCCCCGGTTCTCGCCCTCCTACCTCTGTGTTGTTATACCCCCCTAACGGATGGGTGATTCACATAGAAACGAACGCTCGCGAAACCTGGGTGGCGGGCGGGCGCAAATCGGGCCAAGCGGCGCAAAGCGGAGGTTTTGACTGTGGCTGACTTCCCCGGGGCAGCAGGCGCCTGGCGGCGAAACGGCGA
>Ga0105053_10003896_pt1 | contig 22379 bp, 29 predicted proteins | sample BON01_FD_78093 | JGI IMG/M metagenome (GOLD analysis project Ga0105053, IMG submission 78093) | Freshwater microbial communities from Lake Bonney liftoff mats and glacier meltwater in Antarctica - BON-01 | ecosystem: Environmental > Aquatic > Freshwater > Ice > Glacier meltwater | place: Lake...
CCAAGGCGTGGCTTATGCCTGCCGCCATTTCGGCGTTAAAGGTGTGGTGTTTATGCCGGTCACCACGCCCGATCAGAAAATCGCCAAAACCCGTGCCTTTGGCGGTGACTTCATCGAAATTCGCCTGACGGGTGATATTTTTGATGCCGCGCTTGCGGCGGCCAAAACCTATTGCACACAGGTCAATGGCTGCTTTCTGCCACCGTTTGATGATGAACGGGTGATGGTCGGCCAAGCCTCAGTTGCTGCAGAAATCCTTGACCAACTTGGCAGCGCACCAGACATCCTTATCCTGCCGGTTGGCGGCGGCGGTTTGGCCGGCGGCGTGACCCGATATTTGGGCGATGTCTGCCGCTATGTGTTTGTTGAACCCGAAGGCGCCGCCAGCCTTGCCGCAGCCCTTGCCAATGGCGGCCCCATCACCTTGCCTGTCGTGGATAATTTTGTTGACGGTGCTGCCGTCGCGCGCATTGGTGCCGCCAATTACACAGCACTGGCCGCCTTCACCCCCGATGATTGCCTCACAATCCCCGAAGACCGCCTCTGCGAAACCATGATTGATATGCTGAATGTCGAAGGTGTGGTGCTCGAACCCGCTGGCGCATTGGCCATTGATGCGCTGCGCGATGTGCAAAACATTACCGCCAAGCGCGTTGTTTGCCTTGTGTCAGGCGGGAATTTTGATTTTGAGCGCCTTCCCGATGTGAAAGAACGTGCCCTGCGCTCGGCTGGTCTTAAAAAATACTTCGTATTGCGCATGCCGCAGCGCCCCGGTGCGCTTAAAGAATTCCTCAACCTGCTTGGCCCGGATGATGATATCGCCCGCTTTGAATACCTCAAAAAATCCGCCCGCAATTTCGGCTCTGTCCTGATCGGGATTGAAACCCATGACCCGGCCAGCTTCCCCGCCTTCACCAAGCGGATGCGTGATGCGGGCTTCTCTTTCCAAGATATCACCGATAACCAGATGCTTGCCAATTTCATCGTTTAGGGGCCAATTATGTTGAATATTATTACTGAAGGGCCCGACTCAACGCAGGCCAATGGCACGCCGCCGTTGATTGTCGCGCATGGCCTATACGGTTCGGCCCGCAACTGGGGCGTGCTGCAAAAACGCCTTGCCACCAGCCGCCAAGTCATCGCGGTTGATATGCGCAACCACGGCGAAAGCCCGCATGAAAACAGCCAGTCTTATCCCGATATGGCCGCCGATCTGGCCGAGGTGATCGCGGCTCATGGTGGCCGCGCCGATCTGCTTGGCCATTCCATGGGCGGCAAAGCGGCCATGGTGCTGGCCCTCACCCAACCCGCACTGGTCAACCGCCTGATCGTCGCCGATATCGCCCCCACCGCCTATACCCATAGCCAGATCGACAAAATCGACGCGCTGCGCCATGTCGACCTCACCACCATCACCCGCCGGGGCGAGGCTGATGCCCAACTAAAACCCCACCTCCCCGATGACATGCTCCGCGCCTTCCTCCTTCAATCGCTGCGGCTTGGCGGTGAAGGTGCCAGCTGGCGGCTGAACCTAGACGTGCTGGAGCGCGAAATGCCGCTGATCACCGGCTGGCCCGATATTACTGGGCAATTTGAGGGTAAGACCCTTTTTCTACGCGGCGCGCTGTCAGACTATGTGCAGCCAGAGCACGCGGCGCTGATTGCGGCGCTATTCCCCAACGCCCAAACTGAGAGCATTGATGGCGCGAACCACTGGCTGCATGCGGAAAAGCCGCGCGAGTTTCAGGAAGTGGTGGAGGAGTTTTTGGGGTGAGGGATTTTAAAAACCATGCCGTTCTGAAGTTGAGCAAGCATTGGGCAACCCACATGCCCCTTTTGGCAATTCTCAGTCAGTTCTAACAACGCAAGCTCAAAACTTTTAAGCTCGGCAATTTTATCGCGAACGGTCTGGATATGGGATTGTGCGATCATCAAAACGGCTTTGCAATCGGCATTTTGTTGGGTTTCCAACGACGTAAGCACCTGCGCATCTCCAAGTGAAAAGCCAAGGTTGCGCAGGTTTTTAATTTGAGCAAGGCGACCAACCTGCTGTGTTGTATATCGGCGTCTGTTGTTAGTGCCACGATCGGGCCGCGCGACAATCCCTTCGCGCTCATAAAAACGGATTGCCTCAATGCTCAGCCCGCTGAGGCGTGACGCTTCGCCAATCGTGACCATGATTTTTCATTTGCTCCTGTAGTGACTACAGGAGTTATAACCGATTCTGGGCTAATAGCAAAAACAGGAATTAAGATGAAAACATACCTTCGATTAAGCTACGCATCCTCGCTTACTGCGCTTGGGGTTTCAGCCTGCTGTGTGCTTCCGATCACCTTAATATTGTTGGGCTTGGGTGGCAGCTGGGTTGCTATATTTGGCAAGATAGCAGCTTTTAGCTATTGGGTTTTGGCGCTGTCTACGATTGTGGTCGGTTTGTCGGGCTATATTGCCTATAAGCGCGGCGCGACTGCGAAGCTAAAACTGTGGCTTCTCGGCGCAGTTAGTATGACCGTGTTTGCTTGGATTGTCGTGTTGAGCGAGGCGCAAATCAACGACTTTCTGATTTCGAGGATGTAAATAATGACCAGCACAAAACCTCAGTTGGAATCAACAATAACTTGTCCGCACTGCAATCATAGCGCTTCAGAAAGCATGCCAACCGATGCGTGCCAATGGTTTTATGAGTGCGGGAATTGCCATGCAGTGCTAACACCGCTGAAAGGTGATTGTTGTGTTTTCTGCTCTTATGGAACGGTTCCTTGCCCGCCGATCCAAGCGGGCAAGTGTTGTTAATACTAGTTAGCCGTCCTTGATTTTTCTCACAACCGCTCAATCGCCAGCGCTATCCCTTGGCCGCCGCCGATGCACATTGTTACCAGCCCAAACCGGCCACCGGTCCGCTGCAACTCATACAGCGCCTTGATGGTAATAATCGCGCCTGTCGCCCCAACTGGATGCCCCAGCGCAATCGCCCCGCCATTCGGGTTCACCTTCGCCGGGTCCAGCCCTAATTCCTTGCTCACCGCGCAGGCCTGTGCGGCAAAGGCTTCGTTGCTCTCAATTACATCAAAATCGCTGGCCTTCATGCCAGTGCGCGCCAGAAGCGCTTGCACGGCAGGCACGGGGCCAATGCCCATCACTTCGGGGCGCACGCCAGCATGGGCGTAGCCGACAATCCGCGCCAAGGGCTTCAACCCAGCCTTCGCCGCCGCATCGGCCCGTGCCAGCACCAGCGCGCCCGCGCCATCATTAATTCCGCTCGCATTGCCCGCGGTAACCGAGCCATCTTTTTTGAACACTGTCCGCAGCCCGGCCAGCACATCAATGGTGGTCGCCTTGGCATGTTCATCCGTGTCAAACATCACCGTATCGCGCTTCACCTTCACGCCAATTGGGGCGATCTGTTCAGCAAAATACCCAGCCGCAATCGCCGCTAGGGCGCGCCGCTGGCTCTCAACCGCAAACGCGTCTTGGTCCGCGCGCGAAATCCCATGCTCCGCCGCCACATTTTCCGCCGTGACACCCATATGGCCCGCGCCAAACGGGTCATGCAGCGCGCCAATCATCATATCAATCGCGCCAACATCACCCATTTTTTGGCCCCAGCGTGCCGCCTGCATAATATGCGGCCCCCGGCTCATACATTCCGCGCCGCCCGCCAAACCAAAATCGGCATCGCCAAGCATCAGGCTTTGGGCGACAGACACAATCGCCTGCACACCCGAGCCACAAAGCCGGTTCACATTCATCGCCGGGGCTTCATTTGGTACCCCCGCCTCCACCGCCGCCACGCGTGACAAATACATATCGCGCGGTTCAGTGTTGATCACATGGCCAAACACAACATGGCCGATTTGGGCCGCGTCAATACCAGCCCGCTCCATCGCGGCCTTGGTTACATGCGTGGCCAGTTGCGTAGGGGGCAGGGCAGCAAGCGATCCGCCAAACGTGCCAATTGCAGTGCGCGCGCCGCTCAGGATTACAATGTCTTGGGCCATGATTTTTCTCCGGTTGTAGGTTTCGTTCAACCTACGCTGCACCGCACAATAGTCAATGCGCTGAAATTAGCCGCCCTGCACCGCTTCAGGTAGGGATTTGGCCACGGCAGGGATAGCAGCCAGCCGCGCATCAATCGCCCGTATAAGCGGCATGGGGCCAAGGTCCACCCCCGCACGCCGGGCGTTATATAGCTGCGGCACAAGGCAAATATCCGCCATCGAAATCTCATCCCCATGGCAAAATTCACCCGATCCAGCGGCCAACATCTGCTCAAACGCGCCCAAACCCTTGGTTGTAAAATGTGACTGCCAGCTATCCGCCGTCAGCGTGCCAGCCGAATGTTCGGCGGCATAAGTCCGCACAGCAAGGTTGCAAACCGGTGCAATTTCCATGGCAATCGCATATGAAAGCGCGCGCACGCGGGCCCGGCCCACGGGATGCTTGGGTAAAAACCCCGCGCCATGCACTTCATCCAAATATTCGATAATCGCCAATGATTGTGTCATCACCTGCCCGTCAATTTCCAACACGGGCACCAAGCCTTGCGGGTTGAGTGCCAAATGCGCCGGGGTTTTATGCGCGCCGGTCAGCAATTCCACCTTCACGCTGTCATAATCCACGCCCATCAGGTTCAGCGCAATCCGCAGCCGATACGCGGCGGAAGACCGCCAATAATCATGTAATCTGATCATGTTATCCCATCCCGTCTTGCCAAGCCGTGCCCAAAGGCTAGTCTGCCAAGCAACCCCATAGCAAGGAGTCTTCATGCGCCGCCTCAAGCAAATATTTATTATGCTGGTTCTTGTGCTGGTGGTGCTGGTCACATTCAATTGGGGGCGCATCTCGCGGCTTATGGCCGTTGTCACCATGTTTGATGAAGATAAAATCGTGTCGAATTTCAGCCATATGGATAGGGCGTTTGAACACGCGCCCTTGCTTGTCGGCAGTGCCACAGCCTTGCCCCAAGCGCCACAGAACTTGCCCGAAACTTTCAGCTTTCAGGGCCAGGCCCAATCCCTTCAGGCTTGGCTTGAGGATAGCCGCTATACCGCACTTGTTGTGCTCAAAGACGGCGCGATCACCCATGAATCCTATGCCCAAGGCACAGGGCCGGATGATACCCATATCAGTTGGTCGGTCGCCAAAAGCTTCCTATCCGCCCTGTTCGGAATATTGGTTGAAGACGGCTCAATCCCCGATCTCAATGCCCAAGTCACCGATTATGTGCCCGCGCTCATCGGTTCGGCCTATGAAGGAGTGCGGATCATAGATGTGCTGCAAATGTCATCCGGCGTGGAGTTCAACGAAGATTACCTCGATTTTTGGTCCGATATCAATAAAATGGGCCGCGTGCTGGCGCTGGGCTGGTCCATGGATGGTTTTGCCGCCGGGATCAACCGGCGCACGCGCACGCCCGGCAGCGCAAGGCAATATACCTCGATTGATACTCATGTCCTCAGCATGGTTATTCGCGGGGCCACAGGCCGCAATGTGGTGGATTTGATGGGTGAAAAACTGCTCACCCCCATCGGGCTCGAAGGTCCGGCCTATTACATAACCGATGGCAATGGCGTGGCTTTCGTGCTTGGCGGGATGAACATGCGCACCCGCGATTACGCCCGCTTTGGCCTGCTATTCGCCAATCAAGGCCGCATCGGCGCACGCCAACTTGTGCCCGTCGCATGGGTCGCCACCTCGACAGCCAACATCGCCCCGGCTGACGCCACAGGCGATGCGCGCGGCTATGGCTACCAATGGTGGTTGCCCCCGAACGCCCAGCCCGGCGAATTCTTCGCCATCGGCATTTACGGCCAATATATCTATATCGACCAACCCGCAGGCGTGGTCATCGCCCTCAACGCCGCCGACCGTGGCTTCCGCGACGAGGCCCGCGACGCGATGAACAGCAACATCGCCATGTTCAGAGCGATTGCGGCGGGGTTGTGAGGGGGGGCAGCAAGGCAATTTGAAATTTAGCATCACAGAAAAAACCAATGTCAAAATATCCAGACCAAAGTTGCCGCAACTGCATCCAAACAGCGTGGGTTTGGTCACCAAAGCCAAACGCAAATGGGCTGAACCGCATTATAGTGCAAAAGAAATCCGCCTGTTTACGCGCCGCTGAAGCCGTCGTAATTGCCGCTCCGGGCCAACAAATTGATGCGCGCGAACCTTTGGTAAATTGCGCGGCTTGGGCCTATCATAATGATGATACCAAGGCGAAGCGCTAAGGGGCCGCGCGGGCTTTTTCCGTCCGCCCCCTATCCCCGCTTTTTCGCCAGCGTCACAATAATCACGCCCGCATTGCCCAGTATCAGCAACCAGTAAATCGTCGCCAATGTGCTGGATGGCGGTTCGGCCTTGAACAGCACCTGCGACAGTAAAAACAGCATAATCGCTGCCGAAATCAGCACTTTCCAAAGCATGTTACTTTTAGGGGGGGTATCTTTTGGCGCTAACGGCATGGCCGCACCTCATGGCAAACCCGCGTCACGCGCGGGCCGCGTAATAATAGCTTTGTTCGGCGCACCAATCAAGCGCCGCAGCGCCCCCTTGCCACCTCCCGCCATCTCCCCTAACCTTCCCCCATTCTCAACCGCCAACCCACAGGAGGGGGGGCCGCGTGCTGCATCGCTATCACGACCGAACCCGCGGCCCTGTGCAGGCCCTGCAAAATGCGTTTGCAGGGTGATCGGGAACCCATTTAACTCCTGATCTGCCCGATCCGGTGCCTTTGCACCTTGTCCCATGATCACGAGACTGAAATGACCCTGATTAACCTCAATAACCTCGCCGCCACCCTTGGCGCCCCGCTGTTTTCCGGCCTCAACCTAACCCTAGACAAGGGCGACCGTCTTGGCCTTGTGGCTGCTAATGGGCGCGGTAAAACCACCCTGTTGCGCTGCATGCAGGGGCTGTTTGAGCCGAGCGTCGGCGACATCACCTTCGCCCGCGGGCTGCGCGTTGGGCATGTCGAACAAAACCTGCCCGCCAAACTATTGCCAATGCCCCTTTATGAGGCCGTCCTCTCAGCCCTTCCCGCCGATCAGGTCGATTATGAAAGCTGGCGCGTGGATGTGGCACTCGATGAGCTTGGCGTGCCAACGGAACTGCGTGACCAACCGCTTGCGGCCCTATCCGGTGGTTGGCAACGCATCGCGCTTTTGGCCCGGGTTTGGGTGGCCGAACCCGATGTGATGTTGCTGGACGAACCCACCAACCATCTGGACCTGTCGCGCATCGGGTTTTTGCAAAACTGGCTCAACACCACCGCCCGCACCACGCCGCTGGTCATCGCCAGCCATGATCGGGCGTTTTTGGATGAAATCACCAACCGCACGCTGTTTTTGCGCGGGGTTGCCAGCCAAACATTTGCTCTGCCCTATAGCCATGCCCGCATCGCCCTGGCTGAAATTGACGCTACCGCCGCCCGGCAGTTTGACAATGATATGAAATCCGCCAAGCAGCTGCGTCAGCAGGCTGCCAAGCTGAAAAATATCGGCATCAATTCTGGGTCTGACTTGCTGATCTCCAAGACCAAACAGCTCAAAGATCGGGCGGATAAAATTGAGAATGCCGCCCGGCCCGCCCATGCGGAAAAATCGGCGGGCGATATTCGGTTGGTGAATGCGGGCACCCATGCCAAGGCGATGATTTCGCTTGATAATGCCGATATTACCACCCCCGATGGCCGCAAGCTGTTCAATACCGGGCAACTCTGGATCAACCGGGGTGACCGCGTGGTGCTGCTTGGCGCCAATGGAACCGGCAAAACCCAACTGATGAACCGGGTGGCCTTGGCCGAGGCGGAAGGGGCGGGGGCGATTAAACGCGCCGGATCATTGGTGCTTGGCCTGTCTGACCAAGCGCTCGGCCAACTTGACGCCTATACCTCACCCATGGCCGCCACTGCGGGGCAGTTTGATATCGGCGATCAGCGCGCCCGCACCCTGCTCGCCGGGGCCGGCATCGGTATTGATATCCAAACCGGGCCCATATCCGCGCTGTCAGGCGGCCAAAAAGCCCGGCTGGCCATGCTGATCCTGCGCCTGACCCAGCCGAATTTCTACCTGCTTGATGAGCCCACAAACCACCTAGATATTGAGGGCCAAGAGGCGCTGGAAGCCGAGCTAACCGCCCATGGCGCCGCCTGCCTGCTGGTCAGCCATGACCGCAGCTTCGTGCGCAATACCGGCAACCGGTTTTGGGTAATCACAGGCAAAAAATTGGTTGAGGTCGACAGCCCCGAACCCTTTTTCGCCACGGCTTTGGGGCAGGGGGCCTAGTTTTTTGTTTGCCATTGCACCACCCAATCCATCGGGTAAACCAGCCCGACAGCCAGCACCACTGTCACCCAAATGGGCAGCCGCGCCGCCAGTGCAAAGCCGATGAACATCGCGGCCACATCGGCGGTGGAATTCACGATGCTATCGCCGTTATAATCCAGCGAGATCGTCACCTCCCGATAACGATTGATAATCGCATCGGTGTTTTCCACAATTTCCCACGGAATCTCAATCAACGTGGCCAGCGCCAGCCGCCAACCCCAATTGGCGCGGCGCATAATCAGCCAGCCGAGGCCGAAGAATAAAAATCCGTGGATAACATGGCTGGGCGTATACCAATCGGACAAGTGCTGCGAGTTTTCCGAGCTGACCACCACCCCATGCCACAGCTTGGCCGTGCCGCATTTGCAAATCCATTCACGGCCCATGGCCGCCAGTACAACAACCATTATACCAACCAAAATCAGCGCGGCTAGCAGGCCCTTATTCATCCGACTTATCGTTAAATCCCCAACCTGCAACGCGCCGCGCAATTTCGGCAGCAACCCCATTCCGCGCAGAGTGGCTTGGCGACAATACCGGCCACGCGCCTGAAAATTGCGCACCATATCGCGAAACTCATCTAGTTCAATATAACAGCCCTGCGCTGCTTTACGGTGCCGGGCGCGGCGCCTATCGCTGATCACCCGTGCAATTGGCGCTATCACCCGCTTGGCATGCAGTTTTCGTGCTTTGCCGCTCGACACGCCCGGCGGACCCGTTACACTGCAAGCTGTAACCACCCTAGCAGACGGAACCCCCATGAAACTTGCCAGTCTCAAGAATGGAACGCGCGACGGTGCGCTTGTTGTCGTATCGCGCGATCTGACCCGCTATACTGATGTCAACCATATCGCACGCACGCTTCAGGTGGCGCTTGATGAATGGCCCGCTTTGTCCCCGGCGCTCGAAGCCGCTTCGCGCGGGCTTGAAACCGGGTCCGTTCCCGCAGAGCGCTTCCATGAACGCGAGGCGTTATCGCCCTTGCCCCGCGCCTTTCAATGGGCCGATGGCAGCGCTTATGTAAACCATGTGGAACTGGTGCGCCGTGCGCGCAACGCCGAATTGCCCGCAACCTTCTGGACCGAACCGCTCATGTATCAAGGCGGGTCTGATAGTTTTCTGGCGCCGCGTGGAGCAATCCCACTTGTGTCCGATGATTGGGGGCTGGATTTTGAAGGCGAGGTCGCGGTGATTATCGGTGATCTGCGCCAAGGCGCGACCAAAGCCGAAGCTGCCGCCGCCATTCGCTTGGTAATGCTGGTAAATGATGTTTCGCTGCGCGGCCTAATCCCCGGCGAATTGGCCAAGGGCTTTGGATTTTACCAATCCAAACCCTCCTCAGCCTTTTCGCCTGTTGCGGTAACGCCCGCCACATTGGGCGCGGCTTGGCAAGATGGCAAACTTCACCTGCCTTTGCTGATTGACCTTAACGGCCAGCCCTTTGGCCGCGCCAATGCCGGGGTTGATATGACATTTGATTTCCCAACCCTGATCGCCCATGCCGCCAAAACCCGGCCCTTGGGTGCCGGCACGATTATTGGCTCGGGCACCGTGTCTAACAAGCTTGATGGCGGGCCGGGCAAACCGGTGGCCGAAGGCGGGGCCGGGTATTCGTGCTTGGCTGAAATCCGTATGATTGAAACCATCCAATCCGGCACAGCCGCCACCCCGTTTTTGAACGAGGGTGATTGTGTGCGCATTGAGATGAAAGACGCCGAAGGCCATTCAATTTTCGGCGCGATCGAACAAGATGTTGAGCGGGCCTAGCCGCCTCGGTGGCGGCGCGCAACCCAAGCGCGCGCCGCGCCATTGCACCCGCGCCGCATTGTTAGGCAGCGCCAAGCCATGCCGCGCACGCAATCGCCACCGCGCGGCTTTATTCGTTGTATTGTGCGGCCTTGGCCCGGCCACCACCATATTCAGCTTACGTTCGACCCAACCCAATTATCAGTGATTTGCGGCAATTCTTATCATCAATAAACTCCATGTTGCCCCACCTCAAAACACCACCGCACCCAACGCCATCAGTGCCACAACCATCCCCCAACACCGCCACAGGCGCGTCATTGCCGTGGCTATATCAGCCGCCACCAGCTTGCGCCGCCCAAAGGAATGTAGCCATGGCAGTTGCACAACTTCACCATCATAGCTGCGCGGCCCGCCCAGCGCGATATCCATGCTGCCCGCCATTGCCGCCTCTGGCCAACCCGCATTGGGCGAGGCGTGCTGGTCGGCATCGCTACGCATAATGTCAAACGCGTGTTTAAACCGCCCGCTGGCGCAAATCATCAAGCCGCTCAGTCGGGCTGGCACCCAGTTTACAAGGTCATCCAGCTTGGCCGCAGCCCAACCAAATTCGCGATGCCGCTCATCCAGATGCCCAATCATACTATCGGCGGTATTGATCAGCTTATAGGCCAGAATACCCGGCAGGCCGAGCAGCAAAAACCAAAAGGCGGGCGCAATCACCCCGTCCGAGAAATTTTCCGCACCGCTTTCAATGGCCGCCCGTGTCACGCCGCTTTCATCCAGCGCCGAAACATCGCGCCCGACGATTTTGGCGACCGCCACACGCCCCGGCGCAATCCCCTCGGCCAACGCCCGGATTACATCGCGCATATGGTCGATCAGGCTGCGATGCGCCAACAACACAGCCCCGCCCAGTATCTCAAGCAGGCCATAATCGGGGATCAGCGCCACCAGCCAACCGCCAACAAGGGCAATCAGCACCAAAGCGGCAATCACAATCACCCCTTTAGCGCGCCGATTATCGCCATGATTTGCCCGTTCATCGCAAAGCCCAATGAACCGCCCCATCAAAACGGCCGGGTGCGTTATCCGCCCCCATAACCAGCTCGGTTCACCCAATACTGCATCAAGCAGCAGTATTATCAGTAGCATTTCAACATGAGTCATTGGCAGAACCTGCGTTATGTGGCATAAAATGTAGTATTCAGATTTTCGCTCAAGTGATGCGCTCTGGCGCTGTATTACTCATCAAACGGGCAATTTAAACTAAAGCTCAACGTTAAAACATTGGATTTGCTATGCGAATTCTTATCGCAGAACATCAGCCCGAACTAGGGCGAATTTGGGCGCGCTACCTTGAGCGGCAGGGCGCAGACGTGACCTTGGCCACAAGCTCGGATGAGGCCTTGCGCATTTTGCGATTCGAAAGCTTTGATGTGCTGATCCTTGAACTGGTTATGCCCGATGGTGGCGCAATCGCGATTTCTGATTTTGTCAGCTATCGCCACCCAGATGTGCCAATAATCGCTGTCACCTCAGGCTCATTCTTTTCTGATGGCTCGGTGTTTGAGGTTATCCCCAATGCGCGCTCCTTGCTGCGAATGCCTTTGCGCATCGACGATTTGGCCGCCTTGGTTGACCATTATGCAGGTCGGCGGGTAGGCGTAAGCGCCGCCCAGCCGACCACCCCCTAAGGCCCGCCAACGCGCATTCGCCGCCCCTTGCCGATATTTTTTGCGCCAGAATTAAACTAATTGGCCACTTCCTCTTGATTTTATAGCCATTCGCTCCTCACTATCTAAGGGTAAGGAATCGCCCATGTCGTATTTGTCTAAAGAAGTGCTTGATGGTTTGCGCAGCGCTGAAAAGCGCGGCCTTGGGCGTAAGCACCGCTTGCGCATTCAGGTTGATGGCGTCGCCTATCCCATCCTTGACCTGTGGGATGATGGTTTTACCATTGCTGCCGACGTGGCCCCAACCCTGCGCGGCTATGTCGATTTATATGACGGTGCGCGCCAAATGGCCCAATGCCTGATTGTGCGCAGTGATGCTGATGGCGATGTTTTGGCCTATACATTCAAGCGCCGCACCGACGTAACCGGCGGCCCCCCGGTTGATTTTGAGCGTGATCCAGAAGCCCCGGTTGCCTATCTGAAATGACAAGCGCGCCCCCGCGCCTGACCCGCCTATCGCAGGAAAGCTTTCCGCTGGCGCAGCCCTTTATCATTGCGCGTGGCACGCGTTTGGCCGGGCAGGTTATTTCGGTTGAACTGAGCGACGGCACCCATCGCGGGCAGGGTGAATGCGCGCCCTTCGCCCGGTTTGGTGAAACGATGCTAAGCGTTGCTGAAACCATTGAAGCGCATTGCCAAACACCCGGCCCCAATCTAGAAAATCTCGCAGCCCTACCCCCCGGTGCGGCCCGCAATGCGCTAGATTGCGCGTTATGGGATTATCGTGCCAAGGCCGCCAGCCGCCCCGTTTGGCAATTGGCCGGGCTGGAAAAACCCGGCCCCGTTACAACCGCGCTGACCATTTCACTGGGAAGCGCCGCCGCTATGCACGCTGCCGCCCAAGCCGCTGCAAACCGCCCCTTGCTCAAGGTCAAGCTTGGTGGCGCGGGGGATTTGGACCGCCTTGCCGCCGTCCATCAAGCCGCGCCTGCCGCCAAACTGATCGCCGATGCCAATGAAAGCTGGCAGCTTGATGATTACCTTACCCTCGCCCCGCAATTTGCTGCCCTTGGCGTATCCCTTATCGAACAACCCCTGCCCAAAGCCGACCAAAATGCGCTGCGCGGCCAGCCCCGCCCGGTGCCGCTTTGCGCCGATGAAAGCTGTGTTGACCGCACCAGCCTCCCCGAGCTTATCGGCCTTTATGACCTGATCAACATCAAGCTTGATAAATGCGGCGGGCTGACCGAGGCCCTGGCCCTGCGCCGCGCCGCCCGCACCCTTGGATTTGGTATCATGGTGGGTTGCATGATTTCCACCTCACTGGCCATCGCCCCCGCCTTGCTTGTGGCCCAAGGTGCCGATTTCGTCGATCTTGACGGCCCCTTATGGCTACGTGCGGACCGCGCTAACGGTTTGACATATGACGCAGCGCAGGTTCATCCTGCTGCCAGCACATTCTGGGGGTAATATGGCGCGGATTGTCTATGTAAACGGCGACTATCTACCTGAAGACCAAGCCAAAATTTCTATCTTTGACCGTGGGTTTCTGATGGCCGACGCGGTGTATGAAGTGACGATGGTGCTCAACGGCAAGCTATGTGACTTTGATGGCCATATCGCTCGCCTAACCCGCTCACTCGATGAAATTGGCATCCCTGCACCCCTCGATACCGCCGCGCTCGAAGCAATCCACCGCGAACTGATTACCCGCAATAACTTGGATGAGGGCGGGATTTATCTGCAAATCACCCGCGGCGCACATGACCGAGATTTTCTGTGGCCCGAAGGCCTAACCCCCTCTGTCATCCTATTTACCCAAGCCCGCAATCTGGCCGAAATGCCCAGTGGGCTGCGCGGCATTTCCGTTGTCACCGCGCCTGATATACGCTGGGGGCGGCGCGATATAAAAACCACACAACTGCTCGGTGCCGCGCTTGCCAAACACACCGCCCGGATGGCCGGGGCCGATGATGCGTGGTTCGTTGAAGAAGGGTTCGTCACCGAAGGCAGTTCCAACAATGCGTGGATTATTACCGGTGATGGCACGCTAATCACCCGCCATTTATCCAACCATATTCTGCACGGCATCACCCGCGCCGCCCTTATGCGCTATACGGCCGAAGCCCAGCTTAAGGTTGAAGAACGCCCGTTTACCATCGCTGAGGCACAATCGGCCCGCGAAGCCTTCATCACCTCCGCAGGCTCACTCGTCTGCCCGGTTGTAAAAATAGATGGCCAGCCCATCGGCAACGGCAAACCCGGCCCCGTTACCCAGAGATTGCGCGAAATTTATATCGACGAAAGCCGCAAAGCCGCCCGCTAACGTGGCGAACCCGCCCGGCGCCCGTAACGCCGCCTCACGCCGACCACACCCCTAACGCCGTCCCGGGCTTGACCGGGACCTCCTATAGCATAGCCTAGAGGTCCCGGATCAAGTCCGGGGACGGCTCAATCCTAATACCGCCGTTAATCCGGAGCACAGCCCGCCAATGCCATCGCCAAGCCCGTATACAGATTGCCCAAAAAATGCGGCTGCCCCAATAGGTTAGCGCCAAGCGGATCCACCATCACAACGGGTGCGTCGTCCAGCACGGCATGGCCATGCGCACCAGCCTCATTTACATCAACCACTAAACAACGCGGCCCGCTGAGCGCGGCAATTTCCGAAACACCCATGGCCCCAGCTTCGGCCCCGTCTCCATCTGAAAACGCCCCGCCAAATTGTAGGCCAAAGGCGTGCTCAAAATACTGGAGCGAATCGTGGCCCATAACCATTTGGACCGGCAAAACCGGCGCAAGGGTTTCATGCGCAGCCAATACCGCCAGATCTGTCTCGCGCAAAAGGGCTTGCAGGTTTTGTGCGTATAAGTCTTCCGCCATGGGGTCCGCCGTGCCCAACTTTTCGGCAATGACCGCCGCCCAAATTCGGGCGATATCCGGGCTCAGCCACATATGCGGATCAGTTAATGTTTCGTTATCGCGCAGGGGCAGCGCGAACGCCGCCATCTGAGGTAGGGCTGCCAAATTCAGCACGAGCGTTTGTGGCGAAATTTGCCCCGAAACCGAGTCCCACCACGGCTCCATCCCATTGCCCGCCAGCACAATTAGGTCGGCATTTTGCAGCGCACGAATCTGGCTGGGCCGCAGGGCAAATTCATGCGGGTCAGCCCCGGGCGGCACCAGCAGAACCGGCACGTGGCGGCCTTCGGTAATTTCAGCCACGATGCCCTGAATGGGCGCAATGCTGGTAACGATTTGGTAATCTTGCGCCGCGGCGCTGCTCGAAAACGCGATCAAAAATAGTGCAATTTTGCGCATAAATCCCCCGAAAGTGGCAAAAAAGGCCCGTTCTGCGGTTACATTGTAACTTCTAGGGGTGTTTTTAGCGTTACAATGTAACTTTAACAAGCGCAAAGTTGTCGCGCCGAAACTATTAGTCGTGGCTCGCCTTAAACGCCTGTTTTTGCCCGTCAGACGCCTCGGTTTGAAACTGGTCACGCCATTGCGAATAGGGCATGCCGTAAAACGCTTCACGAGCGGTTTCTTTATCCATTTCAATGCCTTGCGCGTTCGCCGCTTCCTGATACCAGCGCGAAAGGCAGTTTCGACAAAACCCCGTAAGGTTCATCATATCAATATTTTGCACATCAGTGCGGGTCTGCAAATAGTCACGCAATCTGCGAAACGCGGCGGCTTCAAGCTCAATCTCAGTTTGGTGGTCCATTATGCTAACCCTTTCAGAATATTAGATAAAACAGGGGCCAACACCCCCACCCATTCGGCCTGACCGGCCTCAGTTTCAATCAAATCATTGCGGATTTCTATCAACACATGCGGCAAACCGCGCAAGGTGGCGTGAAAATACATCGTATCGCCACGAAGCGACCCGGCATAAGGTTCATTATCGCCAATACACAGCGCTGGATTGGCTGAAAGCTGGTCGATCAATGGCCGCGCCATCCGGGCATCTTCATCCCATAAAACCCCTATTTGCCAAGGCCTTAGCCCCCGGCCGCGCAATTGCGGCGTGAAGGAATGGATAGAAATTATCGCCGGAGTCATCCGCTTTGCCTGCCAATCATCCAACCGCGCCGCAATGGCCCGGTGGTAGGGGCGGTGGAATGCGTTTAACCGTCGTTCTTTTTCGTCGGCATCAGCATGGCGGTTGGCCGGAATGATGGTGCCATCATACAATTTCATCAGCAGCGTCGGGTCATCTTCGCCCCGGTTCGGATCTATCACCAATCGCGAAAAATTTGTGGCTAGAAGGGGTGCGTTTAGGGCTGTTGCCAAGTGCAGCGAAACACCTAAGGCCCCGATATCAAGGGCAATATGGCGGTTCATGTCATCGGCGCAAATGCCGAGACTGCCGCTATTTACACAGTCGGGCACACGGTTTGTGGCATGGTCACACAGCACCAAAACCGGCGCTTCGGCAGCAGAATTTTCAGCCAGAATGGCGGGTTGATCCATTGAATTTCCTTCAAGCCTCATGCGCGTTTGCTGCGCATCCCGGCAACAATGTCCAAGCCATCTTGTTCAAGAAATGCCGCATATACCGGACTTTCAACTGCTGCCAAAGCCACACGGCCCATGGCATCATGGTGCAGCCCCCAACCATAGGTTTTTACGAGCGGTGAGGCGCGCAAGCAGGCTTGGGGCTTGGCAAAAAACGCAGCGCGTTCGGCCCCTAAATCAGCAGTATCGGGCAGGTTTCGGGCCTCATAAGCCCCAAAAATAACATCCTCACTGGTATGGCGATAAGGGGACGCTGCCAGCATTTCATATTGCAAGGCTGCAACCGTGCCAGCCTTGGTGGGGGCCGTGCCAAATTCAGCCTTACAACCGGCTGAAACCATGATGAAGCAATTGGTGTAATTCACGCTCATAATGGTAAAATAGGGGCACTTTGCCAGCCATACAAGCCGAATTCGGCGCGCGTAATTTTTTCGGACAATCCCAGTTTCATAAGTTATAGAAGGGTTCAGGCCCCCAAATTCGACTGAAAGCAAATCAGAATGACCGATAACATTCGCCGCAAGCGTAATGTCAAAATCGTGGCCACTTTGGGCCCGGCCTCTTCGACAAAAGAGATGATTGATAACCTGTTTATGGCCGGGGCTGATGTGTTTCGCCTCAATATGAGCCATGGCACACATGACGAAATTCGCGCGCGCCACGCGTTTATCCGCGAGATTGAGACTGAACGCGGCCGCCCGATTGCCATTTTAGCCGATTTGCAGGGCCCGAAACTACGCTGTGGCGTCTTTGCCAATGATTCAGAAATTTTGGTTGAGGGCGCTTCATTTAGATTTGACCTTGATAGAACCCCCGGTGACAACCGCCGTGTGAACCTGCCGCACCCCGAAATTTTGCAGGCGCTTGAAGTGGGTTCAACCCTGCTGATCAATGACGGCAAGCTGCGCGTTAAAGTGACCGCGCGAGGCGATGATTTCGCCGAAACCGAGGTTATTGTTGGTGGCGAAATTTCGAACCGTAAGGGCGTAAACGTGCCTGATGTCGTGTTACCACTGGCCGCGCTTTCAGAAAAAGACCTGAAGGATTTGGAATTTGTATGCGAACTGGGCGTGGATTGGCTAGCCCTATCGTTCGTGCAGCGCGCGGCTGACATAACCGAGGCGCGGGCCTTGGTTAAAGGCCGTGCTGCGATTATTGCAAAAATTGAAAAACCTGCCGCTGTAAACGCGTTTGATGAGATTTTGGCCGTGTCTGATGGTATTATGGTGGCCCGTGGCGACCTTGGGGTTGAACTGCCCGTGCATGCGCTGCCGCCCATTCAAAAACGCCTTGTGCGGGCCTGTCGTAATGTTGGCAAGCCGGTGATTGTGGCCACCCAGATGATGGAAAGCATGATCACATCACCTGTGCCAACCCGGGCTGAAGTTTCTGACGTGGCGCAGGCCATTTATGAAGGTGCAGATGCCGTGATGCTAAGCGCGGAAAGCGCGGCAGGCGATTACCCGATTGAAGCCGTAACAACCATGAGCAATGTGGCCGAATCGGTTGAGGCTGATTCAATTTACCGCCAAGTGATTGAGGCCAGCCGCACCCCGGCCCGCCACCGTGTTGCTGACGCGATTACGGTTGCGGCGCGTGAAATTGCCGAAACCACGAATGTGGCCGCCATTGCCTGTTTTACCCATTCGGGCACAACCGCCTTGCTGGCCGCGCGTGAACGCCCCCGTGTGCCCATTATTGCGCTGACCCCGCTGATTGGCACTGCACGCCGCTTGGCGCTAACCTGGGGTTTGCATTGTGTAGTGACGGAAGAGGTCGATCGCTTTAAGATGGCGGTTGTGAATGCGGTGCGCGCCGCACGTGCCTATGGTTTTGGGCAGGACGGTGACCAGATTGTTGTTACCGCTGGTGTGCCGTTTAATACACCGGGCAGCACGAATATTCTGCGTGTTGCGCCGGTGCAAGAGGAACTGATTTTTGCCGGGGAGATGGAATAAACCCGGTAATCCGAAGGGCCTAGTATGACGTATTATGAAGTCTTTGTTTTGGCTGGAAGTTTTTTAGTGATTGTTGCTGTGTTGAAGTTTTTCTCCTCAGTGACATCACGCCAGCCGGTCGCGTTTTCATTGATTGTATTTTTGCTGGGTGGGGGCATGCTTGTTTATGCCAACACGCTTGTCCCGCAAGGATTGAAACTAAGCGATGCGCCGGGTGCCTTAGTGAAAGCCATCGGGATGATTTTCAACTGAGATATTGGCCTTGGGGCTTGTAAAAGATCTGTGCGCCTAGTATCAGACGCGCTCCACCGGTGCGACCGGCCGAAAGGGCTGCCGAGTCGTGCTTGAATACTTGATCCAGATTGGAGATTGAAATGCCCAAGATGAAGACCAAATCAAGCGCCAAAAAGCGCTTTAAGGTGACTGCGACTGGTCGCATCGTCGCCGCTCAGGCCGGCAAGCGCCATGGCATGATCAAACGCTCGAGAAAGTTCATTCGCAACGCACGAGGCACAACCATACTTTGCGCGGCTGATGAGGCAATCGTGAAAACATACATGCCGTATCACCGCTAGGAGGGCTGAGACATGTCGAGAGTAAAAAGCGGCGTCGTAACGCACGCCCGCCACCGCCGCGTTGTTAAGGCTGCCAAAGGCCATTACGGCGCACGTTCGCGCAACTTCCGCACGGCCACTCAGTCGGTTGATAAAGCGATGCAATATGCAACGCGTGACCGTAAAGTGCGCAAGCGGAATTTCCGCGCGCTATGGATCCAGCGGATCAACGCCGCCGTACGCGCGTTTGATGCCACGCTGACCTATTCGCGTTTCATCAACGGGCTGGCGCTGGCCGGTATTGAAGTTGACCGTAAGGTTCTGGCTGACTTGGCCATAAGTGAGCCGGCCGCGTTTAACGATATAGCCACCCGCGCCAAGGCCGCACTGGCCTAAGCACGCTATACTGCTTAAATTTGAAAACCCCCGACGCGCAAGCGGCGGGGGTTTTTCTTTGCGCAAGCCGCCTTAGCGGCAGGGCGTATGGCAGGGCGAAATGCGGCTTATATCGGAAGTTTTATCCGCATAATTTTTGAATTAAGCCTTTGAAATTAGACCATTTATCAATTGGGGGCTTTGATGGTGCGGGCTAGGAAGCGCCAACCCCGGCATGGTGCTGGGGATGCTTTTTGCGGATATGCCCATGAAATAATGCTGATCGCAGCTGCCTTCGCAGCCTTCGCTGCCCCAGCTTTTGCAGAACCCGAATGCACAATTGGCGAAACATCTGCCCCGGTATGGCAGGCCATTCAAGCCTTTGAAGCCGAAGGCGGCCACGCGTCGGCGGCCAGGATTAACGATGGCAATTGCTATGAAATTTACGGTGTTTTGAATGAGATGAAAATGGAAGTGTTTTATGACCCGACCACCGGCGTAGAGCTTGAGCGCATCGACGCATAACAACCAGAAACGAAAGGGCGCACCCTGTTTACGCAAACGAATATGAAGCCACGCGTTGCCATGACCCAAGTTTGGGATATTGGTGTGCGCCTTTTCCGCTGGTCATTGAAGACATTCAAACCGGGCTTGATGCGGGGCAAGGCAGAGCCTGTGCGTTAAAACACGAAATCTCCGGCGCTGAAATCGGCTGAGGTGAACTGGCGTGAGGCGTCGACGATGATCAGCGATTCGGTTCCGAAATCGGTTGTGAAGGTTATGCGCACCCGGCCAGCCTTAATATCGAAGAAATCCAACGCGCCAAAGCTAGTATCGAAGGTTTCAATATCTATCCGGTCTTTTCCAAGTTCAAATTGGCGCACGGCATCACGTTCGCCATCCGGGCTGAAGAGGAAAACATCGGGGCGCGAAGTGCCGAACAGCCGATCGGCACCCGTTGTTTCGGCGACAAGATTGGTATTGGGCGGGGCGGCGCCTTCGGCAAAAATAAAGTCATCCGCGCTGAGTGAGGAGAGGTCAATCGGTAAGGCGGAGGGTGCAAAGGTTACGTTGTTGCTTTCGCCGCGAATCGTAAACACAAATGTGTCTGCCGAGATCATCTTGATGAAGACCTCTTCAAAGGTCACTGCAAATTTTGTGAGGTCAATTTTGTCCACCCCATCGGTGAAATCGAGGATGAAATCACGCTTATTATCGCGATTGAGCAGGAATATATCGGCCCCATCGCCGCCGGTTAGTTTGTCGCGCCGACCGGTATCTTCGATGGTTTCGCCTGCGGCTGTTCCGGTAATAATCATTTAATCATATCCCACATTTACCCTTCATTAAGTATGGGCGGGCAGGTCTTAACACCATGTTAACGCGCCCTGCATCTTGCAATTGCCGCGCTGTATGATAGGCGTTGGGCGGTTTTTAAGGCGGGTTGGACATGGACGATATTGCAGAGCTGAAATCACGCATTCTGGGTGCTGTTGGCGCGGCCACGGATGAGGCGGCGCTCGAAGATTTGCGGGTGTCGGCCATTGGCAAAAAGGGCGAGATTAGCCTGAAAATGCGCGAATTGGGCGCGATGAGCCCGGAGCAAAAGCAGCAGGTTGGCCCTATGCTGAACGCGCTGAAGGATGAGGTAAATGCCGCGATTTCCGCCAAACGCGCCGCGCTTGGCGATGCGGCGCTGGATGAGCGGTTGCGCGGCGAATGGCTGGATGTCAGCCAGCCAAGCCGCCCGATTGCACAAGGCAGCATCCACCCGGTTAGCCAAGTCACCGAAGAAATTATCGCGATTTTTGCAGATTTGGGGTTTTCGGTGGCCGAAGGGCCGCAGATTGAGACCGATTTTTACAATTTTGATGCGCTAAATATTGCGCCCGAACACCCGGCCCGCCAAGAGCATGATACGTTTTACATGCACCGCGATGCGGGTGATAATCGCCCGCCGCATGTGCTGCGCACCCATACCAGCCCGGTGCAAATTCGCCATTTGGAAAAACACGGCGCGCCCTGCCGGATTATTGCGCCGGGGCGGGTTTACCGTGCTGATTATGACCAGACCCACACGCCGATGTTCCACCAATATGAGGGGCTGTGCATTGGAAAAGATGTGTCCATGGCCAACCTGAAATGGGTGCTAGAGGAATTTTGCCGCGCGTTTTTTGAGGTTGAGGGCGTTGAACTGCGCTTTCGCGCCAGCCATTTCCCGTTTACCGAGCCGAGCGCCGAGGTTGATATTCGCTGTTCATGGGCCGGTGGGCAGCTAAAAATTGGCGAAGGCGATGACTGGATGGAGATTTTGGGTTCGGGCATGGTGCACCCAAAAGTGCTGGCCGCCGCGGGCGTGGACCCGACCGAGTGGCAGGGCTTTGCCTTTGGCATGGGCATCGACCGGCTGGCCATGCTGAAATACGGCATCCCCGATTTACGCGCGTTTTTCGATGCAGATTTACGCTGGTTGCGGCATTACGGGTTTGGGGTGTTGGATGTGCCAACGTTGCAGGGTGGGATTTCGCGGTGATTGTATGGGCGCTCATTCCCGACTGGATTAGCGCGATAGCGACGCTTCTCGGAGCAATAGCTGTGATTTGGGGGCTAAATGTCGCCAAGTCAACTTACACGGCAAATCGTCTTAGCGCGAAGGCACTGCGTCAATCTTCAGTCGCGGAAGAGTTGATTGTTCTTTCCCATAATATTGAAGATGCGATCCGTGAGATGCGAAACCCACTAAGTTTCGCAAAAATTGGGGAGTCGAATGATCGACGTGCCTACTATCAAAATCGTTTTGAACGCGTCTTGCAACACAATGAACTATTCAAATCGCTTCGAGAGGCATAGATTCGGGTGCGCGCAGTAATAGATGACAAGTTGGTTGACAATGAAGTTGAGATATTGTTACAAAGTCGCAATACCGTAGCAATTGCAATCCAAGAACTGGTTGATTTAATTGACAATAAATCTAGAGAGATATCCAAAGAAGACCAGCAACTAAGAATTAGGCTTAGGCGCGAGCTAAATGGCACGTTCTCAAAAACAGATAAGCTTGCGATAAAAGTAACAAATGCGGTTAACTCTATCCAAGAGCGACTAGGTAAGTTCGCCAAGCTCGAATAGCAAATTGTCGTTTGATAGGATCACGCCTGACACGAGGGTGGGCGTTCACGCCCGCCCTGGGGGCGGGTCGGGCGTGATCCGGTGCGCAAGGGCGCG
>Ga0105053_10003905_pt1 | contig 22345 bp, 11 predicted proteins | sample BON01_FD_78093 | JGI IMG/M metagenome (GOLD analysis project Ga0105053, IMG submission 78093) | Freshwater microbial communities from Lake Bonney liftoff mats and glacier meltwater in Antarctica - BON-01 | ecosystem: Environmental > Aquatic > Freshwater > Ice > Glacier meltwater | place: Lake...
AATTTAATTGCATCCCTCGACTTGACAGCTATGTCGCCTGCAAACGCGTTCCATGAAGTAGCTACTAAAGTATTTAAAAATACTTTATACATTGATGTTCCTCTCTCTGTATCACCAAATGATTTTTTTAAAACTACTAGTAGTGGATAAAAGCCATATCTTTTTTTAACACAACAAAAATAGTTTTTTTAAAGCACTGCAAATGCAGATATTGTTTTCGAGGGAATTCAAGTCTTCAAAATAATCTTAAGCCGTTAAATGCCAGGCGATTGGCAAGGAGCAGCACAGAGATCCCCTTAAATCCACTTTAGATTTACCCACTGGCATCTCTCGAATCCGAATTCCTCTATCTTCCCATAGACCATTTTGAAAGAACGTCAAGTAGGAACTATCCACATCGCTATTCATCCCGTCAAAATGATGTCTCTTGTTATTTTGGCTGGGAGAGACCAGTTTGAAATAATTAAATTCGGAGTCACTCGGAAGACACGCGTGGGTGTTGTACTTCGTCAGCTTTCTTTGGCTAGACTGAAAGCTTGAATACTTGTCTTCGTAAGACAATAGCAGTTTTTACAAAGTTCCTTCGATCCGTCTTTTCTGCAAATTGAATTAGCAGCATATTTGCGGTGTGATCAATGGGTACGACTACCATGATCCTCAGAGTAGTACCATGGCGATCAGGTTCCTCGAATGATTTGATGTTGGACCAATGCACCATGTATAAGAACACCGTGTCCTTAACTTTTCCAATTGGCACTTTGAATAGACGAAGACCTTTAACAGTCAAAACAAACTCCACTAACTGTTCCATGAACAGTCCTCGTTCCTGGTATATGCAAGGTTCCTCTGCGGGTAAAAATTTCCAGTTCAATCGAAGACTGGTGTTCGGTGCCCAAAGAACTTGCCGTCTACTTCTCATCATCCCCGGACCTGCCGAAGTCCCTATTGAAAGCTCCTCCATAATGCCACCGGACGTCTGGGCCACTAACTCAGCAGCTCCACCCAACGACATCGCCAACGCTCCAAGCAGCCCTCTGCTCACTCCCTTGATAATACTGCTAAAACCCAAACCATCATGCATCGCTGTATGGATGGGCTGGACAACGATCTCAGTAGCCCCCCCAACCATACCTTGTCCTAGACCTAAAATGCCTCGAGCAAGTCCCTTGGCGCTACTAAACTTGCCTGAATGCCTGTATCTATTCTGCGTAGCTGTTATTTCTCCACTGGTTTCAACTACAACAATGGAATCATCCAGATCGTCGACTTCGTCGGTCACATCTGGCTCCGTAGCAAAAGCCGGAGGAAAGGATGAAGAAAGCGTACGGCGACGTCGCAATGTTTCTCTCTCAGTGGTGAATTGCTGGTTCATGCAAAGCCTATCAAGATTTCTGGCCACATTTGAACTGAATCCCGACACCGACATTAGAGCACCTTCACTGACATGCAGCAGGAGACTGGTCCAACCACGGGCAATACCCCGCATAATGCCTCCTGGTCCATATCCATGTCGAACCGCTCGAAGAGGCAGCGCAAAAAGATCATAAAATCCTGCTCCCACAGACCGAGCAAACCCCACTGGGTTCCCCAATATCTCCAATGATCCAATCATTGAAGGGGTGTCAAGAATAGCATCCGCAATGTAATTGGCTGCTAGCTCTTTCAAAATTTCATGAGGAACTTCACAAACGTGCTCCAGCACCACCGCAGAGAATCTCAGGGGGGTTTTGTCAACGCTGACACTAATGGGAAGAGTCGTGGTTCTCAAAGTTGCGACGATATAAAATTTGCCCAGTTGGAGTCGCCGAATGTACAGCTGTGGAGTCTTCTGCGCTAGTATATTATTGCCTGTAAATACGCCGCTACCAGCAACCGAACTATCACTTTGGATATCTTCAGTTGGAGTCATTTCCTTGGTTCTACTCGTTTTAAGAAGTTCATTATGAGCCAATAGCTCAGCAGTGAGCGGGGTAAGCGTGGCAACTAGCCTCCTAAGAAGCGCATCCTCCACTGCAACGGCTATTGGGGCAACATGCAAAGAAACGAACCGAAATTGAGCAGGTAATGCACGGGAGACTCCTGCTGGTGTTCTACACCAACTAATACCTAACAAAAATTGATCTCTTCGATTTCGTACCTCTTGTCTGTATTCGGACACTAATAACGGATCATCGAAACGTAGACAGTTAAATCGATAGTCTTCTATAAGTGTATCCTCGCTGCGTTCCAGACAGTAAAGCACCACTGGAACTTCACTCTCAGCCACATGCGAATCAAGCTGCACCCATCGACTTCGAACGGCAAGAACAATTTCTTCGAGACAAGGGTGAAACAGATTCGCATCCGATCGATCGTTTAAAAGAACCACAGAAATTTCACTGTCCTTGACATTCAAATGCAAAGTCTCATACACACTGTCGAACAAACTAACATGAACATCATGAACATTCAAAACCAATTTCTGCTCACTGAGGGTAGTAACATTGCCTCGAACTCCATGAGATGATTGAACTGCCACAAAAAGCGAAACTGTATCGCGAGAGACCTCCAAGACTTCGTCAAATTCCTTCAGTTTCAAAGAAACGCCTGCTTTGGCTTTGATCGGCTCGGTGACTTGCATGCCATCATCAATCTGGCAACGAAATCCACCCAAAGATTTATCTGTCGAATGTGATATCCGAAAGTACGCATTTGACCCAGCCCTCTCAAAGACATTAGGCGAAGAGCGTAAATCATCTACTAATCGGAAACGAACAACTGGGCGATATCTACTTCGAAGGATTGATTGTATGGCAACATAGTCACTCGCTTCATCTTCATCTTGAACTGAGAGAATTTCAAATGGAGTGACCAATTCAGAAGGTTCCAATTGATGCCAGAATAACCCTACAGCTACATTGGAAGGGACTAGGATGCCTTGTGATGGCAATCTAAAAGATAAAAAAGCCAACGCACGCCGACCTGTGTTACAAACAATAATTTGCGGCTGATCCTCGCGAACTATCCACAATTCCACATGTCCTTGTATTTCCTTGAACTCGCAGCGAAACACGTCTACGGTTTGCTTGGTAGTCTGTATATGAAACCGTATTTCTGCGTTATTTTCTGGTGCAATGGACGCTACAAACACTGGTTCACTCCATGCGAAGTCCCCCGTACGTATTCTGAACAATGTACTGAGCAAACGACAAGAAACAGTAGCATCACTAAGTTGTGGGGGGCGGAGCCAGTTGGCGACGGTGCTATGGTTGGCAACATCAATGGTAGGAGGCGACTGCTTCTGGGGAACTGCCTCCCCAAATGAAAAACTCAAAGGCGACACAGAATATCCGTTGGGAACATCAGATGGGGGGCGATCCTCTGACATTGGCGTGAGCGCTTGGACCTGTAAACCAAGACCCGTGTTGTTGCGTAGAACTATGCGCGGCTTAAGGAACACATTTTTTATGCCACATGCATTGATTTCCAGATTGCAACAAAGTTGAGCGAGCCAACAGTCTTCACTGTCATTGTCTACCGGAAGGGCCACAACATGATCTTCTTCGTGAGAGAGACTTATGACTGAACTCCATTCCTCGCCTTTCATACTGAGAGAAATTTCTTTTGCATTCCTCCATGCCAAGTGCACAGTTTGATACCTGGCCACTAGAGTGACTTTATCGTTGCTTGACTTCATAAAAACATCATGGTCACATGTGTTGGAGACAATCAACGGGGATGAGATACGAATGCACAAAGACGATGAGTAAGCCACTGCATCCGCAATGACCCCTAATTGGTTGGAAAAAGCGACCTCGCGATTAAGTCTTGTCCCGGGCACAAAGAGTAGATCATTCAATCGCAACGGATCACACCATACCAAGTCGTCCTTGAATGCAAGCAGCAACATATAGTCTGCAGACGGGTTGAGAAACAATGCGTGGGTTGTATCCGGTGGCAGCGTTATGATGTCCTCCTCCAAGTGGCTACTATCACCGTCGGTTGAATACATGCGTCTGGAAGTCGCGGGGCTGAACATACTACCGGAAGAATCCATATCATCTGAACCAACTACTGCAACGGGCCACCCCGATTCGATACAAGGTGTGTAATTCGATAATGCATCTTGAAGCTTTTCCAATCTGGACTTCCCACGTACGTGAATAAGCAGCGTTTCTTTAGTGCGATTGAATACATAGCAAGTAGGCCATATTTCCAAAACAGTCCATGCCAGCAGACGCTTCCCGTCCTGCGATGTGATATGTACTTGGCGAGATTCAATAACTAAGTGACTTCCACCATCACCATTGGGCAGCAATACTTCAACTCGTGGCCTTGAAAGGGGGACTTCTGAAGACCAATCGCTTGACGAGTGCCTCGAGCGAAGCGTCATCTGTAAACTGTGTGCTCCTGCTTCCCCACGCAGTTGATCCATTGTAGCTATATCAGGGCATACAAGACCGAACATCCCAGCACCTTGGAATTCAAATTCACATTCGTCAATGAAACCAGTGCCGCCTTCTGTCATTTGATCAATTGCTCCATCGACAACCTCTCGCTTTTCAAATGATAGAGGAGGCGACCCTGAAGGTACCACAAAGGAGTTTCCAAAGAGTTTGAGGTCCAAAGGCATGGGCACGTAGCTAGCCACCATGTGACTTGCAATCAGTCGAATGCACGTCTGGAGTCCTTTCTCACTTGTTTGCACTACGATCCATAAATTGCTGGTGGGTTCGTTCCCGAAGAATGCACTGGACAAATTCTTATCGACGGAGCCCCAGATTAAACTTCGTTTATGAACGCCGTTGTTGTCCACGTTCAAAGGTTGAGACCATGTTCCCGGATAGTTTGACTGCTTGCTGGATTCAAAGGCAAATCGCATCAGCGGCTGAACTTGCGTATGCTTCACTTCTTGACCTAAGAGTTGTTTGTCTTTGTTACTGGGAGTCAGGAACGCATTGCTGATACGCCAGCTGTAGGAGTTGGTAGATTGGGATCCGGCACGAAGCACTTCGGCGGTTCCATATTGACCATACCATACGGGTCTGCCGGTGAGGTTCATCAGAATGTATTGCATAGAAACGTCATCCCGAGGAGGCGTCGATGAGTGGATACGAGTGACAATGGAAGTAACACCATGATACAACGGCAATATCGTCTTTCGAGACAAGTTCATCTTGAAATACTTTAGAGCCACATTCAGATTGTCATTATTCAAGACTCTATGCCCTAAAATTTCTAATTCCGTGCATTTCGCGACTTGAGTAGCTGTAAGAGTTCCAAAGTCTTGGACCCCTAAACGCAAAGAAGAACATTTGGCATGGAATTGCATTTCGACAGGGCTGTGAACACGAGAAGCCAACTTAACATTGGATATCTGTATATTGAATAGTTCTTTTAATTCACTGGTCCCTGGACTTTCATGACACGTTGCAATCACCATTTGCTGGACATCGAGGGTGACGGCCATAGTGTGCCACATATCGCGCCTAAACAATGACGACACTGTGATGGCCCTATGTATTGCAGAACAAACTGCTAGACGGTCGTCTATGCAAATCTCAGATTCGTTTGCTCGCCATCGCAGCATGTATCTGTGAGAGGGTTCTTGTTGAAATACCATTATGGGTCCATCTGCTTCCAAATTGTGATAGGCTGCCTTAACGTCATTCGTTAATGTATCCCCAATGGTCCCTTCTCCTTCCACTGACATTTCCACCAGATTCTGGAAAGCATCAGCAAATTCATCAACCATACTAACCGCGACTTCATCAAAATCCTTCGCAAGCGGCAAATCAAAATAGTGAACAACTACATAGGCATGATGGATATCACTCCAGTAGCATAATTGACACTCTACAGTGTCACGCAAAAGGCTTTCCGGGTATATAGCTTTCTTCGCCACTAATTTTGGGATACTCAGTTCATGAATGAATTCAATGGAATTCAATTTTCTCGGTTCATAGTATTGCCATTGAATTGCAACCCAATGGCTGGCCATGGAGTGATTGGGGGGTTCCATCTTTGTATTTTGCGATTGACCCTTTTGGAGACTCTGCACCGCATGCTCGTATCTATCCAACATGTCTACCGGCTTTATCGGCAACGGACATCCATGAGCCCCGAATGTCACTTGTCCGTCTGAAGGTGCCAAGAAAGAAGGGTCCGAGTCGTATATCTTTTTCATGAACTCAAGATCATTCGTATTACTGCGCCAACCACCAGCGTTTATTGGATGCTTTCTCTTCACTTTAGGCTTTTCTGGTGAACCAATTTGAGTGAAAGAGTTTGCTAACTGATTAAAGGCCTCGACACTTGATGGAGCAAAATTCAAATTGACAGTTGAAGAGTCTACAGCGAAGTGAGAATAGGACATATCGTTCGTAGTTCCAGTTATACGACAATCGCAAGGATCAACGACGGTGATGAAATCTTGTGATACTTGCATTCCAATCACCACGACTTCAACCTCCTGGCGGTATATCCCTTTGAGAGACCGTTGGCAAAATACCTGTTCAGCACACAGGGATATCGAATTCCCATTCCCTTGCATCAAAATGCTGATACCAGGTATAATCAGTTTAACAGACGAATGAGATTTCGCGTGAGTTTCCGACTCCTCAAATCCGACTCTTAGCTGAAACACTTTAGCTTGTTCCTCCTTCAAGAATTTTCTGAAAGAATACGAAGGAGACGGAAGATGGTCTACCAATCCGGCAAGCGTATTTGAAAACTGAGGATCAATGATAAAGTGCAGAGTGCTGCCAAATTCAATACTTTGAGAGAGCCCCCATTGAACGGATACAGCATGCATACCCTTGGAGAAATAAATACGATCTATAGAGTCGCTATCGACTTTCAAAGTCTGAATGACCAGAGTGCGAGACGCACTCGTTTGCTGAATATGGATGCCTTTCATCGCCAATCCCACTAAGCGACTGCTGGGGGAGGAATCCACGACAGCAACATCAATTTCTTCAATTATAAATTTCAGAGGCAACCAATTTTTGGACTCAGTCTTAGAATCATGAATGCCCCATTTCCGCAGATGTTTCAGATCCTCAAATGACGTTAAAGAGGGCTCCTCCCATACGATCCTGGCGAGTGGATCCGCAATAACAGACAACTCCGCATTTAATTGGTTGAGAGTTCTCAACTGGGATTTGTGAATACGAGTACAAAATGATCCAACAATTTCGAAATACTCATCGTTGATGATCTTTATCGAAAGATTGCTTTTAGCCAACAAGCAAGTCTCTTTCCACTGCAAAAGCACACGGTATTCTTCCTTAAAAAACGATTGAACGGGAGTTGAGAGTGAAGAACTCCAATCGTTAGATGTTTGAAATAAAAACGTACAAGCAGAAATCGGACCTACGACAATCGTTTCCCCAGTTGATACAACAGACTCGATATTAACAAGCACTCCTTCTGAATCATCCAAATCTTCTTTCTTGATGTCTTTCATTATGGGCAGAAAAATACGAATTCCTTCCATTTGCATCTCAGGGAGCTTCAAGGGTAATTTTTCATCTTTTTTCTTCCCATGGGCCATTTGCTTATATCCCAGCAACGGGCTGCACACATTTAAAATGGATTTTAAAGCAGATTGCCTTGCAATCAAATCGCAGGATTTCAGCTGGAGAAACGAATTACCCATAGATATGGCAGGACGATCTTCACTGAAAACCAAGCACGGTCTAGTTGCAAACAGATTCTTAGATTGCATGTCGTTCTCTACATTCCATTCGAACATGAAGTACGATAAGTGGTTATGTGGGTCCGCTATAGATACGTTGCATGCATTTGCAAAACTCAACAAGCCATGGGGGTCTAGAAACAGTAATACACGACATAGAGTCGATTTTAAACGCTCCAGCATTCCTCCTCTATTGCGAGGGCATTTAACAGAATCTCGAGGAAGTACTATGAACACTTTCTCCACAACAGACACCTCCTGGATCGTGATCCTATCTTCCACCAGTGATATATCCCGCAACGAAATGTGGCAAGAGCTCACTCGTTCTTCATGGAGAGTCTCTCCTTGAACTAAATTAGATGCCATTTCAATGTGAAACTCAGGAACGTCGAGAGAAAAGGAATGAACCAGCATTTGGGTAGTTCGTCTCGTTGAAGTTGCATTCTGTTTGCTCTGGATGTTTACAAGGGAGGTAAGTGCGAATACAGCGTGTTTGTCAAGCGAAACATCAAGTATTGAAGTTTTTACCATAGAGTCAATGATCATGCGATCACCACTGTCTAAACCTACTTTAGAGTCTAGACGAAAATCACACGATTTAACAATATCATGATCCACTACTTTGGGGCTGAAGCGCGAGTACTTGTATGAAGTTAACTGAGCATTTGCTGTCATTTCGACCGAGTGACACCCGATGGCGTCTGGCTTGATGACAAGCGAAACAAGCGAACTGCGGACAGATAGATGGGAGGACAAAATGTACAATTGGGGCCCTAGCATGGCCTCCACGGCAACTTTAACATCACGCAGAGGTATCAGTTTCAAATCAGAAGACATTTTGGTGCCATTGTTCTGCTTCCTATCATCTGAAAGAACCAACGCTGAACAAATGGCATTCGCAACTTTACTCACGCAAAACAATGTTTTGAGTGACCCGACATCACTCTCCAGTAAGTCGCCTGAACAAATGAAAGACATCATGATAAGATGGTCGCCATCCTGCAACGAATTATAGTCTCCGAGTAATCGATTAGCTGGATCGCCTTTAAGTAAACTGTTAACCTTCAATCTCGATTTTGTTTCTCGAATATCACCGAATCGAAGAACGCTTCGACTGCTTTCTCCTGAAACGATGGTGAAATCAACATGGGAGATATGAGCAGTGGTTGACACAAATGAATCAGTTTTTGAAATCTGAGTGCAAATACTCATATTAGTCACGATCAACTGCACACGAGCCACAGGAACAGTGACTACTGGACATTTTGAAAGACGTACAATCGGATTTAAAGTGAATGACACAATTTCAACACATGAAATTAAATCCTCAACACCCACATGGCAGTAAATTTTTGAGAGGGATACATCGGATAATACCTCGGTTGGCACGTGTGATGACGACGATGCACCAGCGGAACCTTTAGAAAACGATGCAAGAATACAAGGATCTGACAACTCAAATTTAATCGAAGAAGGGTTAACCCTTGAGACTCCAGTGTCACGTTGATCCTTCAAATATACCTTGAAGGATTCGCAAATGACTGACATTTGCACAGACAACGAACTGCCAGGAAATGGTTGGTCTACCACAGATTGAACCAAACTATTGCTGGATTCAAATGCAGTCGACAATCTACTGCCTGACCCAGGAAAGCAAAATATGTTATCGATTTCTTTTTCTAAACCTGCAACCGTTTGTAAATTAAGTCCAGAACGAAAAACACACGATTCTAGGAGTACGCCTGTCACACTTTTGGCGCTTTTATTTGACAAAGAAAAGTCCGAATACGGAAATGTCAGCAGAATATCCCAGGGGAGTTGCTCGTTCGAATAATTCGATTTCGTCGATTTGCCTTTGGAAGCATATTCATTCGCTAGGTCTTTAATTGCACCAGCTGCAGTGCCTGGAGTAGCGTAAGGAAACCTGGATGCTTGGGTGTCATTTTTGAACGAGAAAAAAGAATTGAAGGCTGAAACAGCTTCCTTTCCTACTTGACACGAAATCGTTCCGAAGGCGAGATTCATTTCTTGAGGATTTGTCTTCACCGTTTGAACATCGTCCTGTGATCTGCCAAGCGGAAAAAAAAATCTCCCTCTAACAGCCTTGTCGATTCTGCGATGCAAACTACCACCACAGCAGCAATCGTCATGGTGATCTAGCGAATTTGATTTGTGAAAAAAGCTCCAACAGTACAGTGGATGAGGCATAGGATCTGATAATGCCAACATCGCTAAAATTTCATCTTCCAAACGCCCAGATCCAATATGCATCACCTCTCTCTCACCTCCTGCAGCCACGTGCAGAATATCCACATCCATGAACACTTCTGCAAATGCAAAATCGTGAAACTCCTGCAAGTCATTCACATGCCTGACTTCCAATGTAATACCATTGACACTGAATACACCAACTTTGTTCACTTCACGCGAATGCCGATTACTTGTTGAAGGTATATCAGGTACTTCGACCTCTACTTCCACCATCCCAACGTTTGCCACTGGCACTAATATTTTTTCCATTTTCATTCGTGGCTTATCGATCTTGCGTTCTTGATTTTGACTGCTTTTAATAAATGATATTGAAAATTGGTCAACTCGAAATCCCAAAGTGCTTACAAACCGTCGTTTTCGTTTCCTAAGTGCAATATGGGCCATTCTATCCTGCTCAATCTGAAGATTTCGCTTGTAAACGGACTCTGCATCTCCCAGCATCTCTGCTTCTAAATCATCCAGATTGTGATCCTCGTCCCCAACCATGAATCCCCATGCCCATTTTTTCCATTCCCCATTTCCTGAGCTACTGGTATCCTTTAGAGTCTCTATAGTGAATGATCTATCCATGTTTTCCACGGTTGCTAAAACTTCTACATGATTCGATTTTACAGATTCAGTTTCCAAATCAACATTATTGTCAGGAAGCACCATCAATATCCCTAGAAGAATAAACTGTTGGTCGCTGATTGTAACATGGAAACTAGTTATATGTATTTCCATGATGGTGATCAGCGCGAAATCCAATTGATCCATCTCAGGGATACCTTGCTGATTCAAGATAGGGATAGTACGAGCTTTCCACTTTGAATTATGCATCAATGTGCCCATGCAACAAGTTCCGTAAAACGGATCCAGGGTTTCCTTCAGTCCTGTACGACCAGAAGTTTCAGTAGTCGTTGCAGTGGAGGAATTCAAGTCACTTGAAGATCTCTGTATAGCGTTTCGAATATGATCTCTTTGGAAATTTCCAAACGATTGAGATTTCTTCATTGAATTTTGATTAAAAGATGAACTCGGTTTAGAGCTCGGTTCATTCTCGGCATAAGGGTCTAAACTTATCCTGGCCCTAAATGACAAATTCTGCCGGTTCAAAATAGGAAGTTCATTCGACTCCACTTTGTTGGGTTTATCCTTGTTTATAATTTTATCCAGATTTACCGTCAAGTCTTTGATGTTGCAAGCCTTGAAAATAAACTTTTGGGCTCCTGCCGGCTCTTGAAAGTGCACTTGCCACCCAGAAGAAGGATTAGCTGAAAATATTGATAAGGACCTGAATGATGCAGATAATACAACATCAGCATGCTCGTATTTCAGGACTAAATCAGAAATTTCAATAGTGGTATTCCCAGCAATACTTTTCAGCGACTCGTGAAGCCAGCTGGATCCAGATTCTGTTTCATCGTCCATCGGGATATCACCACTTTTCATCTTCTTTATAAAAGGTTTAGTACCTAATAGGTCGTCTGCTGATTTTTCGCTCGATCTCCTAAACTGCAGCTTTAACCGTTCAAATTGTTCACTAGACCTTGCTTTCAAAATTAGCTCCACCGTGTTCACTTTGATTTTCACAGGATGGGAGAATATCTTAGTCCAATAAATCTCAATTCGCAATTCTTTTATGAAACCCCTAGAGAATTCAAAGGCCAGCGGAATTTGGAGGGACTCTTGCAAGACATCAAGCCGAAGTTCCAGATCTCTGAGGATGATGTCTCCTCCAACTCCAACATTTTCGATGTTAATGTTGGAGATATACTTTGACAGATTGGCTTCTATAGTTTGAGTCAGATACCTTTTCAAAGGCCCCGTCACGAACTCCCCTATCATGTGTCCTCTACAAATGCGACCCGGCTTCGAAAAAAAAGAAAATGGGACTATTTTAACCAAATCCTTCATGCTTGACTCATCCACTTTTGAATTTACAAATTCTGTTGAATCCTATGAAAGAAGCGAATATAGTGTATAGGACCTTCCATTTACGAATAGTCAACCTGTAACTCATGTCTCTAGTTTTAAAAAGTATAAACAAGGAGGAATACAAGCTACCAAAAGAAAATAATTTCTTGCAAGGATTTTTATTATTAATAAGCGTTTTCAATGGCCGTGTTGATCATGTCAACCCATTTTTCAGCAGCGTGAACATCGTCCAACATCTCAGATAAAGAAACTTGACGCAGTGCCAAGCCAAGAGCTTGATCGTATAGCTTCATCCCCATGCATATCTTGATTCCTAGTTCCAGTATCCCATGTTCTTCTTTCTTCATTAAATTTTCTCTGTACACTTGCAATGCTCTATTAAACAAATATAGTGCCTGTCTAAACGAATGGCATAGGAAGTATGCGTCTGCCAGTCGCGAGTCTGCTCTGGCAACTAATTTGGCATCGACCCCAAAATCCCGTGCCTGGTAAAAGTGAAGTTTCGATAAGGGGTAGTTAGATTGTGCCATAGCAATCTCTCCCGCTTGAAATGAATCGTCCATGTTTGATTCTGGAACAAACTGCAAAACTTCAAACTTTTCGATCCGACCTTGAACTATTTGTTGGGGCTTCACTTCTGGTTGTTTGGATTTCGATTCAAGCGAATTTAGTTCTTTCTTTAAAACCAAAACATTTCCCTCTGCTTCTAGAACTTGCTTGTTTAATAATAACTCTTGAAATTCCAAAGACTTGTTGATCTTTTTCAAATTTTCCAAATCAGAAGCGTTATTCCTCATTTCATCGAGTAGTAGAAACTGAATCATAGTCATATTTAGCAACTTGAATTTCTCATATATAAAGTCGTACCTGTTCATCATTTTCTGGACCCCTAGGTTGTTCGTCGCTCACTATGAGTGAATACATGGTTACAACTGAATTCAAGATACTTTTCTTCTACTCACCTTTTCTTGATGGTATTTTGGACAAGATCTCCAGATCTCTCTTACACTCATTGCACGGACTATTTGTGGCACCATTTGGAGTTTGGGCCCTGCCTCCGCAGCAAGCTGAGAATACGTCCATAATAACGAACGTGAAGAACGTTATTTAATATTTTTTCGGAGCCAATGGTCCTGTCTGTCGACGAAGCAGTAGCTTCGGCGATGGGCGCGGTAATGACGCTGCATCAGGCAACTCCTGGGTCTGAATCACAAGCAGCAGCTAATGCATGGCTGATTGATTTCAATCTGCGTTATCCTGAAAAACTTGCAGTTGCAAAACAGATTTTGGCTCATGAAAAACAACGCGTACAAATTCAGTTCTTTGCAGCGCAGTTGCTTGAGTCAGTAGCCATGGGAATGTCTCATGAAATTCGGCAGGAAGTTCTTGAAATTTGTCTGTCCTCTCCAAGCGACCTGCCTGCCCTCATCAATAGACGACTCATGTTAATCGTGTCCAGAATTATTGTCCACGCTTTGAATGATAATCCTTTGCTCCCAGATAAAATTCTTTCAAGGCAAACAAATCTGGAAAGCAGCTTTTTTATACTTCAATTTTTCGTGGAGGAGTTGGAAGTTGTTTGGGAAACAATTATATCTTTTGATGAACGAATACTTAAAGTTATTCATCATGCTCGGGAGAGGTTGTTTCATTTAGTTGAGCAAAATCATTTATCGCTACGTTCGTGTGACGCTTTACAATCATGGACAGGCTCAAGCCTTGTTGCAAAAACCGGGGCCAATGTTTACACCATACGAGTGACGTTAACTGACTTGCTTGATCATCGCCTCAATCTCCTGGAACGAATAGTACTTGCACTAAAAAACCCAACCTCACCGGAATTCATTCCATGTGTTGGTATTATTAGGAACTGCTTGGAGCTGTCGGTAGATGAACCGTTGACAGTGAATTATTCAGAATTCATTAGTGGACTGTCTATCATCGTCCGCGATCAGCTGAATAACATCACGATGGATGAAGATTTGGTCAACCCGTTTTTCAATCTTTTAGTGACCTTATGCAGTCGTCACCTTGCTGAATTGCTTCGTTTGGGAGTCCTGCAAGATAATGATTTGCTCTGGTTTCTTGTCAAAGGTTTAGAGATTGAAAGGTCTCTGGAACCATGTTTGGATTTCTGGGAAACGGCCCCTGAAAATCTTAAGCAGCATATGAATATATCGTGGCAAAAGTCGTCATTCGATGATCTATTTGAGCAGTTTACTTTCGCAATACTAGGCTCCATGTCCCTCTGTCTCGCTAGCGATGCTGATAGTATCTCGTCACGTATATATGATACATTTATGTTAACCTGCTTGTCGTGGCCATTGTCCGACACTATTTTAATTTCGTTGAATACTCTTTGGGAGTCGTTAAAAGGTATCTCCACTGAATATACCGTTGCTAGTGCCGCTCAATTGTGTTCAGCCGTTTTAGAATCCTGTGAAAATATAGATGACGATGAAATTCCTTATATTGGCCTGTGGAGAGAAATTTTGGGGGCTTTGCTCGTACGAGGAGAAGAGCTTGAAACAGAGTTATGCTACTGTAGCATCCTCCACCTGATAAACAACATGGCAAAATTATTTCCTGCCGATAAAACTGTGGTAGACTGTTTGATGTCTTTCGTTTGCCGATGCATGCAACGCTTCCATTCAACGTCCCGCACCTTCCGGTCTGCTTCTAAAACACTGTGCAACATTGTCTATCTTATCGCTCCTCGTTTTCCAGAAGAAGTGAAACATATTCGCCAATTGCTTGTCCATGTTCCAAGTATTTGTACTAGTCCAAACATCCTCGAAGCTTTGACAGTGTTTTCCATTCATAATTCTGGAGACAGCCTTACTCTGATTTTAGATGCTGGTTGCAGTAATATTGAAGAGCCGTTAATATGCTTGTCTCAGATAGTACGAGCATTAGTAGACCAGCAATCATCTATATATGATGTTGTAGTCCATCATCAGCCAACATGGAACGTGCTGGAAGCTGCTGCTTTATCCCACGATCGCGAAAGCATTGATTTGATGGTGGAGGTATTATTACGCATTTTGACTGTATTCCCAAGTCCACCACTGGCGTTACGTATGTTCAAATTAGCGAAAGTGGGATTTGAACATTCGATATCTTCGAGTTGCCTTCGGTTTTTTAATTTCCTATCTCGCAACACCGATTTGTTTGAGGATCAAAGCTTGGATTCCATCCTTAGAGTGGATGCTCATTTAGACTCCGATGCTTGCGAGCAGTACTTCAAATTATGTTCCGACTTGTGCTACCGTCATTTCCATGTGTTTGAACACGATTCGTTGCTTCGATTGGTGTTTACTAATGCTGTGAATTGTTTTCGTGACAGTCTCACCAACCAAAAAACACGAGGTGCTATCAATAACTTTATTATTGGGGTAGTTAGAAAAGCAGCGTCCCATCATGCAGTTCAAGGTGTTCTCATGGAGTTGGCACACTTTGCTCTGACCGCTTGTGTAGAATTAATAGTAGATCCGTCCAGTGTTTTGGGGCGAGTGAATTTTGTTGCCGAGTTACTCCTGGTACTCCCGGTGTCCAAATTGCTTCCACAGGTTTTTTCCGAACCAGTTTTTAACCATGTTTCTCCTAGTGCAAAATCATTCATACTAGGTGCTCTGGACGAGACGAATGTTGTCAATCTGAATTCCAATGTTCTTCAATGCCGCCAGCTATTCTACCATTGAAACTAAAAATGAAAAGTATTTATCAAACCTTAGAATTTTCCTTCTTTAGAAGTTTTTTGGCGGCGCGCCTCTCGTTCTTCAATTTTAAGTTGGCAATTTGCTCCGGGGTCTTCGTCTCCTTTCCAAGTTTCTTTTTTTCTTTCTTGTCTGGTTTCCCTTTTTCTGCTCTCCTTTGTTTCTTACGCCGAGCTTTTTCCTTCAAGCCTTTAATTTGTTCTTGCGTCATATTCAATTTCTTGTGCTTCTTAAACATCTTCTTGTGAAGCGACGATTGTAAATGAAAAACGACATCGCTGTCAGAGATAAGAAGTTTTTCTGCGCAATACTTGCACCGGTATCCGAATTTTCCATCCTCATCTCCTTTGATAGGCAGAACATCAGCAAAACGTCGCACAGAAATACCGCCTATCTTTGTGCCATAAGGTTCTGATTCTATCTCGCTATCTTCTTCACCCTTGCCAGAATCATTGACCAATTCTTCGTTTTCGTCCATCTCACGAAGCCTATACCTCATCTTACCGCCTAACAATTTGCCCACATCGTCATCAGAGTCTGTAGTAGCATCACTATCAACTTCATCATCATCGTCATCCGAAAAACCTTCTACTTCAACGGCCTTTTTCTTTTTCTTGAGCAATTCATCTCCTGTCGTCGTTTTCCTTTCTTTCTTTCCTTCAATTGCAGTTTCTACTTTCTTTACAGGTGTATCTGTGGAAACTTTTTTCTTTCTTGCCGATTCTGTGACTTTCGTCGTCGGGCTCTTGCGCTTCGCAACCATCCTATTGACTGGCAGTGTGGAAATGTGCGTATCGACCCCCACAACACTTGCGCCTCAACCAGCTTCATGAAACATCGTAAGTTTCAACTGACTTATGAAATAGATTCACAAAGTCAATACGAAGATCATTGTTTGGGCGAAGCTAAGAGACAATTATGGCAGAGTCAAGCCGTTGAACTTGAGCCTCCAGATGAGGAAGAAGAGTCAGACGAGGATAAGATCGCTGTGTCTCGAGATATTAGCTTAAAGCGAAAGTTATTTCAAAGTCAAGCTGTTAACTTGAGCAGCGTGCCGCCGGAAGATTCTTCCGAATCTGATGAGGATTCCAAGTGTGAGTTTAATTCTGTCCCGGTTCTGAATATAGAAAAACCATCGATGTGTGCTTCATCAAGAGCTTCAAGTTTACTCTTGCCCCCTAGAAAGTTGTTTGATCTGGAAGAAGAAGAATTCTCAGATGATTTCGAGAAGCAAGATAACGGGGTTAAAAAAACTATAGACGATTCTCTAGATATGTATGATGGTGAGACACAAGAAAGTGTCGCAGTGAATCGACCAGATGCCATTGAATTCACAGCGCCAACAACTGATAACAATTCGCCTCCAGGAAATAAACTTGTTTCATTCAGATATCCCCCTCTGTCAACCGCTTCTATTGAGTTATCAAAAACAGGTGATATCATAGAGGATTACGACTCCGCATCCACTGTCTCCGTGGAAGAACGAACTTCTCCGTTCAAATTGAAAAGCAATAGAGGAAAGGATGTGCGAAGCGAGCAAACATTGGATGTATTGCCTCGTTCGAATTATCAACCTAACCAATCAGTGAAATCAAACGTACATTTCAAGCCACGACAGCATCGTGGTCGGGTGTCGTTTCCGAGTTCCACTAGTTACGAAACACAACGAACGGAGATTGAATCTTCTAGCAAATCTTGTGTTTTAAGACCCTCTGATATCGAAAAGGAATCTCGATCGCTTTCCTCTCCTGTCACAATAAGATCACGACCGAAGAAAAGGAGGCGGTCGCCAAAACCGGATCTAAAATCAAGAATTCACCCACCGTCAAAAAGGCGGTCTCCAATACCACAAAACGAGGAGGTAGGTTCAAAGAAAACTAAGCAAACCTCCCTTGACAAGTTTTTCTCAAATTCTAGTCCGCCTTCTCAAAACATGTTCCTTTCGCAGCTTCTCATTTGATGAAGTCAATAATTTGTAGATAAACTTATGTAACGGATGTAAAAATAAAACTATTGCTGTTGCATCTGATGTTCGTGTTGCTGCTGTGCATTAAGTTCTGCGAAACGCTGGCCAACTCTTCTACTCATGTTGAGAAATTTCTTAGCACAGTTTGTGATACACTTGTCTTCAGTGGCTGTGAGTCCTTTTCCATGGAATGAGTCGACACAATCTTTGAAACACTCTTCCGAAAGCCTATTGTATAGCTTAACTTGATCACGCATTTGCATTTCCTCTATGGCCGAGAAGAATTCTCCTCTCAGGTTCTCCGGTAATTGAGAAGCAGCTTCCATCTTCGTTACGTATATCGAAAACTACACGTCACTTTTTACGCATGGTAGACCATTATAGAGTAGACCCAGGAGATCGTATGATTGTTTTGGAACATGAGTGACAAGCCTGGAAAGAAACATGCCAAATCAGCGAAAGTACGAAAGTCCGTTGTAACAACTGTAAACGAAGAAATCAAGGACAATGATTTGGATGACAAACTACACAAAGATAAGAAGATGACTGGTGGCGCCAAGCGCAAGTTAATTGTGATCGTCGCTGTACTTGCGTTGGTTGCTTTTGCAGGATATTACAAGTATAAAGGGAACCCGATTGCATCAGATATCTCTTTGAAAGTGCTAAAAAAAATGGAAACCAGTTCAGTGGATACATCGAAAAAGAAGAAGAAGAAAGATAAGAAAGGAGACTCTGATGAAGATGACGACGATGATGAGGAATTGAAACTCCTAAACGTTGAGATGATTGAGGCAGAGTACGGTAACCTTGGATGGAGTGCTACGCAAGGTTCATTAGTACATAAGCGGCCTCCTCGTGAGTGTTCAGTGAAACGAATCCATCCACAAGTAGTTTCCCCATTTTTTGTGATATCTAAGAAGACCAAGTGGAACAGGCGAATATACACTTGCCTTATGTTTAACAAACTGCCTTGTCAGCCTGGAATTATGGATGACTTTGAAGCCCGTCGATGGAAATTAAAAAGTGACAGCGTTTTGGAAAAACGAGCCCAATCAACTTTTATCACAACTAACTCTCATACTCTTACTAAATTGAGCCAAGTTGTACCAGATGTATTCAAATCCATTTATTATACTTACGAAGGAAGTGCCTATATCAATACCATTCTGGGATCTTCTGGTCTTGGAGGATCGTTACTGGAACAATTTGCTGCTCGATCTTCCTTTGCCAGCAGCTTTGGATGTCGATATAACTCTCTAAAGGTTCAAATGCCATTGTATCGGTATGATGTAGGACCAGAATGTGCAAGAATGGAGAGACAGATGGCGAAGGAAAGCGAGGGCAAATGGGTTTTGATGGGTGCAGACGGTGAGAAAATAGAAACTCGGAAATCACTTGGCAGTGATTTTTGTTCTATCAATGCAAAATTTTCAAATACCCGAGACTCCACAAGCCTAGCGACTTTGGTGGTGAAAAATCCCTTGAAATTGGAGAGCAAGTTGTTTGATGTTCGAAGCTTCATGTTGGTAGGGAGCGCGATGCCTATGATGGTGTTTTTCCAGAGAGGCTATGTTCGTAGGGTTGGTGGTAGTATGGCAACATCTCTAAACTTTTTTGATGCTTCCTCGAACGATATAACAATGCAAGATCTCCAAGATTATCTAGCAACAAGTAAAATTACTGGATCGCATTACGTAGACACATTTTTGCAGAGTTCAATGAAACAAATTGCGATATTTGCATTTCATGCTGCGCGATCCAATATGAAACGTCGCAAAGGTTCCTATCAATTGTTCAGTTTAGATTTTGTGATAGACAGTGCGTTCCATGTGTACTTGGAGAAAACTTCCGGAGATCCTGTATTAAAACCGTCATTGAAGATGGATGTTGCCACCATGATTGCTGATATGCATGACTTGGTGCAAGAATTGCATGAATTTCCAGTGGCCTTTGAAACTATGGTAAAGGGTGATAAATATGGATCATGGGAACTAGTATTCAGCGAGTTGCGTGAGACGTGCGACAAGATTATATATAATCCATGTCACAAGTTCATTGATTTTAACCAGAAGGATCTTGTCAAGTCTAACAAAAAAGTTGGTAAAGTGCAAGCCACGCAAAAGCGTCTGGACAACGAAAAGAAAAGAATAGTTAAGAAGACTGAGGAGAAAAAGAAGAACGAATGTAGAGAAAATAAGATACCTTACCCGGGTTCAAAATGTGACAAATACATGGAAGGACTTGCTCAAGTTAAATTTGATGCGCTCTTTCAAGAACATGAAGGATCACACAATCCTAACGAATTCAGATTGCCTAAACCAGGTGAAGTTTTTCCTCACGAGATAGTGTAGTCAATAATAGTAGTCTGATAGTTAGTTCATTGGTAATAACTTGGCTGGGTAAATCTTATGCCTACACTTCTATCCAGATATCTTGCCAAGTTCGTATTAAGAATTAAATCGATTTTTGTTGTGTTTAATAATTTAACGATTTCCAAATATTTTCAAATTAAGCAAATAAGGGTAGCCCCCCTGGTATATTGAACGAAGAAACACAAAATCGGGTGAATGAATTTTAGTAGGACAATTTGTGTGCTATATACTCTTCCAGGAATTACTCCACTCATCACTTTTATTGCATCATGAACTCCGCAGCAAGGGCCACCAGGTAAGTGACTTCAACGCGATTCAAAGAGCAGATTGCTCTGAATCAAAAATCATTTTTACTGCTTATTTAGTTCGAATCACTGATCCAAATGTTGTTGTAGAATCATCGCTCAACGTCGCACCCTCGTAACTGCTACGAAACCCAAACTTGGAGATCATCATGGACCTCATACCGTGTTTGACGGTAAGCCATTCAAGAAGTCTCAGGTAATTCCTGTAGTTTGGGGTGTTACCTTTCTTGGATTCGCAATCCCTATGTACGCGGTGTACTTCCAGAACAAGAAACACGGATTTCCTCAAAAATAAATGTTAGATAACAAAATCTCTTTAATATATGGATTGTATTTCAGGAAATTTGATGACTTTACGGTCTCCTTATAACAGACTTTTCTTTTTTCGATATGTGCAGGTTTTCCAATTAGTTCAAGTAATATGGGACATATCTCAACATCAAAGCGGTTTATCACAATACGAAACTAGCCAGATACAGATCAATCCAACTCCTGTGGACCATTTATTTTAAAAACAACAAAATCGATTACTTGGAAACACTTTAAGTAGTGGCCCATCAAACGCTAGTTTCTTAAAAATCAAGAGTATCTTATTGAAAGAAAAGAGCCTGATGACAATCCGTGAGGAAATCAGAAGCAGCAACATTATGAGAAATCGCTGAATTCACATTGTATCGCTCCTGATGTAATTCAATTGATCCCTCGTTCAAACGGAATTTCAAATTTTTTATTAGTAAGAAGTCCAGAGAGGTTTTTTGATTCGGTGGTTATTCAATGGAAGATGCGATGGATGTAGCAGATATGAGACCAACGAAAGAGGAGATATTTTTCGGTACGAATCCCAGAGGATTTATTGATGATGGTAAGTTGCAGCACTGATGTTTGAACCGTACTGACTTCATGGGAAAGTTTGCAATATGATTGACGAGTACATTGCTGACGGAATTGAGACGCTGGATCAACAGTTGGAAGTGAATTTGAAAGGCCAGCTCGTGCCCTCTAAGGTAAGTTGCGTGTATATCCCAATCATATACAAGTTGTAAACATATTGCCCAGGTACATAATTCTTGTGGCAAACTTCATGATAGCATGAAAAAAGTGTGTGATTCGAACTTTGATAAGTTCGAGTTGTACATGCTGCGTAACATTCTGAATGTTCCAGATCCCGTTGATGTCTCTGATGTAAGTGGATCTTCAACTCCCTAGAATGTAATAACCAATGAAACATTGTACAGCTTGAGCCAGTTGATATGGAAGACGATTCTCGAGAAGAAGAGCTAGAAATTGATGCAATGCTCGAGAAATTACGTCAACAAATATCTGAAGTGAAATCTGAAAACAGGATTTTGAAGACGGGTATTCGAAAGGCCAAATTTCAATTGTCTCAAGGTCGTGCCGCCGCCAAGAAGATCGAGTTTTTGAAGGAAGTGGCTTGTACAAACTCAGGTAAGTTGTCGAGAATTCACAAAGGAGTACATTTCTCACAAATTCACAGAAACTGTTTCGGCTATATTGAGTCAAAACGCAGCCTTGAAACCTATGCTTGCGCGAGGTGCTGCCATTGTTCATCGCATGTCTGGTGAAACAAGTGCAAAAGGCCCCGAGAACGATGACAATCCGTTCGATTTATTGAAAGAACAAATGAATGTTGAAAGTCTCAAAAGAATCAACGAAATGCCCTGCTCTCGACTGACTGTATCATAATAACATAAATATTTTTCTACTCATTTTTGAGCCAAGACCTTTTTAAACTTTATGAGTTCACTTTTTTAGCTTTTTTCGGTCACCGACTTACCAATTTCCATAACTTGAAATAATCTTCTGTTCTTCAAATAAAATTAATAATATTTCTAAGGGAAACCAAAACATGGAAATGATGGAAGAAGAATAGGAATTAAACTAGTGGTGCTTTAAAAAATCGATTTTTGTTGTGTTTAAAAAAGTTGTACTTCAATTATACGTTTAGACTACCGATTCCCGGTTTGAAACACATTGACTTTTGCCCATTTTGTGAAAAAAAAGACAAGAAGGTTCTGTTTGAAGGAGGTTTACATTTGGCTTGTTGTAGTTCGAATCCTACACGTTATGCTCCTCATAACAGGACTATTCAGGTTCTTCGG
>Ga0105053_10003907_pt1 | contig 22333 bp, 4 predicted proteins | sample BON01_FD_78093 | JGI IMG/M metagenome (GOLD analysis project Ga0105053, IMG submission 78093) | Freshwater microbial communities from Lake Bonney liftoff mats and glacier meltwater in Antarctica - BON-01 | ecosystem: Environmental > Aquatic > Freshwater > Ice > Glacier meltwater | place: Lake...
GCCCCCCCCCTCCCCCTCCCTCCCCCCCCCCCCCCCATTTACTGTTTCCTCCCCCCCTTGCGCCCCCCCCCCCCCCCCCTGCCCTTTTTTGGCAGACCCGGCCGTGCCTCTAGGGGCGCGAGCAGCGAGCGGCGTTTTCTTACCCCACCTTTCTTTTTGCGCCGCCGCCACCTTTTCCCCTGGATTCTTCCTTATCATGGCATTCATGTTTTACTCAGTCTATCAGATTCCATCGCGCGCCTCCTCATCGCCGCTTCAACGTCTTCTCCGACGACGGCAACGACGGCGCCTCGACCGCTGCTGCCGCCGCCGCCGCCGCCGCCGCCGCCGCTTCCCGCCTCGCCGCCTCTGCGCCCTCGAGCGCCGACCGCGCCGCCGCGCGCCGCCCCTCCGCCTCCCTCAAGTCGCCCGTCCTCGCCTCGAGCGCCCGCGCGGCGGCCCCCTCGTCGGCCTCGGCCCGCCCCAGCCGCGCGCGCTCGGCCTCGGCGCCCGCGCCCGCCTCGGCGGCCCGCCTCTCGAGGCGCGCCGCCGCCAGGCGTTGCTGCTCGAGCGCCGCCGCCGCGCCCGTGGCGACCGCCTGCGCGGCGGCGGCCTCCTGCGCGGCGCGCAGGGCGGCGCGCGCGTCGCTGAGCGCCGCCTGGGCGGCCGTCACCCCGGCCTGCTGCCGCGCGGCCTCCTCGGACACGCGCCGCAGCGCCCGCTCGAGCGCGTCCTGCCGGGCGCGCGCGGCCGACAGCTCGGCCTGCCGCCGGGCGGCCTCGGCGCGCGCGGCCGCCAGCCGGGAGGCGCCCTCTGCGGCGGCGGCGGCCGCGAGGTCGAGGTCGTGGTGCAGCTGCAGGAGGCGGTCGCGCGCGGCGGCGGCCGAGGGCGAGGGCGAAGAAGATGGCGGGCCCTGCGCTTGCGCGCCCGTCGTGGGTGCCGCTGTCGAAGCTGCTGCTGCCGCCGCCGCAGCCGCCGCCGGTCCCGTCTTTGCCGCCCCACCCGCTGCCGCCGCCGCTGCCGCCGCCCCGCCTTGCTGCTTCTTCTGATCCTGCTTGTTGGTGGCGGTCGCCCCGCCGCCGCCACCGGGCAGGTACTGCAGCAGCGCTGACAGCTTGGCCTTGAAGTAGGCCAGGGTGGACTGCTGGCTCGCGTCCTCCCCGGCGGCGGCGGCGGCGGCGGCAGCGGCAGCGGGCGCGGTGCCGTTGGCGCCGCCGGCCGGAGCAGCTGCGTCCGCCGCCGGCGACGACGGCACACGCCCGCCCGTCAGGAGCGCCTGGCCAAAGCGCTCGGCAGCGCCCGTGGCCGTGACGCGCGCCTGCGTGAAGCGCACCTCGGCCGCGGCCAGGCGCCCAAAGGCCTCGTCGCGCGCGCCGGCGTCCCCTCCACCCGCTGCCGCCGCCGCCGCCGCCGCCACGTCGGCCGCCGACCCCGGCCCTGCCGCCGCTGCCGCCCCGTCCTGCCCCTCCTCCTGCTCCTCCACCCCGCCCTCCTTGCGGGCCGCGCCCACGGCGTCTCGCGCCTCGCGCGCCTGCGCCTTGGCCGCGTCGGACGCCGCCGTGGCCGACGCCAGCGCCGCGTCCGCAGCCGCCGACGCGTGCCGCAGCCGCTCGGCGAGCAAATCAGACATGCCGCCGCCGCCACCCCCAGCGCTCCTCGCTCCCGTGGGAGACGGCGACGACGCCTTGTTGCCACCCCTCCCAGCTTTTTCTCCTCCGCCTACCGCCGCCATCTCCAGCGCTTGCCTGGCCGCCCTGGCCGTCCCGACCGCCGCCTCCCGCGCCGCGGCCGTCGCCTCCGCCGCCTTCTGCAGCTCGGGCAGCCGCGCCGCCAGCGACCGCAGCCGCTCCCGCCGCGCCTCGCGGCCCGCCTGCGCCGCCGCGCGCCCGGCGGCCGCGCCCGACGCGCGCGCCTCGGCGGCCGACAGGCGGCCGCGCGCCTGCTCGAGCGCCTGCGCCGCCGACTCGAGCGCCGCCACCTTGCCCTGGTAGGCCGAGCGCACGGCGGCGTAGGCGCCGTCCGCCCCCCGCGCGGACAGCTCGCGCGTCTCGTACCGCGCGAACGTCTCGCGCGCCGAGCGCTCGGCCCTGGCGGCGTCGGCCTCGGAGCGCGACACGGCCGCCGCCGTCAGCGCGAGCGCGTCGCGCGCGGCGTCGGCCGTCTGCTTTGCCTGCGACGCGCCATCCGTCAGGTTGGCCTGGAGGCCCAACAGTGCGCGCAGCTGGGGCGCGAGCCCCGCCAGGGCGTCCTGCAGGGCGCGCGCCTGCGCCGCCGCGCGCTCCCGCGCCTCGGCGGCGGCCTCGGCCTGCGCCGCCAGCGCCGCCGCCGCCGACCGCTGCCGCTGCGCCGCGGCCGCCATGCGCGCCGCCGCCCGCGACGCCTCGGCCAGCGCCGCCGACGTGAGCGTGGCGTTGCCGCTCAGCCGCGCCTCGTAAGCGGCGCGCATGGGGGCGATCTGCGCGTCGATCTCGCGCACCTGCGCCTCGAAGTCGCGTGCGCGCGCGGCCCAGGCGGCCGTCGTCGCCGCGTCCCGCGCGCGTTTGGCGGCGGCCTCGAGCGCGCGCGCCTCGTCCGCTTTTTTCAGCGCGGCCAGCCTCGCTGCGTTTTTGGCCTCGACCGCCGCCTTTGCCCTGGCCAGCATGCCGGCGGCGTCGTTGAGCTGCTCGCGGGACGCCCTCATGTCGGCCTCGGCCGCGGCCGTGCGCGCCTGCCACTGCGCCGCCTGCCGCTGCAGCTCGGCCGGCGTCGTCGCGTTGGCGAGCCCTTCCGCGAGGGCGCCGAGCAGGGCGGCCGACGCCGCCGTCGTCGCCGTCGTGCCGTTGCCGCCGCCGATGCCGCCGACACCAACGCCCTTGCCGGCCAGCCGCGTGCCGTTGACGGCCGACATGGTCGACACGGAGCCCGTGCGGAAGACATCCATCGTCTCCGGCGCGTCCGTGCCGTTGTTTTTGGGCGGCAGCGCCGCCGAGACGAGCGGCGGGGCAAATACGGGCCCGTCGGCGCTGGCGGCGGCGGTGGCGGCCGCGTCGATGGCGGCGACGGCGGCGGCGGCGGCGGCGGCCCGTTGTTGCTGATCGGAGGAGGGGGCGCCGACGTCGGTGGCGGCCAGGACGGGCGGCAGGCCAGGGACCGGGTCGTTGGTCGTCTGCAGCTCGGCCAGCTGGGCCAGGGCGTCGGCGAGGCTTCCGGGCGGGGAGGAGGAGGAGGAGGAGGGAGGGGGCGGCGAGGCCGGGGCGGCTACAGCGGCAGGAGGGGCGGCCGCCAAGAGGCCGTTGCCTCGCCTCGTCGGCCCCTCCTCCGTCGCCGCCGCCGCCGCCGTCCCGTTGCCCGCCGTCCTCTCGCTCCGCCACCCCGTGTTGGACGCCACCGTGCCGTTGGCGCCGGCCCCCCCGCCGATCGTCACGACCGAAGCGGTGCCGTTGCTGCTGCTGCCGGGCGCCCCGTGCCCCGCCGCCGTCCCGCCGCCGCCGCCGGCCCCTCCCCCCCCCTCTGCCCTGGCGAGCCCCTCCAGCGGCAGCGCCGCCCCCGCGCCGTCGGCCCGCCTCTTGGCCACGTCCACGAGGCTCGTCTCCGACGTCTCGTTGTACGACTGGCCCCCCCGCCGCAAGGCCTGGGACGGGTAGCTGTAGCGCTCGCGCTCGAACGCGTCCGACAGCTGCTGCATCGCGCCGCCGCCGCCACCCGCGCCGCCGCCGCCGCCCGCGCCCTGCGCCGCGAACAGCGCGGCTTGCAAGCCGTCGATCGACGCCCGCGCCCCGAGCGCCTCGCGCTCGGCCGCGTCGCGCGAGCCGTTGGCGCGCAGGGCCTGCTCCGCGAGCGCCCTGGCCTGGGCGCCGAGGCCGTCGCGCAGGGCCAGCTGCTCGTCCAGCGCGCGGCGGAGGTCGGCCACGCCGTTGCTCGCCGTCGCTGCCAGCTCCGAGCCTGTCGGGCGCGCCGCCGCCGCCGCCGCCGCCTCGCCACCGCCGACGACGCTTGCGCCGTTTGCGCCGCGGCCTGCGCCGCCGCGGTCCTTCTGCTTCTCACCCGCAGGGGGGGACGAGGAGGAGGGCGCGCCCGAGTTGAAGACGGCGGTGCCGTCGGCGGCCAGCGGCAGGTCGACCCCGCCGGCGCTCGCGCTCGCCGTCGAAAAGGTTCGATTGCCCGATCCGCCGACGCCCCTTCTGCCCCTGCCGCCGCCGGCGCCCGATGCAAAGCGCGCCGCGAGCGCCTGGACCTGCGCCGCGGCCTCCTCCCGCACGCCCAGCGCCTCGTCCAGCCCGTCCTCGGACGCGTTCCACGTCGAGTAGGCCTCCGCCGCCGCCGCGTCCGCCCGCGCGAGCGACGCCTCGGCGTCGAGCATGGCGCGCCAGGCCGCGTCGGCGCCGCGCTTTAGCGACCCCTGCTCGCTCTCCAGGGCCTCGACCCGCGACTGCAGCAGGGGGATCTCCCGCGCGCGCAGGCGCTCCGCCTCGCGCGACAGGGCGTCGACCACGGCCGGCAGGCTCGCGGAGGCGAGGCGGGCGGCGTCCGCGCCTCGATGGGCGTCCCTCAGGCGCGCGGAGGCGCGGACGTGCTCGGCGGCGGCGGCGGCGGCGCTCCCGGCGCCGCCGGCCGTGGCTGCCGCGCCCGCCACCTCTTGCGCCTCTTGCGCCGCCGCGTTCCGCTCGGCCGACGAGGCGGCGGCCAGCTCGCGCTCGGCGTCCGCCAGGTCGCCCGGGGCCGCCGCGGCCGCCGCCGCGGCCGCGCTCGCGTCGCCGTACGCCTTGCCCAGCCGCTCGTGTGCGGCGCCCAGGGCCAGCCGCGCGGCGCCCGCGCGGCCAGAGGCGGCCGCGCTCGCCGCCTTGGCGCGCCGGGCGGCGTCGCCCGCCGCCGTGAGCTCGCCGAGCACGCCGCCGCCGCCGGCCCCCCCGTTGATGCTGCCGCCGCCACCGCTCCCGCCGCTGCCGGCCGCCGCCTCCTGCGCCCGCCGCGCCGCCGCCTCGATCTCGGCGCGGGCCTCCGCCGGCAGGGCGGCCTCGGCGCCGCGGAGCGCCCCGGCCAGCAGGTCCTGCGCGCGCCGCCGCGCGGTCCCAGCCGCCTCGACCAGTTGCGCCGCGCGGTCCTCGGCCGCCCGCGCGCCCGACAGGTCGCGCGCCGACAGATCGGCGTCGACGCGCGCCCCCTGCGAACCCGCCGCGAGCTCCGCCCGCTTCGCGAGCGCGCCGTCCAGGGCCGCGCGGCGCTCGCTGGCGACGCGCTCGGCCTCGGCGAAGCGCGCGGCCGCGGCGGCGGCGGCGGCGGCGGCCGCGGAGGCGGCGGCCGCGGATCCTGTCGTCGTCGTCGTCGTCGTTGTCGTCGCAGCCGTTGCTGGCGCCGTCGCCGACGCCGCGCCGCCGCCGCTGTCGCCGGCCTCCGCGAGCGCCGCCGCCGCCTCGGCCCGCTTCAAACGCGCCACGGCCGCGTCGGCCTTGGCGTCCAGCTCCTCCAGGCGCTCGGACGCCTCGGCCGACGACGCGTTGGTCGCCGCCGCCGCCGCGCGCGCTGCGCCGAGCGCCGCGCGGGCTGCCTCTGCGCGCGCCCGCGATCCCCCGAGCTCGCCCTCTGCCCGCGCGGCGGCCGAGGCCGCGGCCGCGGCCATGCGGTCGGCCGCGTCGAGCACGCTCTGGCGCTGAGCGGCGGCCTGCTGCGCGCGCGCGAGGGCGGCGCGCGCGGCGGCGAGCCCCCGCTGCTTCTGCTGCTTCTGCTCCCGAGGTTGTTGTTGCTTTGCGGCGGCGGCGGCGCGGGCGGCGGGGGCAACGGCACCACCGGCGGTGCTGTCGTTGCGGCCGACGCTGGTTGAGTTTTTGCTTTGGGGGATTGGTGTTGGGCTGCTGCTGGTGATGCTGATCTTGCTGCTGTGATTGCTGGCCCCTGCGAGTGCCGGCGGTGTCTGCACGGCCGCCGACAAGGGGGAGGAGGTCTGGTTTTCGCGGTCTGTCTCGCCGAGCGCCGACACCGGCGGCGGCGGCGGCGGCGGCGACGGCGACGCCGACGGCGACGCCGCGGCGCGCAGCTGGAGGACTGTCCCCGCCGCCGCCGTGCCGTTGGCCAGCGCCGGCACCGTCGAGATCGACGCCCCGGCGACAAAGGGCAGCGGCAGCAGCAGCAGCAGCAGCAGCAGCGCGAGCGGCCACGTCTGCCGCACCGCGGCGGACGGCCAAGGAGAACCCGCAGACGAAGCTGCTGGCCTGCGGTGGTCGGGCCCTCCTCCTCCTCCGCCCATTGTGGCTTCTATTGTTGCCTCCGTCTACGACTGCGTGACCATGCGCGTGGTCTCGGTCGATTTGCCGCGCGCGCGCGCGCGCCTCGCCCCTGTCGGCTGGGGACAAAGAAAGAGGGGGTGTGGCAGCTCCCGCACGGAACGTGTGAGGGGCGCAAAAAAGGCTCCTCGTGGCTCCCGCTATTTTCGGCAGTGGCGAACGCCGCGAGACCTGGGGGGTCGGGAAAGAGGGACAGTGCGCTATGGTGTAATGAGTTGTCGATATGCTGAGATCCAGAGGGAGGCGCCACCCTTACGCGTTTCTGCTTCTGAGCAGGTAGCATCCGCGACGACGGCGGAAGCGGCGGCGGCGCGTGTGGTCGGTCGGCTGGCGCTCTCTCCCTTTGGCACCCTCTTTTTGCCCGATTGTGACACGTAACGTCTCCACACGAGCATCCTTACACACAAACGTATCACATCAGAACGCGAACGAGGTCTTGAGCTGGATCGCCGGCTTTTTGGGAGCGGCCGACGCCATGCCCGCGCCGCCGACGCCGCCGCCCCGCCCGCCCTGCTGCTGCTGCTGCTGCTGCTGCCATCGCTGGAGAGCCTGCTGCAGCCGCAGCTTGGCCGCGGCGGGCTGCCCCGCGAGCGCCGCGCGGAACGCGCCGCCGGAAGCCTCGGAGGCCGGGAGCGCCTGCAGCAGCCGCACGGCGAGGTCGCGCACGGGCGCCAGGACGAGGAGGGCGGCTCCCGCGCCGCCGCCGCCGCCGTCGCCGCCGCCGTCGCCGCCGCCTGCCGCCGGCTCGAGCGCCGCCGCCTGCGCGAGCAGCAGCACGAGCGCGCCCATGGCAGCGGACTGGCGCGGGGCGGGCGACAGTAGCTGCGCGGCGGCGGGCGAGCCACCGTAAAGGTTGGCCGCGGCCAGCAACGCCTTGAGGGCCTCGGGCACGGCCACGGCCGCCGCCGCCGCCGCCGCCGCCGGAGCCGCCCCGGCCGCCGCCGCCGCCGCCGCCGCTGCCGCCTCGGTGAGCAGCCGTCGCGCTGCGCCGGCGAGGGCCGGGCAGAGCGCGGGGGCCGCGACGTCGCAGGCAAAGGCGCGCTCTGCGGGCACGGCGCCGGCGGCCTGGGCGTCCTGGAAGCACTGGCGGGCCGCGGACGCGGCGGCGGCGACGCCGCGCGGCCCGCCCGCGGCGCCGCGGGCCGCGGCCACGACGACGCCGAGGAGGAGGCAAGGGGAGGACGCGTCAGCAGCAGCGGCGCCGGCAGCGGCACCGGCCAGAGAGGCGCGCAGCACGGCCGCGAGCCGCGCGTCGTCGAAGGGGGCGCCGCCTTGGGCGGGCGGAGCAGACGCCGCCGCGCGCGCCAGCAGCGAACGCGAGGCCGAGGACAGGGCCGCGGCGCCGGCAACAGCGGCCGCGTCGCTGCCCTCTGCGCCGCCGCCGCCCCCGGGAATGGCTGGGAGCAGCGCGCCGCGGGCAAACCGCAGAGCGGCCTGGAGGGGGGCGCCGGCGGGCGCCGTGAGCAGGGCGCGCACGGCCAGCCTGCCCGCGGCGCCCGCGTCGTCACCGAAGTCGCCGCCCGCCTCGCGCAGCAGGCGGACCGACTCGAGCGCGGCGAGAAAGGCGCGCGTGGCGGTGCTGCCGTCGCCGTCGTCGTTGCCGCCCTCTGCCGCCCCTGCCGCCGCCGCCGCCTCCTCGCCCCCCTCCTCCTCCTCCTCCTCGCCGTGCTCCTCCTCCTCGCCGTGCGGCACGGCCGCGCTGGAGAGCGCCAGCGCGGCCTCGAGCGCGACGCGCGCCATGTGCGGGTGCGTCGGGAGCAGCCGAGGCACCGCGCCGCCGCACAGGCCCAGCAGGAGCGCGCCAAGCTCGGCAGTCGCGCGCGCCGCGATCGCCGACGACGACGACGCGGCCGCCTTTTCGGACGCCGCCGGGACCGGCCCCGCGCCGGCGCTCCCGCCGCCGCCGCCGGCCGCGCGCCACCACGCCAGCGGGTAGAGCGCCCCGTGGCACACGCCCGTGATCAGCCCGAGGGCGTCCTCGACGCGCGACGGCCCCGCCGCCGTCATGAACACGCGCGGCGAGCCCATCAGCCGGCCGAGTGCCCGCAGCGCGCGGCCGAGGTCGCCGGCGGCCGCGGCCGCGCGGGCCTCGGCGGCGGCGGCGGCTGAGGACGCCGCCGCCGACGACGCGCCGACGCCGCCGCCGCCGCCGCCGCCCTCGGCCTCGAGCGCCGCCAGGGCCAGGGCCGCCGCGGCCAGGCGCTTGGCGGCCGAGGCGGCGGACATGAGGGCGGCGTCGGCCCAGAAGCCGCGCAGGAGGCCCGCGTGCCGGCGGAGGGCGTCGGCGGCCGCGGCCTCTTGAGAGCCGGCCGCCGCCGAAAACACGTCTGCCCACGCGCCGGCGTCTTCTTCCTCGTCTCGGTCGTCTCGGTCGTCGGCGCCATCGTCGGCGTCCTCGGCGTCGGCGGTCTCGGGGAGGCTCAAAGACAGGGCCTCGAGCACGGCGGGAGCGGCGGCGGCGCAGGCGGCCGCCACGCCTGCTGCGGCGCCGCCCGAGGCGCAGACAACCAGAGCGCCGGCGGCAGACGCGGCGGCGGCCGCCGATCCAGCGGCGGCGGTGGGGCCTCCGCCGTCCCCTTGCCGCTGCCCCTCCTCGCCCCCTGCCGCGGCCGCCGCCGCGGCGAGCGCGGCGCCGCCCCACAGCACGGGCGACCAGGACGCGCAAAGCCGGCCGCCCCCGGACGAGTCGGCGGCGGCGGCGGCGGCGTGGTCCCGCGCCAGCGACGACCATCGGAGCACCAGGGCGGCGGCGCAGGCGGCGCGGGAGGGGTGGCGCGCCACGGCCGCCGCCAGCGGGGACGACAGGGTCCCGGAGCTGCTGCTGCGGCCGCCCGCGCCGCCGCTGAACTCGCCGTGTCCCGGAACCGCGCCCCCGAGCGCCGCCGCCAGGCCCCGGGCCGCGCGCTCGTCGGCCGCCGCCGCCACCGCGCAGCGGGCGTGCGCGCGGAGCAGGGCGACGCGGACGCGCGCGCCGACCGCCTCGCCGTAGGCGCCGTAGGGGCCGTCGCCGGCGCCGGCGCCGCTCCACGCCTCCAGGGGCTTGCCGATGAGCGCCAGCACGCGCGACAGGACGGCCGGGTCGCGCGCAGCCGAGGCGGCTGCGACGGCGTCGTCGCCCGCCTGGCCGCCGCCGCCGCCGCCGAGCAGCGACGCCGCCAGCGAGGCCCCCGCGACCGCGAGCGCGGGGGCCGCGCCGGGCGCGAGCGCCGTGCGCAGGGCCGAGACGTAATGCGCCTCGTACTGCGCGAGCAGGGGGTCCGAGGGGGCGAGCGGGTCGCGCGCGGGACCAAAGCCCCCGCGCGCGCGCTCGAGCAGGCGCGCGCCCGCGGGCCGGAGGGCGGCGCCGGGCCCCGTCGACAGTTTGAAGCCGACGTCCACGAGCGCCGGGAGCCGGTCCACCAGGTAGTCGCCGCCGCGGGGGGCGGAGGCGGCGAGGACGGCGGCGCGCATCGCGGCGAGCGCGGAGGAGGCGACGGCGGCGGCGGCGGCGGCCGCCGACGCGGCGTTGGGTGCCGCCGTCGCCTCGGGGCCTCGTCCCGCGGACCCCCCGCCGGTGCCGTTCGAGCTAGCCGCCGCCGCCCACCCTCCTCCTCCTCCTCCTGCCCCCAGGCCGAGGAGCGCGGCCGAGGCGGCGGCGGCCGTCGCCCGCGCCTTCTCCTGCTCGGCAGCGACCTCGTCGTCGTCCGAGGCCGACATGGGCGCGTGCCAGTGGCGCGCAGCGACGGCGGGCGGGCAGCCCGAGCGGGCGGCGGTGCCCGCGGCGACGGCCCCGAACAGCGACAGGAGGCAGTCTGCGGCAAACAGGCGCGTGCGCAGGCGCGGCGTGACGGCGGCGACGGCGGCGGTCGGGGCGGGGGCGGGCGCCGCAGAGGGGGCCGCATCAACAGGGGCGGCCGAAGGAGGGTTGGTTGCGGGGGCGCCGCGGGCGGGCGGGCGGCTCGCGAACCGGCCGCCCCCGTCGTCGTCGTCGTCGCCGTCGTCGTCGCCGCGCCCCCGGCCGCCGCCGCCGCCGACGGGCGAGGGCGACGGCGCGGTCGCAGCGGCGGCAGCGGCGGGGCCGGCCCCGTCGTCGGCCGCGGCCGCGGCGGCCGGCGCCCCTGCCCCAACGGCCTCCTGCCTGGGCGGGCGCGCGAGCGCCACGTCCGACAGCAAGCCGAGCCAGTAGGAGGGAGCGCGCGCGGCGCCCGCGGCCATCAGCGCCCGCAGCGTCGCCCTCAGGCCCGCCGCCGCCGCCGCGTCCGTCTCTGCGTCGAGCGCGGCGAGCAGGGCGCCCTCGAGGCGCGCGCCCAGCACGGGCTCCGGGTCGCGCTCGGCCAGGTGCCGCAGTGCGGCGGCGGCGGCGCGGCGCAGAGCGGCGCGGCGGGCGCCGAGGGACGAGCGCAGCAGCGGGAGGTGCTTCCGCACTCCGCCGCCGCTGCCGCCGCCGCCGCCGCCCATTCCTGCGCCGCCTCCTCCCCCTTGCCCGGGCGCGAACACGGCCAGCTGCGCGGCAAACGTGACGCGCTCGAGCGCCATGTCGGCGCGCGAGGCCGCGGCGAGCGCGCACAGGGCCGAGGGGTCCGTCAGGTCCAGCAGCAGCGGGGGCGGGCCGCCGCCGCTGCCGCCGCCGCCACCGTCGTCGCCGCCGCCGCCGCCGCCCGCGCCGCCGCCGCCCCCGTCCCCTATATCCTCCTCCGCCGGCCCGACAGACACCAGCGCCCGCACCTGCTCGTACGCGTCGCTGCCGAGCGTCAACTCGGGCCCCAGCACCGCCACGACCGCGTTCCCCACGCGCGCGGCGGCGGGGGGCAGCAGGGGCGCGTCGCCGGCGTGCGAGGCGAGCAGGTCCCGGCAGAGCCGGAGGGCCGTGCGGACCGACCCCCCGCCGCCAAAGGCCGGCCCTGCAGCGGCGGCCACCAGCGCCAGGGCGTGCAGCGCCCACAGGTGGGCGGGCCCCGAGGGGCGCGCGGCGCTGGCGACCAGCGCGGCGACGGTCTCGACGACGGTGGGCTGCAGCGCGATGCCGCCGCGCGCGCGGTGGGCGGCGCCGAGGGCGAGGGCGAGGGTGGCGCGAGCCTCGGGCCGCGATGTCGCGGCGGCGGCGGCCCCGGCGGCAGCGCCGACGGCCCCCGACAGCTGCGCGGCGAGCGCGCGCACCTGCCGCGTGGCCAGGGCCTCGGACCCGATGCAGCAGGCCGCCGCGATGATCTCGGCGCCCGCGCGACACGCGGCCGCGTCGCGCGCGCTTCCCTCGAGCAAGGCGGCGGCGAGGGCCAGCGCCGCCTCGGCCACGGCGTCGCCGCCGCCGCCGCCGGCCCCGCCGACCGAGCCCCCCGACGCGGAGGCGGCGTACGGGGGAGAGGCCGGGGCCGAGGACCCGCCGCCGCCTGGCTGCTGCTCCTGCAGTCGCGGGCTGGCCGGGACCGACAAGCCGCCGCCGCCGCCGCCGCCGAGGCCGCCGCCCGGCAGCGCGGCCGCCGCCCGCGCGCGGGCCGCCATGGGCCCGAGGCCGGCGAGCGCGGCCACGGCCACGGCCAGGCAGTTGGCCGCGCGCTGCTCCTGCGCGAGGGGGGAGGGAGCGGACGCGACGCCGAGCCTCCCGCGAGGCGGCAAAGGCGCCGCGCCGCTCCCGCCAACGCCGCCGCCGCCGCCGCCGACGCCGCACGCCGCCGCCATCAGGCCCAAAACCTGCGCCTTGTTGGCGGGCGACACGACGGCGAGCATTTTGCCCAGCAGCCACATCTGCGCCTCGAGCAGGGCCGCGGCCAGGCCCGCGGGCTGGCAGAAGGGGCGGCAGCGGGCGGGCACGCGCACGCGGCCGCCGTCGCCGCCGCCGTCGCCATCGCTGCCGTCGCCGTCGCTGCCGTCGCCGTCGCCGTTGCCGCCGCCGCCGCTGCCGTCGCCGTCGCTGCCGCTTCCCCCAAGCACCAGCTGCGACGCGCTCGCGCCGGCCGCGAGGGAGCCGCCCGTGTACGCGAGCCCGACCTCCCAGGGAGCCGGATGCGGGCCGCCGCGGGCGCCCCGGAAGGCGCGCAGCTCGTCGGCCAGGGCGTCGGCGCGCACGCCGCCGCCGCCGCCGCCAAACACGCCGGCCGCGCTGCCGCCAGCGCCGCCGCCGCCGCCGCCGCCGCCGCCGCTGCTGCCGCCCCCGCCCGCTCCCCCGCCTGGCGTCAGCGCCCATGGGCCGAGGACGGCGTCCTGCACGTTGAGCACGTGCCGCAAGGCCGTGCCAGCGATGGTGACCGCGGCGTCTGGCAGAACGCGCGGCGCCGGCAGAGACAAGACGACACCGACGTCGCCGGCGCCGCCGCTGGCCCCGGCCGGAGCCGCCGCCGCCGAAGCTGCCGTCGCCGCCGCCGCCGAAGCTTGCGCCGGAGCTGCCCCGGCCGGCCGGAGCTGCCGCACGCACAGGCCGATCAGGCGGCCGTGGCTGCCGGCGTACGAGGGCGCGGACGGCAGGAAGAAGTAGGCCTCGAGCAGGCGCAGCTGGAGGGCGGCAGCGGCCGCAGCGGCCGCGGGCGCCCCGGGCCCAAGCAGGGGGTTTCTCTGGGCTGCGGCCGTGGCCGCCGCGCGCGCGGCGCGCCCGCCCGCCGCCGCGGCGCGCGCGCGGGAGACCAGCTCGGCGTGCCACGCGCCCGGGTCCTGCAGCAGGGGCTGCGACACGACGGCGTCGAGCAAGGGGGCGAGGAGCTCGGACTCGACGCGGCGCACGCGAGAGGACAGGGAGGAGGTCGGCGAGGGCGCGGCGGCGGCCCCGGCGGCAGAGGGGGCAGCTGGAGGAGGGAGGGCGGCGGCGGCGGCGGCGCCGGCGGCGGTTGCGGCCGCCGCAGCGGCGCCGGCGCCGCCTCCAAGGCCGTGCGCCACGACGCCGCGCACGTACGCCTGCAGCGCCTGCAGCGCGGCCGCGCGCCACCAGAGCTCCACGGCCAACTGCGTCGCGCCCACGGGCCCGGCGCGCGCGTGCGCCGCGCAGTCGAGGGCGGCGCGGACGCCGCCGTTCTCGCCACCGCCATTCTCGCCGCCGCCGACGCTGTTGCCCGCTCCGCCCTCGCCACTACCCCCCGCACCAGCCGCAGCCACAGCCGCAGCCGCGGCCGGCCTGCCGAGCCCCGCGCCCGGGCCGCCCAGCGCCTGCCTCAGCAGCCCGAAAACCTCGGCGTCCGCCGCGGCCACCGCCGCGGGCGACGCCGCCGCGCAAAACGCCGACAGCAGCACGTACCCTGCCCCGCGCTCGCCGGCCGCCGCCCACGCGCCGCCGCCGCCGCCATTGCCGCCGCCGCCATTGCCGCCGCCGCCGCCATTGCCACCGCCGCTCCGCGGCCGCGCGACCAGGTCGCTCGCGAGCGCCAGCGCAGACGCCTCGAGCGCCGAGGGGACGCCGAGCGGCAGGCGCGCGGCCGCCGCCAGCAGGGCCGCGGCCGCGAGCGCGTGCCCCTGCAGCGCGTCTACGCAGTGCTTGGCCTGCGTGCCGGGCGCGCCGCGGGGCGTGCCCGGCGCCGGCGCGGCGGCGGCGGCGGCCGCGGCGGCGGCGCCCGCGCCGCTCAGGCCGGCGTACGGCGCGGCGACGTCAGCGAGCTGCCGCGCGGACTCGCGCGCGGCGGCCAGCTCGGCGGCCAGCAGGCGCGCGGCCGCGCGGGGGGCGGCGGCGGCGAGGGCGGCCAGGGCGGACGCGGCGGCGGCGCGCACGGCGCCGCATCCGTCCGTCAGGTGGCGCGAGATGCACGACTCGAGCGAGGCGACCGAGGGGGCGTCGCCGCCGCCGCCGCCGTTTGCGCCGCCGCCGACCTTGTCGCCGCCCTTGTCGCCGCCAGCCAAAGGGGCGCCCCCGGCGAGGGAGGCGGGCGGCCCAGACAGGGCCGCGCCTCGTTGCAACTGCAACTGCTGTTCCTCCCGCTCCCGCTGCTGTTCACGCTGCCGCTGCTCGCACTGCTGCCGCTCCTCCTCCTCGTCGTCCCCGCCCGGCAGCTCCCCGAGCGCCTCGAGCGCCGCGCCGACGCCGTCGAGAGCGGCGGCGGCCACGGGCGCGCTCACCGTTCCGTCGGCGGCGGCGGCGAGCGCAGCGAGCAGGCGCCGCTGCCCGGCCTCGCCCAGGGCCGGGAGGGCGGCGGCGCGCACGACGTAGCACGCGGCCGCCTGGGCGTGCGGCATCTCGCCGCCGGCGAGGACGGCGCCGAGGCCGCCGCCGCCGAGGGCGTCGGCGTCGGACGGCAGCGAGGCGGCGCCGGCGAGCAAAAGCGCAAAGGGCAACGCGCGGGCGATGCTGGTTCCCTGGGCGGCGGCGGCCAGGGCCGCGGGCGTCGGGGCGGCTGCTGCGCTCGCGGCGGCGGCGCCGTCGGCGCCGGGAGCCGCCGCCGCCGTCGACGCCGAGTGATGGCCAAAGCCGAGGCGCCCGGCCAGAGAGAGCGCGCCGCCGCCGCCGCCGCCGCCCGGGCCGCCGCCGCCCGGGCCGCCGCCGCCCACGCCGCCGCCAAAGAGCGCCGCGGCCGCCTGCTGCGGCGACAGCGCCTGCTCAAACAGGCGGCGCGCCTGCCTCTGCTGCGCCGTGCTGGCCTCCTCGAGGGCGGCGATGGCGGCCGCGGCCAGCTCCACGAGCTGCGCCTCGCTGAGGCCGGCCGCCGGCCCGCACGCCCACCCGTCCTGCTGCTGCTGCTCCTGATGCTGCTGCTGCTGCTGCTGCTGCTTCGTCTGCGGATTCGAATTCGAATTCGGGTGCCGCTGCTGGGGCCGCGCCGCAAAGGCGCCCCATCCGCCGATCGCCAGCGCCGTCAGCGCGTCGCGCCTGCCCGCCGCGGCCGCGTCCACAAAGGGGGCCGAGAGGGCCAGGCGAAAGGTGCCCGAGGCGGCGAAAGTGGCGGGGGCGCCCGGGCCCCCTCCACCTCCTCCGCCTGCGCCCGCCGCCCCGGCCCCGCCCCAAGCTTCGCCGCCGCCGCCTCCGCCCCACGCCTCGCCGCCGCCGCAGCCGCCGCCGCCGCAGCGCTCCCCCCGCAAGAGCCACTCGAGCTGCCGCCTGAGCTGCTGCCCGCGCTTCTTGTCCCCCGCGGCGGCGACCGCCGCCGACAGCGACGCGCTGCCGGAGGATGCGGCCAGCTCGGCAAGGGCGCTGGCCGCCGCCTCGCGGACGGCCGGCGCGGGCGAGGCGTCCCCGTGCAGGCAGGCGAGCGCCATCGCCGCCGCCTCGTCGAATCCGAGGGGGAGGTGGTGAGGCGCGCGGCAGCACTCGGGCAGGGAGGCGACGGGCGGCGGGGGGGACCAGGCGGCGGCGGCGGCGGCCGAGGCGGCGGCGGCAGCGGCGGCGGGCGAGGGGGAGGAGGAGGAAGAGGAGGAGGGAGCGGAGGTCGCGCCTGCTGCCGCTGCTGCAGCCGTCGTTGGTCTCGTCGATGCTGCTGCCCCTGCTGCGCCAGAAGACAAGGAACCCCCGCCCCCGGCGCCCGCGGCGGCCGCGGCCTGAGCGGCCGCGGCAGAGGCCGCCGCCACCGCCGCCGCCGACGCCGCCGAAGCCGACGCCAACGCCGAGGCCATGGCCGCGGCCGTCGTCGGCTGCCAGAGCGGCGCGGCGCCGGCGCCCGCCAGCGCGGCCAGCAGCGAGAGCGACGCCAGCCGCAGCGCCGCGTCCGGGTCGGCCGCGGCGGCGCCCGCCGGGGTGGCGCCGAGCGCGGCGCCGAACGACAGGGAGGGGGTGGGCAGGAGCACGGTGGGGTCGAGATAGGCGGCCGAGGAGGAGGAGGAGCAGGAGGAGGACGCGCCGCCGTCCCCGCCGTCCGTCCCGGCCGCCGCCGACGGTGGCGCCGCGAGCGAGGCCGGCGGGTGTTTCTGCAGCAGCCGCCACGCGTCCGCGTGCACGCCCGCGGCCGCGCGGTCGAGGGGGCTTAGGCCCCGGACGACCGCCGCCGCCAGGCGCAGGGCCGCCGCGCGTACGCGCCAGGGGATCGGCAGCGCGCGGGACGACGACGACGACAGCGGCGACGCCGCCGAGGCCGCCGCCGCCGCCGCCGCGCGCATGGGGGCAAGCCCGAGGAGGCCCGCCGCGGGCGCGTGCGTGGCGGCGAGCGTGCGCGCGATCGCCAGGCTGTCGGCCGCGGCTGACGCGAGCAGCCGGCCGTGCCGCGCCGAAAAGTGCGCGAGCAGGTCGAGGCACGCGGCCGTCGCGGCCGGGGAGCACGGTGGCGGGGCGCCCGCGGCGTCGCCGCCCCCCCTGGCGCCAAAGCCCGACGACGCCGGCCGGAGGAAAAAAAGCGCCGCGCCGGGCGCGGCCGGGCTGCCCCCGCCCGGGAGCGCGGCCGCCGTCGCCCTCGCGGCGGCGACCATGGCCGGGCTCGGGCGCTCCGCCAGCATCACCTGCAGGCTGCTCGCGCGCGAGAAGAGCGGCAGGGACTCCCCGCGCTCGTAGAGGGCGCTCAGCAGGCAGGCGATGCGGCAGCGGGCGAGGGGGCAGGCGACCGGGTGCGGAGGAGGAGCTGGGGGCGCGGCGGCCGCGATAGCGGCGATACCGGCGCCGTTGCCGTTGCCGTTGCCGTTGCCGCCGCCGCTGCCGCCCTTGCGGCTGCCGGTTGGGCGCGGCCAGTAGGCCTCGACGAGCGCGGCCTCGGCGCGCCGCTGCTCGGCCCGCACCTCCGCGGGCGAGGCGCGCCGGAGCGCCGCCTGCATTCTTTGGAGCAGGGGCAGCAGCTCGCCTTGGTCGAGCGAGGGTCGGGGCGGGGGCGCGGCGGGGCGTTGGCCGGCGGCGGCCGCCGCGGGCGACGCCGGCGGCGCGGCGCGGCGCAGCGCGACGCCGACCAGCAGCTCGAGCTCGGCGACGTAGAGCGCGAGCGGGAGGCAGTCCTCCTCGTCAGCCCAAGGTTGTTGCTCCATTGCGTCGTCGGGGGCTGTTTCTCGCGCGTTTGCTCTGTGTTGTGACAGCAGTTGCGTTTTGGGATTGGCACGCGCGCCACGCGTCCTTGGTGCCCGCGCGCCTCGAGAGACGTTGGGCAAGTCCGTCTGGTGATCGCGCGTGAGCCTGACCTCCCGGCTTGTCGACCGCGCGTTTGGTGGTGTGAATGTAGCGTGACTTGGTGTGCGCGCCGCCGACTCCCGTTCGATAGCGGCTTTGCGCCGCCGCCCGTTTCCAGGTCGCCGCGAGGTCGCAGGCCTCTCTTTTCTTCCCGACGGCCCGCCCTCCAATCCGCGACACTCCCAATCCCAACAAACCGGCCACTGCAGTCTCACATCGATCCAACATCGACCATTCCCCCCCCTCAAGTTCCCGAATCCTCGAATCGATTGAACACGATCACCGGTTTTTTTTGTCACGATCACCGTTTCGGGATTTCCGTCGGTCGACACGATGAATCGCGACGCGCCTCCGCCCCGCAACGTCCTCATTCTGGGCGCGGCGGGTCGCGACTACCACCTGTTCAACACCGTCTACCGCCGCCAAACGCGCGCCGCCAACGGCGCGGACGCGAGCGGCGCGGACGGATATAACGAGCGGGGCGCGCCGGCCGCCAGCGAGGCGTCCCTGGGGCCGGCCGGCGCAAACGGCGGAGGCCCCGCGCCCGACCCGTCCTCCGACCGCGCCCCCGACCGCGTCGTCTGCTTCACCCACGCCCAGATCCCCTTCATCGAGTCCAAGGCCTACCCCGCCGCGCTGTGCGGCGCGGGCTACCCACGAGACGGCATCCCCATCGTCCCCGAGCGCGACCTCGAGGCCGCCGTCGCCGCGCACGGCGTCCGCGCCTGCGTCTTCGCCTACTCGGACGTCTCGCACGAGCAGCTCGGCGCCCTGTCCGCCCGCGTGCGCCGGGCCGGGTGCGACTTTGTGCTGCCCGCGGCGGGCGCGGGCGGACCGGGCGACCCGTCCACCTTGCGCAGCACAAGGCCCGTGGTCGCCGTCACGGCCGTGCGCACGGGGTGCGGCAAGTCGCAGGTGTGCGCACGCGTGGCAGAGGCCGCGCGTTCCGCCGGCGTCCGCGTGGCTTTGGTTCGTCATCCCATGCCCTACGGCGACCTCGAGCGCATGCGCGTGCAGCGGTTTGCGAGTCTCACAGACCTCGACACGCAGGGCGCCACCGTAGAGGAGCGCGAGGAGTACGAGCAGCACCTCGAGCGCGGCGTCGTGGTGTTCGCGGGCGTCGACTATGGCGCGATCCTGCGCGAGGCCGAAAAAGAGGCCGACGTGATCATTTTTGACGGCGGCAACAACGACACTCCCTTCTACCGGCCCGACCTCGATTTGTGTGTGTGCGATCCCTTCCGCCCGCGCGCGCACGAGACGCACTACCCGGGTGGCATCAACTTTGCGCGCGCCGGCCACCTGGTCGTGAACAAGGCCAACACGGCGCCGCGGGAGGGCGTGGCGGCGGTCCTGGCGGCGGCGGCGGCGCTCAACCCGGCGGCGCGCGTCTACGTGACCGACTCGCGCGTGACGCTGCGGCTTGCAGGGGCGGCGGCGACTGGTGCGGCAGCGGGCGGCGGCGGGACGGGCCCCGAGGGGGGCGCCGCCGAGAAGAGCGCTGCCACCGCCGACGCCAACGCGGCCGCCGCAATCGCCTTCGTGCGCGGGAAGCGCGCCCTCTGCGTCGACGACGGCCCGACCATCACGCACGGCGGGCTCGCCACGGGCGCGGCCGTCGTCGCCGCGCGCGAGGCCGGGTGCGCCGAGGTCGTCGACCCGCGCCCCTTTTTCCGGGGCGCGGTGGCCGAGGCGCTCGCCAAGTACCCGCACATTGGCTTGACGGTGCCGGCGCTGGGTTACGGCCCGGAGCAGGTGCGCGATCTGGCCGCGACTATCCGGGCGGCGGTATCGGGCACGGGCGCCGAGGTCGTGGTGGTGGGCACGCCGACCGACCTGTCGCGGGTGCTCGGCCCCGCCTCCTCGGGGGACGGGGGGGGGTGGTCGGCGGGCGCGCCCGTGGTGCGGGCCACGTACGCCGTCGAGGAACGCGAGGGCGGCGGCGGTCTCGGGGCGATGCTGGACGCCTGGTTCGCCGAGAAGCGGCGCGAGATGGACGCGGCGGCAAAGGCGGCCGAGAACTAGCAAGCCGGAGCGTTTCCGCCAATGCAACGTGAATGTTCTTCTCGTTTGATTGTTGATTGTTTTTTCTTCCTTTTGATTATTGGTGGATTTCTATAATTTGATTCGTCGACCCTTTTTACTACAACCCGGCAACAGCTCCGTTTCCCCGCCGCGCCGCAAAGGCCTTGTCTGTGCACTTGAGCTCGTACGCCAGCGACCGCAGCGCCGGCGGCCGCTTGGGCGGCGGCGCCTTTGCCCTCTTTTTCTTCGCGCCGCGCTGCCGCCGCCCCGCGCCGCCGCCGGCTCGCCCTCCCTCCTCCGCCTCCTCCTCCTCTATAGGCGCTCGCACGTCCGCCGCGACCACTCCTTCCTCCTCGACCCTCGCCTCCGCCTCGAGCCGCTCCAGGAGCGGCATGAGCGCCCCCACGCGCGCCGCGACACGCCGCTCCGACAGCGCGAGGACGCCCGCCAGCGTCGACGGCGCCATCCTCCCGAGCTCGCCGCGCCAGCGCGGGCAGCGCTCGGCGAGCCGGGCCAGTAGCGCCCAGCGCGCGCGCAGGGCCTCGGGCTGGAGGTTGAGCAGCGCGGGCATGGAGGCCAGGGCGCGCAGGGAGCGGGGGCCGGGGGGGGCGGGCGGGGGGGGCGCGGCGGCGGCGGCGGCGGCGGCGGCCCGGCCCTCGTCGTCGTCGCTGCTGCTGCCTGCGCTGCTGCCGCCGCCGTCGCTGCCGCTTCCGCTGCGGGCCCCTTGCTCGTCGTCGTACTCGTCCGCGTCGCCGTCGATGCCGGGCAGGGCCGCGAAGGCGCGCACGCGGCGCGCGATCAGGGCGGCGGGCTTGCACACGAGCGACGGCTGCCGCAGAAACATCGCCGCCGCCGCCTCTCTTGCCGCCGCGGTCGACGCCGCTGTCGCCGCCGCCCCCTCGCCCAGCTCCTGCTGCTCCTCCTCCTCGCCTCGCGGCTCGCCCTCCGAGAGCGCGCGCGCCAGAGACTCGAGGCGCAGCCGCACCTCTGCCGACGCGTACAGCAGCCACCGGTGGTCGCGCCGCGCCGCCGCCCGCACCTGGTCCATCGACACCTCGGGCGTCCACTGCGACGCCGCAGCAGCAGCGAAATAAAAGGACGAGGAGGAGGAGACGGGCGCGGCCGCCGCCGCCGCGCCGCGCCGCGCCGCCCCCGCGCCCGCCGCCGCTGCCGCTCCCGCGCCCGCCGCCCCCCCCCGCCCGCCGCCCCCGCCCTCGCCCCCGCCCCCGCCCCCGCCCCCGCCCCCGCCCCCGCTCCCGCCCGTCAGCAGCGGGTCCGGACGCCAGTTGAGCGCCGCGTGCGCCGACGCCAGCTTGGCCGCCACCGTGTCGGGCCGCAGAGACGCGAGGTGCGGCGCGCGGCCCGCCGCCCAGGCGTCCCACCCTCGCGGCGGCACGCCCAGCAGCACGGCCGCCTCGAACAGGTGGGGCACGGCGCGCTCGGGACGCAGCGCCAGCAGGGCGGGCACCTTTGTGATGCGGCGGAGCAGGGCCTGGCCGCGGTCGTCGCCGCCGTCGCCCGGGCCGCCGGGGCCGCTGAGGCCACTGTCACCGCCGAGGCTTCGGCCGACCCGAGGAGCAGCACCACGGCCGCCGGCCAGAGCAGGGCGCGCCCCCGCCGCCGTCGGGCCCTCTGCCTCCGCCGGCGCGTCGTCCCCCTCGCTGCCGCTGCCGCTGCCGCTGCTCTCGCCGCCCCCGCCCCCGCGCGCGTCGGCCCGGTCGCGCCGCCGCGCCGCCTCTGCGCGCGCGTCCAGCTCCGTCAGCGTCGCCCGCCACGCCCCCAGGTTGCGCGCGAGGGCCGACGCGTCGCGCGACAGGATGGTCGGGTGCGTGTAGAGCACGCGCGCGGCCAGGGCCGGGCCGAGCAGCCGCCGGAGCGCGACGGCGCGCGCGGCGACGACCGACGGGTCGGCGGGCACGCCGCCGCGCGACGACGCCGAGCGCTGGGCGACGCGGTGGACGGTGGCGGCGGGCAGGCCGAGGCCCGCGCGGCCGAGGCGCCGCTCGAGGGCGGCGCGGTGGCGGCGCTGCGCGGCCTCGGCGGCGGCGGCGGCGGCCTCGGCGGCCTCGCCGGTGGTCTTGCGCTTGGTCCTGGGCCTCGTCGGTTTGGCCGCCGTCGCGCTGCTGCGGCCGCCGCCGTTGTCGTCGCCGCCGTCGTCGTCGTCGTGGTCGTCGTCGTGGTCGTTGTCGTCGGCGGCCGCCATCGCCGCGCGGCGCGGGCGGAGGGCCGGGTCGGGGGTCGGCTGGGGGCCTGCCGGTCTTGCTGATGATGCGGATGCGGTGAAGGACGAGGCGCGCAGGATATGACCGCGCCACTGCCCGATACGCGTTGTGACAGGCGCGTGGGCGCGCGTCCCCGGGTGGCGGAGCATTTGTCCCCTTTTTCGTGGGTCGTTTTCACTTCGCACGCCGAGATTGCTGCCGATGATGATCAACTGTGGGGGGGTGGGGGCAGAGGATGGGAACGACAGCGAGCGGCACAACGCCGCTTGTCGTTGTGACAGGGGCGCCGCGGCCATCGTGGCCGTTCATCAAGAGCGCGTTCGCGCCAGTGTCGGCGTCGGCGTCGGCGTCGGCGTCGGCGTCGGCAGACGATCTCGAAGCCCGTGCGTTGAGAGAACAGACAGCTGTGACAAGTAACAAGTATTCACAAAAGAAGAGGGGTTCGGGCGCCGCCGATCGCAGGCGCAGAGAGCGAGACGCGCAGACTCGTGCGGTTTGTCCAATGGAAAGATGAGATGAGAGAAGACGAGGAAAGGATTGCGGCGGCGCCGGCGGGGGGGCGGGGGGGGCGGGGGGGGGGGCGCAGCGCACTCGTGGACGGGGGGAGGCGAGGAGAAGTGAGAACGTCTTGGATCGGGTCGTGCGCCGGCAGAAAAGAACGGGGAGAGAGTGTCGTGGAGGCGGCGGAGAAAAGGGGGCACACAAACGCGCGACTGGGAACGCGCGCGAGCGGTCACGGGTCGAAGAAAAAAAAAAAGATCGAAAACAACAGGGCCAGAGGGGGGGGGGGGGGCGGGCCGGCAAAAAAAAAACCGCCCCACCGGGCGGTTGGGGGCGCCGGAAAAAAGGGGGGGGGGGGAAAAAAGGAAGGGGAAATAAATGTA
>Ga0105053_10003917_pt1 | contig 22292 bp, 18 predicted proteins | sample BON01_FD_78093 | JGI IMG/M metagenome (GOLD analysis project Ga0105053, IMG submission 78093) | Freshwater microbial communities from Lake Bonney liftoff mats and glacier meltwater in Antarctica - BON-01 | ecosystem: Environmental > Aquatic > Freshwater > Ice > Glacier meltwater | place: Lake...
TAGCGTTCCCAAACCATCAAATAATTGAAATCATTAATTATTCTTGTAGGTAAAGGTCCAGGGGCTTGGCCCCTGGCGGGTCTGGGCAGAGCCCAGCCTCCCTTATCCTAGCGCCTATGGGGCTGCCACGCTCCCGTTTCGCGGCGGGCGCCATGCGCGGGGCTTTCTTGTCGGCGGGCGGCGGCATGACCATACTTCCCCCATGAGCCATGCAAGCCGCGCCAGCGCGCCGACCTTCACCGTCAACGGAGAGCCGCGACCGTTCGCCGGGCCGATGAGTGTCGCCGACCTGCTGGCCACGCTGGGGCTGGACGGGCGCAAGGTGGCGGTGGAGCGCAACGAGGCGATCGTGCCGCGTTCCACCTACGCGCAGACGCTGCTGGCGCCGGGCGACAGCCTGGAAATCGTGCATTTCATCGGAGGGGGCTGAAATGGACCAGCACGTGACGACCGATACGAACGACACCTGGACCGTCGCCGGCCGCAGCTTCCGCTCCCGCCTGGTGGTGGGCACCGGCAAGTACAAGGACCTGGAGGAGACGGCGGCGGCAATCGAGGCCAGCGGGGCCGAGATGGTCACCGTCGCCGTCCGCCGGGTGAACCTGTCCGACCCCAAGGCGCCGATGCTGCAGGACTACGTGGACCCGAAGAAATACACCTACCTGCCCAACACCGCCGGCTGCCACACCGCCAACGACGCCGTCCGCACCCTGCGCCTGGCGCGCGAGGCCGGCGGCTGGAACCTGGTGAAGCTGGAAGTGCTGGGCCCGCCCCCGCACCTCTACCCCGACATGCCCGGCACCTTCGAGGCCGCCGCGGCACTGATCAAGGACGGCTTCGAGGTGATGGTCTATTGCGCCGACGACCCGCTGGCCGCCCGCCGCCTGGAAGACATGGGCTGCGTGGCGATCATGCCGCTGGGCGCGCCGATCGGCTCCGGCCTGGGCCTCCAGAACCCGGCGATGCTGTCGCTGATGATCGAACAGGCCGGCGTGCCCCTGCTGGTGGATGCCGGCGTGGGCACGGCAAGCGACGCCGCGATCGGCATGGAACTCGGCTGCACCGCGGTGCTGCTCAATTCCGCCATCGCCCACGCGAAAGACCCGATCCTGATGGCCCGCGCGATGAAGGCAGCGGTGGAGGCCGGGCGGCTGGCCTACCGCGCCGGGCGAATGCCGCGCCGGATGGGCGCCGACCCGTCGAGCCCGCTGGCCGGGTTGATCCGGTAGGAGTTGTTGCGTATCTATTCTATTAAGGAATGAATAGCTCGCGCAATGGAAGGGCCGGCCAGGGGAAGCTGAAGAAGCTGGCCGTCGCGAAGCAGCGGGTTGGGCTGGAGTGATACCAACCGCCCTATTGATTGACCGATGTACAAAGGCAAGGCCAGGGCTTTGCCCCATAGGCGCTAGGATAAGGGAGGCTGGGCTCTGCCCAGACCCGCCAGGGGCCAAGCCCCTGGACCTTTACCTACAAGAATAATTAATGATTTCAGTTAGTTGATGGTTTGGGAACGCTAAGAGTTTCCTGGCTGAGCCAGCAGCCCCAGATTGATATACGGCTTCGACCGATGGCCGCTGGCACGGCCATTAAAGATAATGGGATCAAAGGGTCTCCGACCCTTTGCGGGTCGAGGGCAGAGCCCTCGCCTTTCTTATCCTAGCGCCTATGGGGCGTTGCCCCTGGCCTTGCCAAACGAAGGATCTCTCTTCACGGCGGTTGGTATTAGGCGTCCAGCCCCACCTTCTCCAGTGCCGAGTTCAGCTCCGCCCCCAGCAGCACCACGTAGGTGAGCACCCAGAACCACAGCATCACCGCCGCCACCGCCGCCAGCGGGCCATAGACGGCGCCGAAGCTGGCGAATTCGGTGGCGTAGAGGGTGAACAGATACGAGGCCACCAGCCACAGCCCGGTGGACAGCAGCACCCCCGGCAGCACCCGCCGCCGGTGGCCGCGCCCGCGCGACGGGCCGGCGGCGTAGAGGAAGGTGAGGGAGGCGAACACGAACAGCAGCAGCACCAGCAGCGAGCCCCAGTGCACCAGTTCCGCCGTGTCGGCCGGCAGGGCGAGAAAGCGGATGGCCTGCGGCAGGGCCACCAGGATCACCACGGTGACGATCGCGCCGAGGATCGAGGCCGCGGTCATCGCCATCCCCACCAACTGGAACAGCACGATGCCGCGCCGCTCGTCCTCGTCGTAGGCCAGGTTCAGGGCCGAGATCATCGACTTGGTGGCCAGCGAGGCGCTCCACAGCGCCACCGCCGCACTCACCCCCAGGCTCCAGCCCAGGGTGGCGCGCGGGCGGCTGACCAGGTCTTCCACCTGGCGCTCGATCAACGAATAGGCATCCGGCGGCAGCAATCCCGCCAGCAGGGCCATCTGGCCGGCCACGCTGGCCGGGTCGAAGGCCAGGCCGTAGAGCGAGACCAGCATCGACAGCGCCGGGAACAGCGACAGCGTGGCGTAGAAGGCACAACCGGCGGCCACCAGGCCGGTGCGGTGGCTCTGAATTCGCCAGAAGGTGCGCAGCACGGCGCCCCATAATCCGCCCTCGGTTGGCTCGTCCGGCTCGGGGGTGGTGAAAACGTCATCGGTCAGGGCTTTGTCCACCGCGTTGTGTGCGACATCAGGCAGCACATGCGGGCGCGGAGCGCCAATGAGAAGAGGGTGAAAATTACCACTTGCGCCGGGGGGTGGGGGGTCTTATGTGCCCCCTACGCAGCAACGCACGTGCCTCTGGCCCGCCTGTTCAGCGCCTCCACGCGATGAACTCCTATGGGTTACGTAACGACGTCAAGCGTTCTGGCACTTCGGGTCCCGACGCGGGGGCGGTTCTCTCCGCGCACGGGCCAATCCGTCTGGTCGCTGGTTCGTTCGACCGTTTCGCAATCTTCGTCCGTCGCCTGAACAGGCGGACGCATCATAGGGGGCAGCGCGCGATGAATCCCAAGATCGCCCGATACCTTGCTGACCATCAGCCGGCAACGCCGTGCCTGGTGCTCGACATCGACCGCGTGGAAGCGAACTTCCGCGCGATCCGTGACGCCTTGCCGCTCGCGCAAATCTACTACGCGGTAAAGGCCAACCCGGCGCCGCCGATCCTGGACCGGCTGGTGGCACTCGACAGCCACTTCGACGCCGCCGGCATCGAGGAGATCGACGCCTGCCTGGCCGCCGGCGCCGCCCCCGCCGCGATCAGCTTCGGCAACACCATCAAGAAAATCTCGGCCATCCGCCGCGCCCATGCGGCCGGGGTGACGATGTTCGCCTTCGATTCGGACGAGGAGCTGGCGAAGCTGGCCGCCCACGCCCCGGGCAGCCGCGTGTATTGCCGCATCCTGGTGGAGAACGAGGGGGCCGACTGGCCGCTGTCGCGCAAGTTCGGCACCACCATCGAACATGCCCGCGCGCTGATGCTGCGCGCCGGCGACCTCGGGCTCGACCCCTACGGCCTGTCCTTCCATGTCGGCAGCCAGCAGACCACCACCTCCAGCTACGAAGCGGCGATCGGCCGGGTGGCGATGCTGTTCACCGATCTGCGCGACGCCGGCGTGAACCTGCGCATGGTCAACCTGGGCGGCGGCTTCCCGGTGCGCTACCGCGACGAGGTGCCGGGCATCGACCGCTTCGCCGATGCCATCATGAGCGCGATGACCGCGCATTTCGGCAACGCCCTGCCGGAGATGCTGATCGAGCCGGGCCGCTCCGTGGTGGGCGATGCCGGGGTGGTCTCGGCCGAAGTGGTGCTGGTCAGCCGCAAAGGCTGCGACCCGGTGCGCTGGGTGTACCTCGACATCGGCCGCTTCGGCGGGCTGGCGGAAACCGAGGGCGAGGCGATCAAATACCGCATCGCAACCCCGCATGACGGCACCGAGGCAGGCCCCGTCGCCATCGCCGGGCCAACCTGCGACGGCGCGGACATCCTCTACGAAAAATCCAACTACCGCCTGCCGCTGGCACTGACCCATGGCGACCGGGTGGAACTGATGGCCACCGGAGCCTATGTCACAACCTATGCCAGCCAGCGCTTCAACGGCTTCACCCCGCTGGCGGAGCATTACATCTGAAGACAGGAAAGCGGTTCTTTTTTGAAAAAAAGAACCAAAAAACTTTCTTCCATTTTCCTGCGGCAGCGCCGTGACCTCCCCCCGGAAGTCACGGCGTTTCCATAGGCAAACGGATAAAAGTCTTTTTGTTTCTTTTTCTTCAGAAAAAGAAGAATCTTTCTCCTCCCCCCACACCCCGGCCCTCGGGGAGAACCCAGAAAATTTTCCTGTTGCACCGCCCCTTTAAGTTAGTTATATTGGCCCTTGTGTTAATCGCATCACCCTCCCTGGCGCAGCCCCTCGCCCACCTCGTGGCGGAACTGCGCGCGGATGCCGGCGACAGGGCTGCCCAGGCCGGGATCATCGCGGCGCTGCACGCGCTGATCCTGGCGAGCCTCGCCCGCCTGGTCGCCCGCCTGCAGGAGATCGTTGCCCTCTGGCAGTCCGGCCAGCTTCCCGTCCCCGCCGCGCGCACCCGGCATCTGCGCGCCGCGCACGCGCCCCTCCGGTCCGCATCGCGCCCCAACGCATCAAACCCGGGCGCATCGCGCCCGGCCGGCTGCGCCCAGCGCCGCCATTGCACCGCCGGCCCGCCGGCCGGCGCCGCACCCCCCGTCGCGACGCGCCGGAGCGGCGAACCCATCGCGCGCCGCGCCGCCCGCGTCCTTCCACCCGTCCGAACCCACGGCCCAGCGCCGCCCGGCACCCTGTTCCCGCACCTCGAAGTCCGCGAACACCCGCCGCGGACCCGAGCCCTTTTTGTTGCTTTATCGAAACATTCCGCCGAACTCGCCGCAGCCGCGCCGTTTCCCCCTCGCCCGCCCCGCGCTACACTCCCCGCGACCGAGACAGGGACCCATCCATGAACGACGCAACCACTCCCGTGCAGCCGCAAGGCAAGGGCCTCGCCGCCTCCCCCGGCGCACTCGCCGGCCTGCGGGTCATCGACCTCACCCGCGTGCTCGGCGGCCCCTACTGCACCATGATCCTGTCCGACCACGGTGCGGACGTGATCAAGATCGAGCCGCCCCAGGGCGACGAGGTGCGCGACTGGGGCCCCCCGTTCACCACCAATGCCGACGGCACCGATGACGCCAGCTACTTCATCGGCATCAACCGCAACAAGCGCTCCATCGCGCTCGACATCTCCAAGCCCGCCGGCAAGGCGATCCTGCTGCGCATGCTGGAGACCGCCGATATCCTGGTGGAAAACTTCAAGCCCGGTGGCATGGAGAAATGGGGCCTGGGCTACGAAAAGGACCTCGCCCCGAAATTCCCCCGCCTCATCCACTGCCGCGTCTCCGGCTTCGGCGGCCACGGCCCGCTCGGCGGACTGCCCGGCTACGACGCCATCCTCCAGGCCATGACCGGGCTGATGAGCATCAACGGCGACCCCACCACCGGTCCCATGCGCATGGGCACGCCCATCGTGGACCTCGCCACCGGCCTGTATTCGGTCATCGCCATCACCATGGCATTGCATGAACGCAACAATTCAGGCCTCGGCCAGTATCTCGACATGACGCTGCACGATTGCGGCATGGCGCTGCTGCACCCGCAGGCCGCCAATTTCTTCCTCAACGGCAAGCGGCCGATGCCCATGGGCAACCCGCACCCGAACCTGGCGCCCTACGAGAAATACCAGACGCGGACTTGCGAGATTTTCATTGCATCCGGCAATGACGGGCAGTTCCGCAAAATGTGCGAGGCACTCGGCCGGCCCGAAATGGGCACCGATCCGCGCTTCATCAAGAACGCCGACCGCCTGGCCAACCGCGGCGAAATGATCGAAGCCTTCCAGGCCGCCCTCGCCGACACGGACGGCCACGAACTGTGCCTGAAACTGCTCAACATGGGCCTGCCCGCCGGCCCGGTGCTGCCGGTGGACGAGTCGATGGCCGCCCCCCACACCGAAGCCCGCCAAATGGTGACCGAACTGGACGGCTACCGCGGCCTCGGCACACCCATCAAAATGTCCCGCACCCCAGGCGGCACCCGCGCCAAACCACCCAGCTTCGGACAACACGGCGAAGAAGTGCTGGTGCAGTTCGGATACTCGAATGAAGAGATCACGCAACTCAAAGCAGATGGAATCCTGCACACGGCGCGAAAGAAGTAAGGCAAGGCGAGGGCGCCGCCCTCAACCCGCTGGGGCCTGAGGCCCCAGACCCCCATTACTTAAGTAATGGTTTCCAAAGGCCGCCGGCCTTTGGTGGGTCCAGGGCAAAGCCCTGGCCTTTCTTATGCCAGCGGCGCACAGACCGCTTCGAGCCACCCGCAGTCTTGGCCGTCAAGATGCGGTCCCACGACGGTTCTCACCTGGTCGTGGTAGTCATCGATCCAGTCCAGTTCGGCACGGGTGAGCAGGGTTGTATCGATCAGGCGGCGGTCGAAGGGCGCCCAGGTGAGCGTTTCGAAGCGCAGGAACGGTTTCAGCGCGCCGGGGAGTTCGGCTTCGGTGGCGAGGAGGAGGTTTTCCAGGCGGATGCCGTAGGCGCCTGGCAGATAGTAGCCTGGTTCGTTGGACAGGATCATGCCGGCCTCGATCGGCACCGGGCGGGCGGCGCGGGAGATGCTGACCGGGCCTTCGTGGACCGAGAGGTAACTGCCCACGCCGTGGCCGGTGCCGTGGTCGTAGTCCAGGCCCACCTGCCAGAGGGCGGCGCGGGCGAAGGCGTCGATATGGGCGCCGGCCACGCCCTTGGGGAAGACGAGTGTTGCGATGGCGATATGGCCTTTCAACACCCGCGTCACCCGCGCCCGCAGTTCGTCGGGCGGGGTGGCGGGGCCGGTCCAGACGGTGCGGGTGATGTCGGTGGTGCCATCGGTGTATTGCGCGCCCGAATCGATCAGATAGGTCTCGTTTTCGCCGATCGCGCGGTTGGTCTCGGGGCTGACGCGGTAGTGGATGATGGCGCCGTTCGGGCCGGAGCCGGAGATGGCGGGGAAGCTCTCGCCGCGGAACAGCGGAACCTCGCCGCGCAGGGCGAGCAGTTTCTCGGCGGCGGAGATCTCGGTCTGGCGGCCGGCGGCGGATTCCATCCAGCGCAGGAAGCGGCACACGGCGACGGCGTCACGGGCGTGGGCGTTGCGGCTGCCCTGGCGCTCCACTTCGTTCTTGCGCGCCTTGGGCAGCATGCAGGGGTCCATGCCGGCCACCACCTCGGCGCCGGCGGCGCGGAGTTTCTGGGCAAACCAGGCCGGCGAGCCGGCGGCGTCCACGCGCACGCGCTTGCCCTTCAGGCGAGCCAGGGCGCCGGGCATGGCGTTGCGGTCCTGCACCGACACGGCATTGCCGATCCAGGCGCGCGTCGCCTCCGGCACTTTCTGCGGCGCCATGAAAAGCTCGCAGCCGGCATCGGCATGGATGATCAGGAAGCCGAGCGCGAAGGGGGTGAACGGCACGTCGTCGCCGCGGATGTTGAGCAGCCAGGCGATCGAGGCAGGGTCGGTGACCACCGCGGCGGCCTGGCGCTCGGCGACGAGGGCGGCGGCGACCTGCTCGCGCTTGCGGGCGGAATCGAGGCCGGCGAACGCAAGCGGATGCGGCAACGCCGGGGCCATCGGCGGCGCGGGCTGGTCGGCCCACACCGCGTCGAGCGGGTTGGCCTCCACGGGCACCAGCGACAGGCCCTTGTCGGCGTAGCGCCCGATCGCCTCCTCGCTGAACAGCAGCGGGTCGTAGCCGATGCGCGCGCCGGGGGCGGCGTGCTCGGCGATCCAGGCGGCCGGCGGCTCGTCGGTGATATGGCGGCGTTCCCACAGGGCGGGGTCGGTCTGTTCGGCGAGTTGCAGCACGTAGCGCCCGTCGGTGAACACGGCGGCGCGCCCGGCGAACACCACGGCAAGCCCCGCACTGCCCGAAAAGCCGGTGAGCCAGCGCAGGCGGTCGGCGCGGTCGGGCACGTATTCGCCCAGATGCTCGTCGGCGCGCGGCACCAGGAAGCCGTCCAGCCCCTGGCGGGCCAACTCGGCGCGCAGGGCGGCCAGACGCTCACCGGATGCTGCAGGAATGGTTGACACTTCGTTGTTGGACATCGTTTCGAACCTCACGGCAGCGTTACCATTCTTGCATAGCTATTCAGAAAGTCATGCGTCATACGCGTGGCTGACGAAGCAAACACGGTAGTTCTCCGGGCGCAGCGACGCCCTATGTTGCATTGCACAATGATCGCGTGGCCAACGGCACCATCGCCCCAGGCCCGCCACGATCAGCGACCCGAGGACTATCGCCATGACTGCCCATGTCAGCAAGGAAGAGCTGGGCCTGATGCTTCCCGGCACGATGTACCACTACTTCACCGACGCGCCGGAATATGTGGTGCGCCGCTCGCCCGAGCGGACCGCGCCGGTGGCTGGATTGTTCGAGCGCGTGCGGCTGTGGCTGACCGGCTGGATGACCCGCCAGACCGAGATCGCAGGCATCGCCGCGCTCAGCGACGCGCAGCTCGCCGATGTCGGCCTGACCCGCGCCGATACCCGCCGCGTGTTCGACCCGGCCTTCGCCGCCGAATACCACGGACGCCGCTCCTTCACCCTCTAACCGCCAACCCTGGCCGGCCGGTGCCCTGTGAAGGGCGCCGGCCGGCTTGCCTTTCACCCGGCCCGCTTGCGCAGCACCAGCGTGGCCCGCTTGCGCAGCACCAGCGTGGCCCAGCCGCGCCCGGGCATGTCCCCGGCCCCGCCCGGCTCCACCAGCACCCGTTCCAGCACCAGCCCGTGGCGCCGATGCGCCGCCAGCACCCAGCGCACCTGGGTGGTGAGCAGCCCGGCCAGGATCGCCGTGCCGCCCGGCGCCAAATGGCGCGCGAGGTCGCCAGCCATCAGCGTCAGCGGACGGGCCAGGATATTGGCGAACACCAGGTCGTACGGCGCGTGGCGCGCCAACACCGGCGCCGACCAGCCATCCGCGCGCAGCGCCCGCAATTGGCATCCCAGCCGGTTGCGCCGGGCGTTCTCCCGCGTCACCCGCACCGACCACGGATCGATATCGGTCGCCAGCACCGCGCGGTGCAGCAGCTTGGCCGCCGCCATCGCCAGGATGCCCGAGCCGGTGCCGAGGTCCAGCACCCGTGCCGGGCGGCGATGCGCGACAAGTTCCAGCGCCCGCAGGCAGCCGCGGGTGGAGCCGTGCTCGCCCGAGCCGAAGGCGATGCCGGCATCCAGCGTCACCACCAGCCGGCCCGGCGTGGGCGCATCGGTCAGGTGCGTGCCGCGCACCGCGAAGCGGCGGCCGACGAGCTGTTCGGGGAATGCCTCGTGGGTGCGCGCCAGCCAGCCATCCGCGGCGGTCTCGCTGCGCACCGGGGTGGCGGTGAAGCCGCTGAGCAGGGCGGCCAGCGCCAGCGCGCCGGTCAGCAGCGGCTCGTGCGCGCCCTGGTCCTTCACGCCTTCCAGCGTCCACAGCCCGGTGCCCTCGTCGAGGAAGAAGCCGACGGTGCCGCAGGCGGTGGCCAGTGCCGACTCATAGGCCTCCAGCGCGTCCTCCGGCACAACGAGGGAGACGGTTTCCAGCCTGGTCGCGTGGCGGGGCTTCATGCGCGCTCCACGAAACGGTCGAGCACCCGCTTGTCGCCGGCGTGGTCGAAGGCGATGTCCAGCTTGTCATCCTCCGCGCGGGTCACCGTGCCCATGCCGAATTTCTGGTGGAACACGCGGGTGCCCACCGGGATCTTGTCGGCCCGTTCCGCCCGCGCCGGCTGCTCCCACGCCTCGCTCACCCGCGGGCGGCGCGCGTGCAGCGGAAAGGCGGAGGAGAACACCGGGGGCGCGCCGATCATCCGCTCGCGCTGCATCGCCGCCGAGCCGGTGCGCTGGACATGCTCCTCCGGCAACTCGTCGATGAAGCGGCTGGGGATGCTGCTCTGCCAGTTGGCGTAGAGCCGGCGGTTGGCGGCGTGGCTGACGATGGCGCGGCGACGGGCGCGGGTGAGGCCGACATAGGCCAGCCGCCGCTCCTCCTCCAGCCCCTTGGCGCCGCTTTCGTCCATGGTGCGCTGGCTGGGGAACAGCCCCTCCTCCCAGCCCGGCAGGAACACCGTGTCGAACTCCAGCCCCTTGGCGGCGTGCAGCGTCATCAGGCTGGCGCGCTCGCCCTCGGCGTTCTGCTCGTTCTCCATCACCAGGCTGACATGGTCGAGGAAGCCCGCCAGCGTCTCGAAATCGGCCAGGGCGCGGACGAACTCCTTGAGGTTCTCCAGCCGGCCCGGCGCCTCCACCGACTTGTCCTGACGCCACATCTCGGTGTAGCCGCTCTCGTCGAGCATGGCCTGCAGGGCGAGCACGTGGCCCTCGCGCGCGAGTTGGGCGCGCCAGCGGTCGAAGCCGGCCAGCAATTCCCGCAGGCTGTCGCGCAACTTGCCCTTCAGCAACCCTTCGGCCACCAGCGCCTCGGCCGCCGCATACAATGGAATGCCGCGCGCGCGGGCGGCTTCGTGCAACTGGCGCAGCGCGGTGTTGCCCACGCCACGGCGCGGCACGTTGACGATGCGCTCGAAGGCCAGGTCGTCGGCGGGCTGGTGCAGCAGGCGGGCATAGGCGATGGCGTCGCGGATTTCCGCCCGCTCGTAGAAGCGCAGGCCGCCGATGACGCGGTACGGCACGCCCAGGGTGATCAGCCGGTCCTCCACCGCACGGGTCTGCGCGCCGGTGCGCACCAGCACGGCCATCTCGGCGAGCGACTCGCCGGCGCGGCGCAGCGCCTCGATGCGGTCGCCGACCATGCGGGCCTCCTCGTCGGAATCCCACAGGCCGACCACCTCCACCTTGTCCCCACCGGCATTAGTGGCACCGGCGCGCAGGGTCTTGCCGAGGCGGGCCTCGTTATGCGCGATCAGGCCCGAGGCGGCGGCCAGGATCGGCTCGGTGGAGCGGTAGTTGCGTTCGAGCCGCACCACCCGCGCGCCGGGGAAATCGCGTTCGAAGCGCAGGATGTTCTCGATCTCGGCACCGCGCCACGAATAGATCGACTGGTCCTCGTCGCCGACGCAGCAGATGTTGTGGTTGCCCCCGCCGACCCCTTGGGCGAGCAGGCGCAGCCACAGGTATTGCACCGTGTTGGTGTCTTGGTACTCGTCCACCAGGATGTAGCGGAAGCGGCGGTGATAGTCGGCCAGCACGTCGGCATGGTCGCGCAGGATTTCGGTCATGTGCAGCAGCAGGTCGCCGAAATCCGCGGTGTTCAGCGCGCGCAGCCGGGCCTGGTATTCGCCGTAGAGCTGGCGCGCCTGGCCGCCGGCGAAGTCGCTGTCCTCGGCGGCGGTGACACGCGCGGGGGTCAGGCCGCGGTCCTTCCAGCGCTGGATGATCGCCATCAGCGCCGGCGGCGCCCAGCGCTTGGCGTCGATGCGCGCGGCCTCCATCACCTGTTTCAGCAGGCGCAGCTGGTCGTCGGTGTCCAGGATGTTGAAGCTGCTGGTCAGGCCCACCAGCTCGGCATGGCGGCGCAGCATGCGCGCGCACAGGGCATGGAAGGTGCCCAGCCACAGCCCCTCGGCCGGCTCGCCCAGCATGGCGGCGATACGCTCGCGCATCTCGCGGGCGGCGCGGTTGGTGAAGGTCACGCCCAGCACCTGGCTGGGGAAGGCCCGGCGCGACAGCAGGATATGGGCGAAGCGCGTGGTCAGCACCCGCGTCTTGCCGGTGCCGGCGCCGGCCAGCACCAGCACCGGGCCGTCCAGCGCCTCCACGGCGTCGCGCTGCTCGGGGTTCAGGCGGGAGAGGTAATCGGCCATTGCGGGCGCATCATCCGGGTCCAGGGAAGCCCTGGTATAGAACGGGACGCGAACATGGCCAATGCGGCGATGCTGCACTGCCCACGCGCCCCGGATGGCCCCCCGGATGGCGCGCCCCGGATGGTGCGCCCGAACTCCCGCCGGCTGGTCACCAGGGGGGCTGGCCGCTATCCCGCGCGGCGCAACCGGGGCAAAATCACACCGCGAACCTGTAACGCCTGTCATTCTCGGCAAACCATATTGCAGCAACTTCAATGCGCGCTGGGCTGGGCGGGCGGACCCGCCGATCGCCAGAAAGCCCGGAGCTGGGGAAATGCCGTGCTGACATGCCGAGACGTTACCCAGAAGGCCAGCCGCTACCTTGACGAGGACCTGCCCCGGCGCGAACGCGCGGCAGTTCGCATGCATCTTGTCACCTGCGACGGGTGCGCACGCTACATCGGGCAGATGTCGTCGGTCGTGCAACTGCTGCCACACGCCGTCGAACAGCCGTTGGACGACGCGGCGCTGGAGCAAACGATGGCCCGGATCGCCACCGCGCTGCCCACCGCCGCCATCGCGACGTCGTCGGCCAACGCCCATGCGGCCAACGCCTATACGGCCAACGCCCGGAAGACCGAAGCCAAGCCGGCCGGGAGCCGCAATCTGTTCCATCGATTCGGCCAGGCAGTGGCGATGGGAGCCGCCGGCCTTGCGGCCTGGGAGCTCGTCGCGCGAAACGTCATCCCGATCTGCATGGGCTTCTCCCTCGATCCGCGGACGTTGATCGATGCGGCCCTGAACGTGCGCGGCACCGGGGGAGACTTCATCCACCTGTCCACCGGCGTACTGGTCTTTCCCCTTGTCTTCCTGACGGTGGTGCAACCGCTGGCGCGCAGGGTCGCGCCCCGGCTGCCATGGTGGGGTGTCGGCGCCGCCTTTGGCGTGGGGCTCTGGGTCGTCGCCGGCACGATCATCGCGAACGGGCTGGGCGGCATGCCGCTGTTCTTCGGCTTCGGCGCGGTTGCCTTTGCCTCGCTGGTCGGCCACGCAACGCTCGGGATTGCAACCGCCGCGGCGGCCGCCTCCCTGCAGCGTGCCCCGGCATGAGCGCCGCCGCGGGCGGCCGCCCGGCCTATCGCGGACGGTTGCCCCGTTGCAGCGCCATGCCGAACGACACCGCGCCGGCGCAATCGAACAGCGAGCGATCATTGCCGCGGCCGCAATCCCGCTCGGCCCAGCGCTGCATCTGCCGCAGCAGGTCCCGCTGGACATGGCTGCCGCCGAACTGATGCGCCAGCGGCCGGGCCGCCGCCAGCAAGGTGGCGGCTTCGGCGCAGTCACCACGCACGGCACCGGCGACGCCGCGCGCCGTGGCAAGGCCGACATCGGCATGCACGCGGGCCTGGGTGCCTTCATGCCCCAGCGAACGCGCGTGGATGGAGGAGAGCATGGCTGCCACCTTGTCATCCCGGCCGGCGCCCGCCAGGCAGAGGACATAGTGGAGGTCGGCGAACGCCCATGCATGGTCGCCGATGCGGCTCTCGGCGACGTCGGCCAGTTCGTCCCACAGCCACTTGCGAACCGGCAATCCGGCCGCCTGCAGCCGCCAGAGCAGCGACGCCGCGTTGAGCACGTCGCGCACTTCCTCGCACCGCTCCTGGCGGATGCGGCAGTCGTAGAGATACATGGCAAGCTCCGGCTCGCCGAGGGCTAGGTGGTTCAGTGCCCGATGCCAATGGATGTGGCGAACGAACGAGCCGCCGCACTTCATGAACGGGTCCAGCCAGGACATCCATGCAATGCATTCGCGCGAACGTTTGCCGCCGCTCAGCGCGTGCGCCACGGCGTGGGCGCCCCACAGGTCGTGCGGCTCCATCGCCACCCCGTCGCGGCCGGTGCGTTCGGCTGCGGCGAGGTCGCCGGTCTCTCCCAACGCGAAGGCATAGCAGCCGAGCACATAGGGGTAGCCGGGCACGTCTGCCGACCAGGCATGCATGACCGCTTCCAGCGAAAGCCGCATGCCGACCGCATCGCCCAGCATGAACAGCAGGGCATGGGACAACCGCAGCGCCAGGATGTCGCGCGGATCGTTGCGCGCTGCGTCGTCCAGCAATGCGGCGGCCTTCCACATGTCGTCGTCGTCGTGCCAGGCGGCAAGTGCGGCGAGCAGGGTGGCCTCGCGCCGGGTGCCGCCGCGCTGCGTGAAGGCGGCCCGGGCGAGGGCCAGGCTCCGGCCAGCCTGCACCGCCAGCGGCCGCGTGGCGGCGAGCATCTGGCACAGCCCGGCCATGCAGTGCCCCGCCACGAGATCGGGGTCGTTCTGCAGCGTCGCTGCCAGCAGAGCGCCGGTTTCGGGGCGCTGGCCGAGAAACGAAATGACGGTCGCATCGAACTGCAGCGCGACTTCTGCGTTCGCCGTGGTAATCAACACGCCGCGCGGGTCTTCCTGCATGCCAGCCTCCTGCCTGGTGCTCCGACGCTGACGGGCAGCGCCGTCAGAGTCGCACCACCACCTTGATTTTGTGGGGCGATTCACCTAACGCTTGGATAGTAAGCATTTGGATCGCACCACTGGAGCGAAGCACCCCGGCCAAGGACTGGCCGGCGATCATGCAGATGAGTCACCCGGCAGGCCGATCCGTTACGGCGCGGTCCATGCAATCAACGCCGGGGGCTTGGCCATGAAGGCAGGGGGGCTTGGGGGCGACGCCCCCGGCGGGTCGAGGGCGGCGCCCTCGCCTTGCTTCTCCGTATCCGGCCAGTGGTCCGAGTCGGACCACTACCTTGATTTTGTGGGGCGATTCACCAAACGCTTGGATCGCACCACTAGGTCGCCGCCTTCGGCCGCACGCCCAGTATATGGGCGATGGCGTAGGTTAGCTCCGGCCGGTTCAGCGTGTAGAAATGGAACTCGTCGATGCCGTTGGCCTGCAGGGTGCGCACCTGCTCGGCGGCCACCACGGCGGCGAGCATGCGGCGGGTTTCCATCTCGTCCTCCACCCCTTCGAAGAAGCGGCCGAGCCATTCCGGCACGCGCACGCCCGAGATGGCCGAGAACTTCACGATCTGGGCATAGTTCGACACCGGCATGATGCCCGGCACGATCGGCGCGGTGATGCCGGCGGCCAGGGCCAGGTCGAGGAAGCGCAGGAAGGTGGCGTTCTCGAAGAAGTAGTTGGTGATCGCCCGGGTGGCGCCCGCGTCCAGCTTGCGCTTGAGGTTGTCCAGGTCGGCCAGCGGGTTGGCCGCGGTGGGGTGCACCTCGGGATAGGCGGCCACCGAGATCTCGAAATCCGCCACCCGCTTCAGCCCGGCCACCAGGTCGGCGGCATAGGCGTAGCCGTCGGGGTGCGGCACGTAGTCGCCGGCGCCGGGCACGTCGCCGCGCAGGGCCACGATGTGGCGGATGCCGGCGTCCCAGTATTGCCGCGCCACGTCGTCCACCTCGCCCCGGCTGGCGCCGACGCAGGTGAGGTGGGCGGCCGGGGTCAGCGCGGTGTCGGCCACGATGCGCGCCACCGTGGCATGGGTGCGCGCCTGGGTGGTGCCGCCGGCGCCGTAGGTGACCGAGACGAAGCGCGGCGCCAGCGGCTCCAGCCGGCGGATGCAGGCCCAGAGTTGCTGTTCCAGCGCCTCGGTGCGCGGCGGAAAGAACTCGAACGACAGGGCGGGCGGCGCCAGGTCGGCGGCGCGTTCGGGCATGCCGGCGAAGCGCGGGCCGGTCAGCCAGCGGGCCAGGGTGGCGGAGGGGCGCGGGATGCTGTTCATGATGCTCACAGTGGCCATCGTTGCGGTGGTGGCAAGAGGGCGGGGGCAAGAGGGCGGATGCGCGTTTATACACGGCCATCGCATGGCGGGACATTCCCGCCCCTGGCAGTGGCAATTTGCACGGCCGGGGCCACCTTAGAGTGGCTTCCCTCCCGCCGCCCGGGCGGCGTATGTCATGGCCACGCAACCGCTTTCGCCCACCCACGCTGTCGCCCGCTCCTGCTGGCGCCCACCATGTCGAGGAACCTGATGCGCGCGCCCATCCGCACCGCCCTGTTCGCCTTCCCGCTTGCCATGACCCTCGCGGTGGCCGGCTGCGCCACTTCGCCCGACCCCTCCGACCCCGAGGCGATCGCCGATTTCAAGGCGACGAACGACCCGCTGGAGCCAACAAACCGGGTGATCTACGAAATCAACGACGGCATCGACACGGTGATCCTGCGCCCGGTCGCCCTGGCCTACCGCACCCTGGTGCCCGAGATCGCCCGCACCGGCGTGCGCAACGTGCTGGACAACCTGGCGAGCCCGGTGGTGCTGGCCAACGACATGCTGCAGGGCAAGCCGAAGCGCGCCGGCGACACCTTCATGCGGCTGGTGCTCAACACCACCATCGGCCTGGGCGGCATATTCGACGTGGCGACCGGCATGGGCTGGCCGGCGCATGCCTCCGATTTCGGCATCACGCTGGCGGTGTGGGGCGTGGAGGACGGCCCATATGTCTATCTGCCGCTGTTCGGGCCTTCAAATCCGCGTGATACGGTGGGCCGCGGCGTGGACATCGCCGCCGATCCGTTCTCCTGGATCGGCCCGCGCGCCATCCCCCGCGCGGCCGGCTACGCGCGCACCGGCACGAACGTGGTGGACACCCGCTCGCGCCTGATCGACGACCTCGACCGGCTGAAGGAGACGGCACTCGACCCCTATGCCACCATCCGCAGCCTGTACCGGCAGAACCGCCGCGCCACGATCGAGCAGGTGATCGCCGACGACCGCGGCACCGCCGCCGCCGCGCGCCGCGCCGGGGCGGCCCCGATCACGCCCGCCCCGATCACGCCCGCCCCGGCAACACCCGCGACCCTGCCCTCGCCCTGAAGCCGCCTTGATATGGTCAGGTTGCAGGCCGACGTTTCACTGTATGCAACCTGACCCCGCCTGCCACGCTTATCCCGACACCCTGTCGCCCACGACGCGCGACGGCCACGCCTCTTCACCGCACGTCCACCTGATGGGGGCATGATGATGACCACACGACGCACCCTGCTCGCCACCGCCTTCGCCGGCCCCCTGCTGGCCGGGACCATGCTGGCCGGAACCATGGTGGCCGGCACGCGCGCCCATGCCGCGGACGCCGCCTCGTCCACCGCCTTCGTCGATGCCATGCTGCGCGAACTGCTCGCCGTGGTGAACGGCCCCGGCGCGCTCGCGGCCAAGCGCGCGCAACTCTCCCGCATCGTGCAACAGCGCGTGGACGTGGAGGCGGTGGCGCGCTTCTGCCTGGGCCGGTTCTGGCGCATGGCCACGCCCCAGCAGCAAAGCGACTATGTCGCCCTGTTCCAGGACGTGCTGGTGAAGAACGTCACCGGCAACCTCGGCGAATACCAGGGCGTCACCTACACGCTGGACCAGGCGGTGCGCCGCCCGATCGATTTCGCCGTGCCCACCATCGTCAACCGCCCCGGCAACGCGCCCAGCAAAGTGGAGTGGGTGGTGGATGCCGAGGGCCCGCCGATGGTGATCGACGTGATCGCTGAGGGCACCAGCCTGCGCCTGACCCAGCGCAGCGACTATTCCTCGTTCATCTCGCGCAACGGCAACAGCGTGCAGGCGCTGATCGACGCGCTGCGCCGGCAGGCGGCGACCGGCTGAGGCACGGCCGCACCGCGAGGCGATTGGCCGTGAAGACGATCTGCACGCCCCGGCTGGAGATCGCCTACCGCGAAAGCGGCCCGGCCAACGGCCAGCCCGTGGTGTTGCTGCACGGCTTCCCCGACGACGCCCATGCCTTTGACGAAGCCGCCGTCGCCCTGGCCGAAGCGGGTTGGCGGGTGCTGGTGCCGTGGCTGCGCGGCTACGGCGCCACGCGGTTCCTCGATGCCGCCACCCCGCGCTCCGGCGAACAGGCCGCATTGGGGGCCGACCTGCGCGATTTCCTCGACGCGCTGGCGATCCCGTCGGCGGTGCTGGCCGGCTACGACTGGGGCGGGCGGGCGGCCTGCGTGGTCGCCGCGCTGTGGCCGGCACGGGTGCGCGCCCTGGTCAGCGCCGGCGGCTACAACATCCAGCACCTGGCCAGCGCCGGCCGCCCGGCGGCCCCGGCGCGCGAGCTGGCCCATTGGTACCAGTGGTATTTCCACACCGAACGCGGCCGCGCCGGGCTGGCGGCCAACCGGGGCGAGATCGGCCGGCTGCTGTGGCAGATGTGGTCGCCGCACTGGCGCTTCAGCGAGGCCACCCTGGCCCGCGCGGCGGCCGCCTGGGACAACCCGGACTTCGTGGCGGTGGTGATCCACTCCTACCGCCACCGCCACAACGCCGCCCCCGGCGACCCGGCCCTGGCGCCGATCGAGGCGGCCCTCGCCGCCCGGCCCACTATCGATGTGCCCACCATCAACCTGGCCGGCGCCGCCGACGGCGTGGGCCCGCCGCCCTGGCCCGACCCCGACGGCGCCCGCTTCACCGGGGGCTACGAGCGCCGCGTGCTCGACCGCGTCGGCCATTTCCTGCCGCACGAGGCGCCGGGCGCGCTGGTGCAGGCCATCGGCGACCTATCTGGCGCCTGATCGGGCGCCTGATCGGGCGCGCCATGTTCACGCCGACGTGACAATTGCCCGCCCGGCCGCGTGCGCCTTCACCTATGCCGTGAAATGAAATAACAAGGCGGCGTTACATTAACCGCCGGGAAGCGCGCATGCGTCAACGTCAAGCGACCGCCCGGGTGCCGGCCTCTCTCGCAGCGGGGGGCCGCCTCACTGCCAGGGCCCTCGCCACGGCCATCGCCGCCGCGGCATCGTTCGCCGTGCCTCCCGTTGCCGGGCTGGGCACCGCATGGGCGCAGAATGCCGTGGTGCGGGTGGAGGAACGCCAGTTCAAGGCGGGCGCCGGGCGCATCACCTTCAGCGAACTGCCGCTCGGCACGGTAAACCCGGTGTATCCGCCGGGCCGCTACGGCGGCGGGCCGGACAGCCCGACGGTGCGCTTCGGCGGGCATTTCAGCGGGCGGCGGCTGGCCCAGGACGCGGAATGCCCGGACGGCGCCGTGCGCACCGGCTGCCTGGCCGGCACGCCCTCGGCGCCGCTGTCGCTGGCCGGCACCGCCCCGCCAGCCAAGATCCTGGCCGACCGCAGCGCGCCGCCCGGCACCACGCCGGGGCTGGCCGGCACGCCGTCGTTCAACGGCCCGGTCGCCATCCTGTTCGACCGCGACGTGGCGGCCGTCGGGCTGGACGGCGGCTCGTTCAACGCGGTGGGCAGCACCGCGATCACGGTGTACGACCGGCAGGGCCGGGTGCTCGGCCGCACCGCCAACCGCGGCCTGCGCTTCGAGTTCCTGGGCCTGGCCACCGCCGACCTGTCGGCGCGCATCGCCGGGCTGGAGTTCCATCTGGTGGGCGCCGAGCCGGCCGGGTTCGGCGTGGACAACATCCGCTTCGGCGCGCCGCGCGATGTGGACCTGCCCGGCGTGCGCCCGCCCGCGCCCACCCCGCCGCCCCCACCACCGGCACCCCCACCGGTACGACGGCCGCCGATCCTGCCATAGGCCGCGTGTTCGCCTGCTGAAGCGTCGGCCCCGCCGGCAAGGAGCCTTGCGATGTCTGGTTCACGCCTCCTGCTCGGATCGAGCCTCGCCGACCGCACCTTGCTGTCTGCGAACGGCTCGGCGGCGATCCTGCAATACCCGCGCCTGACCGAATTGCTGGCGCAGAAGGCGCCGCGCGCGGCCGACATGTTCGCCGAGCCGTGGCCGGACGGGCGCGAGGGCCAGCCGATCAGCCGTGTGTCCTGGTACGCGCGCGCCGGCGAGGAACCGGTGACGCTGGATGCCCTGCCGACCTCCCAGCGGCTGGCCGCCGAGAACGCCCTGCGCGGCCGGCTGGCCGACCTGGCGCCGCTGTTCGCCGACCCCGAGGCCGGGCCGTTGCTGCGCGCCGCCCTCACGCTGTCCGGCCCCGGCGACATCCTGTGGACCGGCGACGCCCCGGTGCTGGTGAACTGGGGCATCGTGCCCGCCGCGGTGGGCGAGGACCCGGCGGCACTGGCCCGCCACTTCACCACGGTGTTCCGCGACCTGGTGCCCGGCGGCGCCAACCCCTGGGCCGCCGCGCCGCCCGCCCCTGCGCCTGCCCCCGCTGCACCAGTCTCGTCCGGCGCGGCACTGGCTGGCGCTGCCATCGCCGGCGCCGCGGGGGGAGCCGCACTCGCAACCGCGGCCGGTTCCGGCGGCGGCGCCCTGCCACCAGCCCCTCTCCCTCCCGCGCCCCCGCCGCCGGGCTGGCGCCGCCCGGTGGGGGCGCTGGGCGCGATCCTGGCGGCCACCGCCATCGTGCTGCTGGTCGCCGCGGTGGCACTGGCGGCCGGCTACTACTACGGCTGGGTGAAGCTGGCCGAGCAGATGCAGGCCAATGCGCCGCCCATCCGCGACCCCGGCTTCGACAACGACCTGCGGCGCATCCAGGAGGGGGTGAACGACGGGCTGCGCCGCCGCCTCGCCCAGTTGGAGGCCGGGCTGCGCGGCGATATCTGCGCCGCCCCCGACGGCCCGCTGCCCGCCCTGCCGCTGCGCCAAGGCGAGGCGCCGGCCCCGCGGATGTCGCCCATCCCCGCCCTGCCGCCCGCCCCCGACCAGCAGCCGGTGGAGCGCCCGCCCGCTGCGCCCGGCCAACCCGCTGCGCCCGGCCAACCCGCTGCGCCCGGCGGGGCCAGCCGCGCCACCAACCTCGCCGACCTGCTGGAAGAATCCACCGTGCTGATCCTGGCGCCGACGCGGGCGGCCGATGGCAGCCAGGCGCTGTCCACCGGCAGCGGCTTCGCCATCGCGCCCGACACGGTGGTGACCAACCTGCACGTGGTGGAAGGCGCCACGCCCGACGAGATTTTCGTCGTCAACCGCAAGCTCGGCCGCCCGGTGAAGGCCCAGGTGGTGGCGCGCACCGCCAACCACGAGTTCGGCCAGCCCGATTTCGCCGTGCTGAAGCTCACGGAAGGCAGCCTGCCGGCGCTGGCGCTGTCGGCCACCGCGGACCGGCTGCTGCCGGTGGTGGCGGTGGGCTTCCCCGGCTTCGTCACCGGCGTGGGCGACGATTTCCGCCGGCTGCTGCGCGGCGAGGCCGGCGCCATGCCGGCGGCGCATTTCACCTCCGGCGAGGTCAGCGGCGTGCAGAGCCTGCAGGGTGCGCCGGTGGTGATCCACACCGCCGCGATCAACCGCGGCAATTCCGGCGGCCCGCTGGCCGATCGCTGCGGGCGGATCGTCGGCGTGAACACCTTCATCCGCACCGACCGCGAAACCGCCTACCGCGCCGACTATGCCCTGCCGACCGCCACGCTGGTCACCTTCCTGGGCCAGAACGGCATCACCGTGGCGCCGGACGACAGCGTGTGCATCCCGGCGGCGCCCGCCGCTCCCGTGGCGCCGCCGCCTGTCGCCGAGGCACCGATACCTGCACCCACACCCACACCGGCGCCCACCGCAGCGCCCTCTCCCACGGCGCCCGCGCCGCCGGCACAGCGCTAAGGCCGGGCGATGGCAGCCCTCCGCCTGCTCGCCGAAACCGACCGCGCCACCCGCCGCCCGGCCCGGGTGCTGGACGGCACGGCGCAGGACTATCGCGGCCAGATCGCCCAGCATCTGGCCGCGCGCGGCATGGCCCGCCATGGCGGGCTGTTCGCCGAAGCCAACGTGCTGCCCGACACCATCCAGTGGTTCACCGGACTGGAAGGCCCGATCGCCGGGCTGGACGACATGCCGCCGGACCGCCGCGCCGAGGCCCTGGCCCTGGTGCGCCAGCTGGTGGAGGAGGTGGAGCAGGAGGCCGAGCGCCTGCGCGCCGAGCGCACCCCGTCGCTGCGCGCCCTCGGCGACCTGCTGGCCACCGCCCTGGAGGGCGCGGCGCTGGGCGACCTGCGCCTGGTCGGCGCGCAGCCGGTGCTGGCCGGCTGGGGCCTGCGCGCGGTGGAGAACGCCACCCCCCTGCCGGCGCTGAAGGGCGAGCTGGTCCGCGCCGCCGCCGCCATTCCGCGCGCCGCCCCGCCGCCCCCGCCTGCGCCACCGGTCGAGCCGCCGCTGCCGCCCGCACCGCCGCCCGCACTGCCGCCCGCACCGCCGCCCATCGCGCCCATCGCCGACCCGCCGCGCTGGCCGCTGCGCCTGCTCGGGCTGGCCGCCGGGCTGTTGCTGCTCGCCGCCGTGCTCGCCTGGTTCCTGCCCGACCTGATGCGCCATGCCGTCGCCCTCGCGCGCCTGCCGCCGGCCCCGGTGTGCGAAATTCCGGCCGACCCCGACGCCGGGCTGGTCGGCCTGCAGGAGGAGGAGATCCGCCTGCGCGCCCGCATCGCCGAACTGGAGCACAACTATGCCGGCCGGGTGCAGCAATGCCGCATCGCCGCCATCCCGCCGCCGCCGCCACCCGAACCCGCGCCCCCCCCCATCCCCGCCCCCCCCCCCCCCCCCCCCCCCCCAACCCCCCCGCGCGAACCACCCGCCGCCGGACCCCCCGCGCGCCCCCCCCCGGGGAACACCGGGGACCCCTGGCCGGGGCCGGCCCGCCCA
>Ga0105053_10003924_pt1 | contig 22279 bp, 24 predicted proteins | sample BON01_FD_78093 | JGI IMG/M metagenome (GOLD analysis project Ga0105053, IMG submission 78093) | Freshwater microbial communities from Lake Bonney liftoff mats and glacier meltwater in Antarctica - BON-01 | ecosystem: Environmental > Aquatic > Freshwater > Ice > Glacier meltwater | place: Lake...
ACAACATGGCACTGCTGTCGCCGGCGCACACCGATGCGGACGTCGACGTGCACACCGACGTGTTCGATCAGGCCCTCGCCGCGCTCACCAGCTGAGGCGATGAGCAAAACCTCCGGATACGGGGGTTTCGCTCATCGCTCGATGGTCGTCTCAGCCGACGGGTGTTCCGGGGACGCCGTCGGTGAGGCCGCCCACGACGTCGCCGAGACCACCGGGGAGCGACTCTGTGACGCCGTCGAGGCCGAGCGACTCGGTCGCCTGGCCGAGGTCGAGACCGAAGTTCTCGGCAATGGCGCTGCCTTCACCGAGGAAGCCTTCGACCTTTTCGCCGAGCCCGGTCGATTCCAGTAGGCCCTGGATTCCGTCACCTGAGAACAAACCCTTGATCGTATCCAATAGACCCATTTTGATAGGTCCTTTCTGTGAGGTTGATTGGATCATATCGGGTGCGGGTTGCCGTTTGCCCGCGGTCTCGGACACAGTGGTCCGATGTCGACGGATCTCCTCCAAGCCGCCCGAGACGTGGTCGCGACCGCCGAGCGCATCGTGGTGTTCACCGGCGCTGGGATCTCCACCGACTCGGGCATCCCGGACTTCCGTGGACCCAACGGGCTGTGGACGAAGAACCCTGCCGCCGAGAAGGCCAGCGACATCCGCCACTACCTCGGTGACCCCGAGGTGCGCGCTGCTGCCTGGCAGAACCGGCTGACCACGCCGGCGTGGAGCGCCGAGCCCAATACGGGCCATACGGCCATCGTCGAGCTGGAACGTCGCGGTCAGTTGCACGGCCTGGTCACCCAGAACATCGACGGCCTGCACCAGAAGGCTGGCAACGATGCGTCGAAGGTGATCGAGGTGCACGGCACGGTGTGGTTCACGCGGTGCTGGGACTGCGACGATCGCCGCCCGATGGATCAGGCGCTCGAACGCGTACGTGCGGGCGACGGCGACCCGGCGTGCCTGGAATGCACTGGGATCCTCAAGAGCGACACGATCAGCTTCGGTCAATCGCTGGTGCCCGAAGTGATCGACCGGGCGATGCGGGTGAGTGACGAGTGCGACGTGATGCTCGCGGTCGGCTCCACGCTCAGTGTGTTCCCGGTCGCCAACTGTGTGCCGCGGGCGAAGGCGGCGGGCGCGCAGGTGATCATCGTCAACGGCGACGAGACGGCGATGGACCGCTATGCCGACTGGCTACTCCTCGGCCGGATCGGCGAGATCCTCCCCGCGCTGCTCTGACCACGGTTGGCCGGCTCGCCAGGAACGCTCCGCCGATCACGAATGCCACGCCGACGAGTTCGAGCGCGAACACCTCGTCGTCGCGGAACGCCACCCCGAGAGCGAGGGCGAGCACCTTGGCCATCAGGTTCACCGAGCCGTAGCGCTGCTGCAGCGGCCCGGCCAACGTGACGGCGAAGCCGTAGCAGACGGTGGCGAGCACGATGAGCGCCACGCCGAACGTCTCGCTCGAACCCTCGCCGATCGACGGCAGCGATGCCGAGCAATTGGGCTCCCCGGGTGGGCTGGCCGAGCAGCACCTTCGCGAAGATGGCGTCGAAGATCGGGGTGCCGCCGTTGAGGAGCCCGGCGACGGCAGAGGTGACGTGCTGCTCCGCGATCGGGAACAGAGTGAAGGGAATGGCCACCCAGACCACCGACACCGTGACCAGGCGGAGGCGGTCCTCGGGGCGGATCTTGGTGTGCTGGCGTGGGAGCGGGAGGACGGCGAGGGCCAGCGCGCCGAGGCCGACGCGCATCAGCGTGATCACGCCGGGTGCGAGTGCATCGAGCCCGATGTCGATGAACAGGAACGACGCGCCCCAGATGACGGCGACCGAGAGGAACAGGCTCCAATCGGCCGAGGTGAACTGGTCGTCGACCGGGGTGGGGGTCGTCGTTACGCCGGCCACTCGGGCACGGTACCGGGATGACCCCCGTTGTAATCCCGACCAGGTCGGTAGGCTTTTGGGCATGGCAACGTTCCGAGACCTGCTCGCCGCCGCGAAATCCGAGATCCGTGAAGTCGATCCCGAGGGTGCCGCCGCCCAGATCGAGACCGGCTCCATCGTGCTCGACGTGCGCGAACCCGACGAGTACGAAGATGGCGCGCTCCTCGGTGCGATCCACATTCCGCGTGGGCATCTCGAAGCGCAGATCGAGAACCGCATCATCGACAAGTCGCTTCCGATCGTCGTGTACTGCGCCGGTGGTGTGCGGTCGGCGTTCGCCGCCAAGACGCTCGCGGAGCTCGGCTACACCGACGTCGAGTCGATGGCGGGCGGCTTCGGTCGGTGGAAGGACGAGGGTCGTGCGTGGAAGCAGCCGGCCTCGCTGACCCCCGAGCAGAACAACCGCTACAAGCGCCACCTCCTGCTGCCCGAAGTGGGCGTGGAGGGCCAGGTCAAGCTGCTCGAATCAAAGGTGTTGCTGCTCGGTGCCGGTGGCCTCGGCTCACCCGCGGCGCTGTACCTGGCGGCCGCCGGTGTCGGCACGATCGGCATCGTCGACATGGACGAGGTCGACTCGTCGAACCTGCAGCGCCAGATCCTGCACAACATCGATCGCATCGGCGACCGCAAGGTCGACTCGGCGAAGAAGACCCTCACGATGCTCAACCCCGACGTCGACGTGGTCACCTACGACACCCGTCTCGACGCATCGAACATCATGGACATCATCTCCGGCTACGACGTGATCGTCGACGGCGCCGACAACTTCCCGAGCCGTTACCTGCTCAATGACGCCAGCGTGAAGCTCGGCATTCCCGTGGTGCACGGCTCGATCTTCCGCTTCGAGGGCATGGTCAGCGTGTTCGATCCCCAGCACGGTCCGACGTACCGCGACATGGTGCCGCAGCCCCCGCCAGCCGAGCTCGCCCCGAGCTGTGCAGAAGCCGGCGTGCTCGGTGTGCTGCCGGGCATCATCGGCTCGATCCAGGCGCTCGAGACCATCAAGGTCCTCCTCGGCCTCGGCGAGCCGCTGATCGGACGCATCCTCACCGTCGACACCAACGACATGGAGTTCCGGGTCTTCAACCTCAAGCCCGATCCGGCCAACGAGGTCACCTACGCCAACCGCGACCGCATCGAGATCAACGAACTCGACGGTCTGTGCGCCCCCGGCCTCACCCACTGAACGGTCACACCGTGTCACACGGTGCCGGGCCTGATGTGACAGTTCAGCTTGCTACTGAACGCCGTCAGGGCGTGACGTCTACGGCGTGACGATCGGGAAGTTGCGTTCGGTCGTGCCGATCACCGACACCAACGTGCCGAGCGCGATGGGATCGCCGTCGAGCACGATGCGACCGTCGCCGAGCGCCTCGCCGAAATCGAGCCGGCCCGTGAACAGTTCGATCAACGAACGTCGAGACAACGTCAACGTCGTGCCACCGTCGGCTGGTGCGCTCGTGCGCCGGTGGTTGGCGACGCCGTTGCGGAGTTCGAACACGTAGGTCTCGTCGAGGTCGGTGATGACGAACGACAACACGATGTGGAGGTCCCACGCTTTCGGACCGTCGATGCGGATCGCGACGCTGGAGAGGATCTGCTCGACTGACAGAGCACCGAGGAGGTCAGGAGCGCCGCGACCGGCAACGGTGGCCACTTCTCCGTCGCGTAGCTCCTTGGCGCCGACCAGGAACACGTTGCGCCACGTGCCGTTCTCGGCGCCGAACGCGATCCGCTCGAATGCGTCGGCCTGGAGCGAACGTGCGGCCTCGTGGTGCTCGTCGGAGAAGAGCACGTGGTTGAGCACTTCGACTGCCCACCGCAGGTCGCCCTCGTCGAAGGCGGTTCGCGCCAGAGCGACTGCGGCATCGGCGCCGCCCATCGCTGCGACGTAGCGCTCGGCGGCAGCAACGGGTGGGTGCGGCCACAGGTGCGCCGGATTCCCGTCGTACCAGCCGAGATAGCGCTGGTAGACGGCCTTCACGTTGTGGCTCACCGAGCCGTAGTAGCCGTGCGTGTGCCATTGCTCGGCCAGCGCCGGTGGCATCTCCAACATCTCGGCGATCTCGGCGCCGACGTAACCGAGATTCATCAGCCGAAGCGTCTGGTCGTGGAGGTACGCGTACATGTCGCGCTGCATCGAGAGGAATCCGACCGCCCGCTCCTGGCCCCAGGTGGGCCAGTGGTGCGACGCGAACACGACCTCGAGATCGTCGCCCCACAGGTCGATGGTCTCGGTCAGGTACGCCGCCCACCGCCGGGCATCGCGCACCTGGGCGCCGCGCAACGTGACGATGTTGTGCAGCGTGTGCGAGGTGTTCTCGGCCGTGCACAGCGCCTTGCGGTCGGGGAAGTAGAAGTTCATCTCGGCGGGAGCCTCGGTGCCGGGCGTCATCTGGAACACCATTCGCACGCCGTCGATCGTCAACTCCTGACCGGTCGCGGTGATGTCGATCGTCGGTGGGATCAACGTCGGCTCGCCGGTCGAGGTGGTCTGGCCCAGGCCGCAGCCGATCTGCCCGTCGGGACCCTTCGGGAGCGCCGCGCCGTACATGAAGTCGGAGCGTCGCCCCATGGCGGTGCCGACGAACACGTTCTCGGCGATTGCTTCCTCCATGAAGCCCGCCGGCGCGATCACCGAGACGTGCCCGGCGTCGACGTCGGCTTCGTCGATCACGCCCTTCACGCCGCCGAAGTGGTCGATGTGCGAATGCGAGTAGATCATCGCCACCACGGTGCGTGGCCCGCGGTGCTCCTGATAGAGCGCCCACGCCGCAGCAGCGGTCTCCTTGCTGATCAGCGGGTCGATCACGATCACACCGGTCTCGCCTTCGATCACGCTCATCACCGACAGGTCGAACCCACGCAACTGGTAGATGCCCGGCACCACCTCGAACAGGCCGTCACGGATCAGCAACTGGCCTTGGCGCCACAGGCTGGGGTGGGCGGTGTCGGTTGCCGGCTCGTCGAGGAATCGATAGGCGTCGAGATCCCACACGACGCGTCCGTCGGAGGCGGTGATCTGGCGTGTCGTCGCCTTGGCGATGAAGCCCCGTTCGGTGTCGTCGAAGTCCTGCGTGTCGTCGAAGGGAAAGCCCGGTGCGTCCATCGGCAGAGTCTGACATCTGGTCAGCTCGCTCTGCGAAGTGTCACATCAGGCCCGGCACGGTGTGACAGTTCATGACGGGTCGGTGAGGATCTCGGCTTCGAGCGGGGCGAGCTTCTCTCGTTCCTGCACCATCACGCCGACGAGTACCAGCGCGATGCCGAACATCTCGATGCCCGACGGCTGCTGATCGAGCACCAGCCAGCCGATCAGCGAAGCGGTCACCGGGAGCAGAGCGAGCAGCAGCGAGAAGCGGCGGATCGGGATGCGGCGCATCGTGAACTGGTCGATGCCGTAGCCGATCGCATTCGAGAACACGCCGACCAGCAGACACAGCGCCAAGAGGCGCGGCGAGCTCCACACGTCGCCGCTCCACGGAGCGCCCGCCGGAGCGATCACGAGCGCACCGATCGCCAACCCGATGCCGAGGCCGGCCACACCCCGGTCGAGTCGGGCAACTCGCGAACCGATCACGATGTAGGCAGCCCACATCGCTGACGCGAGTCCGATGAACACCAACCCGACCGCATTGCCCTCGAGCTCGCCGCCGCCGAGCACCACCACACCGGCGACGGCGAACATCAGGGCAACGGCGTTGCGGACCGATCGTGTGGCGACGGCGGCAACGGCGATCGGGCCGATGAACTCGATCGTGACCGCCTTGCCGAGGTCGATACGTTCGATCGCCAGGTAGAAGAACATGTTCATCAACGCCGTGGCGATGCCGAACAGCGCGGCGGCGCCGAGCTCCGCCCGAGTCCATCGTTCGCGCCATGCTCGTGACACCGCAACGAGCGCAATGGCAGCGCCGATCACGCGGAACCAGGCAACGGTCTGGGGTTCGACCAGGTCGAACAGGCCGACGGCGATGACGGCGCCCACGTACTGGGCAACGGCCGAGAGGACGAACAGTGCCTCGGGTTGGGTGGTGTTCAGCCAACGGGTGACCGGCCCCGTCGGTGGCGCCGCCCGCTCGACGGGGGTCGGGTCAGTCAAAGAGTTCGGGATCGGTGTGAGCGATTTCGTCCCACAGCGGTTGGAAGCTGAACCAACCGGCCGCAGGGAACGCCGTGTTGTCACGGGTGTAGCTGGCGTACTCGTCGCGGATCTCGATCGGGTCGCCGGCGGCCATCGCCATCAGCTGCGCCTGACACGAACGCTCCATCGAGATGAACCAGAACGCTGCTTCGTCGACCGTTTCGCCGACCGTGAACAGGCCGTGGTTCTGGTGGATAGCGGCCTTGCCGTCGGGGAACTTCGACGCCAGTTCGCGGCCGGCAGCGATGTCGAACACCACGGCGCCGCCCTGCTCGGAGATCACGTGATGGTCGTTGTAGAAGATGCAAGCGTCCTGGGTGAGCGGGGCGAGTGGGATGCCGAGCGAGCTGAACGATTTGCCGTACGGCGAGTGGGCGTGAGCGGCAGCGATCACGTCGGGGCGGGCGGCGTGCACGGCGGCATGGATCACGAACGCGGCGCGGTTGACCGGCTTGGTGCCGTACACGACGTCGCCCTCGTGGTTCACGAGGATCAGGTCGCTCTGGCGCATGTGGCGAAAGCTCATGCCGAACGGATTCACCCAGAACATGTCGGGATACTCGGGGTCGCGCACGGTGATGTGGCCGGCGACGCCTTCACCGAAACCGAACTTGCCGAAGATGCGCAGCGCTCCGGCGAGGTGACTCTTGCGATAGTGGCGCTCGTCCTCGACGTTGTCGAAGGTGGGGATGCCGTCGAGCCCGACGGTCTTCGGGGTCAGCTCGATCCCGTCGATCATCCCGGGGCTGATTCCGCTCGTGGTCGTGCTGGTGGCGGTGTCGTCGATGATGGCCATCAACCCACCGTACTCTCGCCGGTCGCCGCTGTCTCGGGCCGTACGATGCAAGGTGCCATAGGCTTCGCACGATGGCCGAGATCCGCCCCGCCGACATCGCCGCTCCGGCCGCGAACTACGCCCACGCCGTGCTCACCGAAGGGGCGTCGCGCTGGCTGCACACGTCCGGCGTGGTGCCGATCGCGGCCGACGGCTCGACGCCCGACTCGCTGGCCGACCAGGCCACGCTGGTGTGGTCGAACATCGCCGCGATGCTGCGCGACGCCGACATGGCACCATCCGACATCGTGTCGGTGACCACCTACGTCGTGGTCGGCGAGGAGTTGGCCCCGGTGATGGCGGCCAGAGACACTGCGCTCGACGGCCATCGCTCAGCGTCGACGCTCGTCACCGTGCCGGCGCTGGCTCGCCCGGAGTGGCGGATGGAAGTGGCAGTGACCGCGGCCCGGTGAGGTCCGTCAGCCGAACCCACCACCGCTGCGATCGGGCCGATTCGCCTGGGCTTCGAAGCTCGCCCGGTTGTGCTGCTCGGACGTGGCACCGGAGCCGCCCTGGTGTCCTCCGGCGTAGTCGGCGCCGGACGATAGGTTCCTCAGTCGCCTGATCTTGCGTCGGATCCAGGACATATGGGCCTCCTCGGGGTTGACGTCGACCGTACCAGGTGGTCCGTTCGCTATCAGTCGGCCGCCAGGATGGGGACCAATCGGATGGTGCCCGTGGTCTGGATGGTCTGGTCGTCGCCGTCGGTGGTCGAGATCCGCACCGTGAACTCCTCGGTCAGTTGTTCGAAGCTCGGTGAGTCGCCGAGCCTCGACCCGAAGGCGCCGCGGCGGCCTTCCCCTGGTGTCGCCGAACTCCGGCTCCGCATCCGGCCGTCGATCTCGGTCTTCCAGTACTCGGCAGCTCCGGCGACCAGGGCATCGTTCGTGTACACCTCGAGGAACGCGACGCCGTCGGTGACATCGACGCGCAGCGTCAGCGAACTCACCAGTGTCGAGGTGTCGTCGATCGGGACGAAGTCGACGACGACCTCGTTGTCGCCGCCGATCAGTTGCGCGAGCTCCGGCTCCGGTCCCGCCTCCGAACTGATGAGGAGTTGGCGCCACGGCTCCTCGTCGGCGTCGAGGACATCGCTCGCACGCGGGGCCGCTGCGTCGGCGATCCCGTTGATCACGATCACAGCGTCGCCGACGACCGCAACATCGACGGGCGGTGGTCGATCGATGACCATCGCGAAGGTGAACACGGGGTTGCCCGTCGTCGCGACGATTCGGTAGACGTAGCCGGTCGACTCGACTCGGCACTGGGAGCCGGCAAACGATGCGTCTCGAGGCTCGGTGTTCAGTTGCTCGGCCACGAGTTCCAGCCCATCGGGTCCGTCGGCGCCGAAGTCGAACCCGGGGATCGGCGCATCGGCGGGCCGCGGGGTGAGCTGGGTGAGGATGGAGACGAGTTGCTCTCGGTCGAGACCCCTGGAGCGCAGATACCCCATGCTGCCGTCGGGCAGTGTCCACTCGGCCTCGCCGTTGCCGTTGTCGTACGTGCCGACGAAGATGTCGATGCCGTTGATCGATTCGGTGTTCTCCGGCGAGACGAACTGGCGTTGGCGACCGACGTACCGCAGCACGACGGCGAAGGGTTTCGCCTGACCGTCGACCGGCGCCGCGATGATCTGGATCGGCACCGGGGAGTCGCTCCCTCGGGTGAACAGTGTGACCGGCCGGCTCGATCCGGGATCTCGCGGGAGGCCCGACCGCCCGCCGGACGTCGCCGAGATCGGGGTGCACACCGCCGGGTCGACGATCGGTCGTCTGATCGACGCCACCGTCGGCGGTTCGGCGGTGGTCGGGACGGTGGCGGTGGTGGGAGTGGGTTCCGTCGTCGTCGGGGGCTCCGCGATCATGGTGGTCGCCGGGCGTGAGTCCGGCGGGGGCGAGACGGTGTCGACACCGGCGTCGCGGTTGGCGGCCAAGAGGAGGCCGCCGATACCGGCGACCACGACCACGACGGCTGCGGCGGCGAGCAGCCAATGCGACGATCGGCCGGGCCCGGAATCGGATGGTGACGCGAACGGCTCGATGGTGCCTGCGATGCGCTCGGCGTCGCGTCGTACGCGCTCACCGGCGGCTCGGGCCTGGTCGTCGAAGTCACTCATGGATCACTCCTCGTCCTGGACGTCATGGTCGTTCCGCTGCATGGCGTTACGCAGGCGCCCGCGGGCGCGTGACAGATCGGACTTGACCGTTCCTTCGGGCGAATCGACGATCGACGCGATGTCGGCGATCGTCAGGTCGTCCACGTAGTGCAGCACCACGACATCCCGCTCGCGCTTCGGGAGCGCGGCGACTTCGGCCCAGAACGTGCGGTCCCATTCGACGGTGTCCTGCTCGTCCGCGATCGGTGGTGGCTGGGACCGCAGCCGGAGATGCAGACGCTGACGTCGAGTCCGTCGTCGCAGGGTGTCGGTCGCCAGGTTCAGCGCCACTCGCCGAGTCCACGCTCCTGGACGGTCGAGCGTGGCGACGACGTCCCAGCGGGCGAAGGTGCGCGCCATCGTTTCCTGGGCGACGTCGACGGCGTCGTCGCGATCGTGCAGGACCGCGAGTGCCAGGGCGAGGATGTTCGTGAACTCCGCCGCGACGAACTCGTCGAAGTCGGGACCACGGTGGGTGTCCTGGTCACTCACGGGTGCTTCTGCCGCCACACCATCACACACGCAGCCGGGCGTCGAAGGGTTGCAGATCGGCGATCGCTGCTATCCGGTCGGGCCGATGTCGTTGTGGCCCTTGGCGATGTCGCTGCGGAATCGGGCCTCGTTGTAGCCGCTGGAACTGGGTCCGCTGCCCGAGCCCCCATTGCCCCACCAGGCGGCAAAACGCTGCAACATTCGCTTGATCATCCCCATTACCGACTGACCGTACCAGGCGGGATCAGGCGGTGGCCGTGGGCCTGGAATACGATCGGCACCATGGCTGAAGCAAACGACCTGCCACAGACCGACTCGGGCATCCCGATCAAGCGGCTCTACGACGCCACCGACCTCGAGGGCTGGGACCCCAGCGAACAGCTCGGGGCCCCCGGCGCGCCGCCGTACACCCGCGGCGTGTACGGCTCGATGTACACCGGCCGGCTCTGGACGATGCGCCAGTACTCGGGCTTCGGCAACGCGGAGGCCACCAACGAGCGCTTCAAGTTCCTGCTGAACGCCGGCCAGACCGGGCTGTCGTGTGCGTTCGACCTGCCGACGCAGATGGGCTACGACTCCGACGCATCACGCGCCGAGGGCGAGGTGGGCAAGGTCGGCGTGGCGATCGACTCGATGGAGGACATGCGGTTGTTGCTCGCCGGCCTCCCGCTCGATCAGGTCACCACGTCGATGACGATCAACTCGACGGCGGCGATCTTGCTGTTGATGTACGAACTCGTCGCCGAGGAGAACGGTGTGTCGGCCGACCAGATCGGCGGCACCATCCAGAACGACCTGCTCAAGGAGTACATCGCCCGCGGCACCTATATTTTCCCCCCGCGCCCGTCGATGCGGATCATCACCGACATCTTCGCCTACTGCAGCAAGCACATCCCGAACTGGAACACGATCTCGATCTCCGGCTACCACATCCGCGAAGCCGGCTCGACGGCCGTGCAGGAGATCGCGTTCACGCTCGCCAATGCCATCGCGTACGTGCAAGCGGCCATCGATGCCGGCCTCGACGTCGACGACTTCGCGCCACGCCTGAGCTTCTTCTGGAACGGTCACAACAACTTCTTCGAAGAGGTTGCCAAGTTCCGCGCCAGCCGGCGTATGTGGCACACGATCATGACCGAGCGCTTCGACGCGAAGGATCCGAAATCGACGATGCTGCGCTTCCACACCCAGACCGGCGGTTCCACGCTCACCGCCCAGCAGCCGATGAACAACATCATGCGTGTCACGCTGCAGGCGATGGCGTCGGTGCTCGGTGGCACGCAGAGCTTGCACACCAACGGCTACGACGAGGCGCTCAGCCTGCCGACCGAGGAAGCGGCGCGCATGGCGCTGCGCACCCAGCAGGTGATCGGCTACGAGTCAGGTGTCGCCGACACGCCCGACCCGCTGGCGGGTTCGTACTTCGTCGAGGCGCTCACCGACGAGATCGAGCGCCTGGCGTGGGAGTACATCGCGCGCATCGACGAGATGGGTGGCGCAGTCACCGCGATCGAGAACGGTTTCCAGATGGACGAGATCGATCAGGCCGCCTACGAGTACACGAAGTCGATCGACGACGACGAGCGCGTGATCGTCGGTGTCAACAAGTTCACGATGGACAACGAGCCACCGCCGAAGGTGATCCCGGTCGATCCCGACCTCGAAGGCAACCAGGTCGCCCGACTCACGCGCTACAAGGCCAACCGTGACACCGCGGCGGTCGAGTCGACGTTGGCTGCGGTGAAGGCCGCTGCGGAGGGCAGCGACAACCTGCTGTACAGCATGAAGGATGCGCTGCGTGCCGACGCCACGCTCGGCGAGATCAGTGATGCATTGCGCGAGGTCTTCGGCGTCTACACCCCGTGAGCGGTGTGAGTTCTGACAGCGGTGAGGGTCGCGCCTCGTCGCTCGAGGAACTCGACAGGGAACTCGCAGCGCTCGGAATCGTGGTGCCGCAACAGCGCCAGAAGGACAGTGATGCGCTCCCGGCTGACGAGGGTGCCGCACCGGTCAACGAGAATCCAGCCGAGCGCGCTGGTCGCGCCGGACGCTCCGGTCCGGCGTTCCCGCGCAACTTCCGGCTGTTGTGGGCGGCCACCGCGTTGTCGAACCTCGGCGACGGCCTGCGCCTGGTGGCGCTGCCGTTGCTGGCGACGTCGGTCACCGACGACCCGCGCCTGATCGCCGGTGTGGTCGTGGCGCAGCGCTTGCCATGGCTGTTCTTCATCCTGCCGGGTGGGGCGTGGGCCGACCGGTTCGATCGGCGGCTGCTGCGGATGCGTCTCGACATGGCGCGATTCGTCGTGATGTCGGTGCTGGTCGGCGCAATCGTGATCGATCAGGCGTCGATCGCGGTGATCTACGCGGTGGCGGCACTGCTCGCGTCGGCCGAGGCGGTGGTCGACAGCTCCAGCATGGCAATGGTGCCCGCAACCGTCGCCGAAGCGGATCTCGAACGGGCCATCGGACGGCTCGGCTCGACCGAGTTGGCGATGAACGACCTCGTCGGGCCACCCCTCGGTGGGTTGCTGTTCGGCTTGGCCATCGCCGTGCCGTTCGGGGTCGACGCTGTCACCTTTGCGCTCGCGGCGCTCGTGATGGGGTTCATGAGCGGCAGTTATCGGGCAGCGCCGGCCAAGCCAGCGATCGCGGGCGATCGGCCGTCGATGCGGGCCAGCCTCGCCGTAGGTATCCGCTGGCTGTGGAACCAACGCCTGCTGCGCACGTTGGCGATCATCTCGACGGCCCTCGGCACTGCATCGTTCATCAGCAATGCGGTGTTCGTCATCTTCGCGACCGACACGCTCGGGCTGTCCGATTTCGGCTACGGCGTGCTGCTGGTCCCGGGAGCGCTCGGCGGCATCGCCGGCTCGCTGATCGCTCCCCGTTTCAGGCGGTTCCCGCTGCGGCGCACGCTGCCCATCGCGGTGGTCGTGTCGGGTGCGTCCACCTGGTTGATGGCGGTGACGACGTCCGCGATCGTGGTCGGGCTGCTGTCGGCGGTGTCACTCGGCACGATCATGATCTGGAACGTGTTGACCCTGGCGCTGCGGCAACGCCTGATCCCCGACGAGATGCTGGGTCGGGTGGGCGCCAGCTACCGCTTCCTCGTCTATGTCGGTATGCCATTCGGTGCTCTCGCCGGGGGCCTGCTCGCCAACCAGTTCGGTGTGCGCTCGGCGATCTTCGTCAGTGGCAGCCTCCTCGTGGCCGTCGGCCTGATGCTGCCCGTGGTGCTGCGCGGCGTCGAGCGGTATGAAAGGGCGGCATGACTGGTGTGGTCCTGAAGGGTCTGGTCCTGAAGGGTCTGGTCTGGTCTGGTCTGGTACCCTGGATCAATGATCGTGAACATCAGCGAAGCCAAGGCGCAGTTGTCGAAGCTCGTCGAGCGGGCAGAACACGGCGAACGTGTCGTGATCGGACGGGCAGGACGGCCGGTTGCCGTGCTCGTGCCCTACTCGGCGGCCCCGGATCGGCGCCGACTCGGTGTATGGCGCAACGAGGACGTCTGGATCGCTGACGACTTCGACGCTCCACTTCCAGACGACGTGCTCGCTGGTTTCACGGGCTCGATCTGAGTGCAACTCCTGCTGGATACCCACGTGCTGCTCTGGTCGCTCGCTGGCGACGATCGTCTCGGCGACCGAGCGGTCGACCTGATCGAGGATGGACGCAACGTCGTGTATGTCAGCGCCGCCTCGATCTGGGAGATCTCGATCAAGCGCTCGCTCGGCAAGCTCCGCGTGCCAGGCGATGTGCCCACCGAGGTCGACGCTGCATCGTTCATCCGACTTCCGATCTCGTTCGAGCACGCCGTCGAAGTCGCTGCGCTTCCCGATCTCCACGCCGATCCGTTCGACCGCATGCTGATCGCCCAGGCGCGAACGGAACGGTTGACGCTGATGACCCACGACCCTCTGATGCAGCGCTACGACGTGCAGCTCATCGCTGTGTGACCGCTACTCACGACTCGGACAGCACGATCAGCGCCTCGGCGACGAGCCCGATCGCGCCGTGGAACTCGGTCATCTGAGTTCGACGCCCGTGGTGGAGGGAATGCGGTCGACGGGGCTGCGTCGGCTCATGCGTCGAACGTAGACGTCGCTGTCAGGCGGCGGTGCGGAGTGCGGCGACGCGTGCTCGAGCGAGTCGGGTGAGCATTCGTTCGTCGGATTCTTCGGGTTCGGGGAGGTCGTCGGGGTGTCGCCGTCCGACGGCGAGCATGGGGGTGCCGTCGCGTCGGTAGTAGATGACATGGCCGGTGCGGTGGCGTCTGGCGGTGTAGTGCTTGCGATGTTTGACGCGGTTGTGGCCGTTGCAGCCGAGTCCGGCGTTGATGAGGTCGGTTCGACCGTCGTCTCGGTCCCATTCGTCGAGATGGTCGATCTGGGTGTGGGCGCCGGGGACGTCGCAGCCGGGGAAGTCGCAGCAGGTGGCCATGAGCATTGCGGCCTGGCGGGCGGAACCGGTGAACAGGCGTCGTTTGCGTCCCATGTCGATGACGACGCCGGCAGAGTTGTACACGACCCGGCGGACGTGGCCCTGCATGGCTGCTCGCACCACGGCGTCGGGCACGATGGCGGTGCCGCTGGTGGTTTCGCAGCGTCGCTGGGAGAAGTCGATGTCGGCGAGGTCGGTGGGTTCGGGAACGAGTCCGTGGCGAGCGAGGGCTTCTTCGAGGGTGCGTTGGTCGACGACGATGTTCACCACCGGAGTCGGTGCCTTCGCGTCGGCGGGCACCTCGACAGAGCGGTGGAAGATCGACACCATGGCGTCGAAGCGGCGTTGGGCGTCAGTTCGCGGGAGCAGCGATGCGGGGGCGTCGGGGCCGTGGAGGCGGCTGCGTTCGGCGACGTCGATCTGGAATTCGCGTTCGAGGGCCTGGTTGAAGATCGCTTCGAGTTCGGCGGCGACTTCGGCCGTGCCGCCGGTGGCTCGCAGGTACAGCGATCCGTCGAGTTCGGTGACGGTGGCCGAACGTCGTTCGTGTGACATCGCGCGATCGCGGTGGGCGCCGTCGAGGTCGGCGAGTGTCTCCCAGCGGCGCAGGCAGGTGCGGGCATCTTCGAACGAGAGTTGTTCGGCGTGGGTGAGCAGGATGTTGATCGAGTCGCCGAGTTGGTCGGCGACTCGGCGGTTGGCGGCGACCTTGGCGAGTTCGTCGGCTTGATCCGATCCGATCCGTCCCTCGTACAGCGCATCGCCCACTGCGGGGAGTGCTGCGATGGTCTTGGCCAGTTTGCGGGAGCGGGCGACGTGAGCGTTCGACCAGTTCGCGTTGGCCTTGAGCCAGCCCTTCATCGAGTGGTGATCGTCGACAGCGGCGATGCAGCGGCGTTCACCTTCGGCGATGAGCGCTGCCATCTCGGCGTCGAGGCGCCGATGGGCGAGTTCCAGGTTGCGGAAGTGTTCGGTGAAGGCGTGGTCGTCGAGCTCGGCGAGCTGATCGACAACGGTGGCCAACATTGAATAAGGATACAGAACATGTGATCTAACATCTACGAAAATAAAAACAAATGTTCCTAATTTCTCAGATCTGCGTTGTCGAATCGGGTCGGGAGAGTTCGTCTCGCCACGGCGTCGTGTCGAGCAGGGGATATCGCTGGGCGACGCCATCGAGGGTCTGCTGTGTCCAGTAGCGGTGGCCGGGGCGGGGGACGCCGAAGAGTGCGAGCTGATCGGGGGTTGCACGGCTGACGAACTCGGCCCATCCCGGCCTGATCGACTCGTCGACCCACGACCGGCGGGCGACCCATTCGAGGTGGGCTCGGCGGAAGTTGACGTGGATGGTGTAGCGGGCGCCTCGCGGCCGGATGAGTTGACGGCCACGGTGAAACGTCGACGTCGTATACGCCACGACGGTCCCGGCGCGCCCGGCGCCACTGTGTTCGTGCTCGTACAGCGTTGGACTCCCGGTGGAGGCGTTCCAGCCGTTGGCGTCGGTCTCTGGCGAGTCCGCTGGCGAGTCGATCGGTGGGTACCAGTTGGGGAGCGCTGGCAGGTCGGCGGTTGCTGCGAGTGGCACGAAGCTGGGCGGACCGAGGTCGTCGGGGACGTCGCACAGGTACACGAACATCTCCACCTGTTTGAACTCGGCATCGTCGGACGGCACGAGGAGCGCGTGGTTGAGGTAGTCGCGGTGGAGTGCTTGTTCGTAGTCGGCGGCGCCGGTGTATTTCGCCCAGGCCTCGATGGAGTACACGCGCACGTCGTTGGTGGAACTCGTCGGTAGTTGGCAACACCGAACCGAGCGCCGCGATCCCCGGTGCCAGCTCCTCGGGCGTGAGGTAGCCGTCGAGCACGACGAACCCGTCGGTCGACCACCGATTCCTGATCTCGGATCGTTGCACGAGCGCCATGTTTCCATCGTGGCTGCTCGGACTCGACCGCCAGCGATCAGTTCAGGAGTGTCACGAGGAAGGTGGACCTTCCTGGAAGCGGCGGCAGGTGCGACCCGAGGTCTCGTGCGTCGTCAACTCGTCGTCGCTCCATCGAACGGTGACGCAGCGGTGCAGACCGACGAACTCGGTCGACCAGCGGCCCTCGTACATCCCGGTGTCGCCGACCTCGCCGATGTAGTCGGGGCGGCTCGGACCGCGCTGCACGAGGCGGTCGAAGCCTGCGTCGGAGCCGAGTTCGGTGGCGATGTCGGCAGCGGTCGTCCCGTCGAACGCCGCCGTGAGATCGTCGGCCAAGCGATCCTGGCGGAGGTCGGCGACCGCGCCCACCCCGAACCAGGTGACGCCCCCGACGACCGCAATCACGACGATGGCAGCGAGGGTGGCGCGCGAGTCGAGCGAGCGTTGCTCGGCCTCGGTGAGCGGCGGCGCGTCGTCGGCCTGACGGCGGACGATGACGCTGGCGAGCACCACGCCGACGGCGGCACCGATCGTGTTCGCGACCAGATCACGTACGTCGGCAGTGCCGAGCCGAGTGAGGCTCTGGACCGTCTCGATCGCGAACGACATCGAAGCCAGCCCGACGAACACGATGACAGGCCGTCGCAGCGCCACGGTGAGGAACATGCCGGCGGGTACGAACAGCAGCACGTTGAGCAGCCACGACGGGTCGAGATCGAACGCCGACCGCCACACCGACGAATCGGTGAGCCACGAGAAGTCGGACCCCACGAACTCGCGCCGATCCTCGGTGATCGCCCGGACCCCCAACGTGAACGCCACGATCCCGGCGAGCGACCCCAGCGCGGCGGTGGCGATCAGTGTCGTGGTGCCCCACCACCGAGCCGCGAACGGCCCGAGCAGCAGCGCTGCCACCAACAGTGGCACGAGCACGAGGAGCACGCCGGCGTCGACGAACTGCGACACCACTCGTTCGGCGCTCTGGGCGATCATCGTGCCCCATTGTCACGCCGGGATCGCGAGAACCGCTCGGCCGGTGATAGGGCGTCGCGTCACTCCGAGCGGGCGTCGGTGACGGTCACGCCGTCGGACGTCGGGATGCGGGTCCAGCCCGGTCCGAACTGGTCGCCGAAGGTGAGCTCCGCCATGGCGGTGGTGCCGTCCGACAGCGTGGCCACCACCCTCGTCGGAGTCGGGCCGAGTTCGGACCTCGGAGCGTTCGGGTCGCTCGGCGCGGGCACGATCGGGACGATGGCTGGTTGTGCGAGGGCGATCGTGGCGCCGTCGGTGGGGATCAGGCCGACCTTCGGTGAGGCGAAGTCGTGCTCGATGCAACCTTCGCCGACCGGTGTGCGCCAGCAGAACTCGGTGTCGCCCGACGTTGTCTGGCGTTCGGAGATGTCGAGGTCGGCGAACCAACGCCAGTAGCTCAATTCCGGTCCGGCAGCGATCGTCACCGGTACCTCGTTCAAGTCCGCGGCCGGTGGCAGCGTCGCCCCGCTGACCTCAGCCGGGTTGGCTGCCGCCAGTGATGCATCGCCGAAGCCCGACACGCTGCGACCGACCGGGATATCGAAGCGGCTGAGACCCCAGCCGATCTGGTCGTTGCGCTCCATCGGAGCGGTGAGCACGGTCCCGTCGTCGAGCACGAGGTCGAGCTGCTCGGGGTCGGCGTTCTCGCGCGTGATCACGAGGAGCTGACCGCCACCGGTGGGCACCATCAGTGGCAGCGTGTTCATGTCCCGGTCCTCGACGCAGTCCTGGCCGACCGGTGTGCGCCAGCACAGCATCGACGTCTCGCCTTGCGGCTGATACCACGACACGTCGAGGTCGGGAGCGAGGCGGAACCAATCGACAGGCTCAGTCGCCGCCACCGTGACCGGGATGTCGCCGAGATCCGGCGAATCCGGCAACGTCAGCACGGGTTCGAGCGGCAGCGCCGCCGGGCCACCCGACGTCGCCGGAGCGTCGTCGCCGCTGCGAACGCTCGACACGACCACCAATCCAAGGATCAGCGCTGCAGCTGCCGAGCCGATCACGGCCATGCGCAGCCGTGAGGGCGTCGACGGTTCGGCTCGGGCCAACATCAGGGTCGGTCGGGCATCGAGCCCAGGTCCGCGTGTGGGGAGGTCATTGGTGCGCTGTTGATAGTGCTCGCGCAGGCGTTCGTCGAGGTCGAGGGTCATGATTCCAGTTCCTTTCGCAGCGAGGCGAGGGCTCGGCGGATGATCGAACCCACGGTGCTCTGGCGACAGCCGAGCGCGTTGGCGATGTCGGCGTCGGACAGATCGACGTGGAAACGCAGCACGAGCGCCGCCTGCTGCCGCCACGGCAACGCGGCCAGCGCATCGAACAACTCGTCGTGCTCGGCGATCGTCGGCTCGGCGACCGGCAGCGGAGTTCGGCGCACGACGGCACGATGGCGGTGGAGGTCGCGGCAGGCGTTCACCACCGTCGTGCGCAGATAGCCGCCGGGATTGGTCACCGGTGTGCGAGTCGACTGGAGCCTCACGAAGGCGTCCTGCACGATCTCCTCGGCGGTCGGCAACGAGTCGGTCAGCACGTAGGCGACGCGCAGCAGCTTCGGCCACTCCGCCTCGTACAGCGCGGCGAGCGCCGCGCCCGGATCAGGCGCCAGGTCGCGATCGGGATCTGTCATCACACCTACTACGACGTCTCACCACTGCGAACTGTGGCACGCCGAGTGAGATTGATGTGCGCCGCGTGTCAACCTTTCGCACCGCTGACGCGTTGTAGGGATGGATGAAGTTCGAGGACGAGTTCGACGAGTTGGCTGCGCTGGCGTACCGCACGGCGTTTCGGATCGTCGGCACGCGTGTCGACGCCGAGGAGATCGTGCAGGACACGTTGGTCAAGGCCTACGCCCGATGGTCACGGGTGCGATCGCACGCCCGGCCGTGGGTGTGCCGGGTGGCGGCCAACGACGCCATCGGCTTGGTCCGCAAACGTACCCGGCGCGACGCGCCACGTGCGCTGCGCCTGAGCGGCGAGCAGGCCGATCCCCACGACGGGGCGCTGACTCGCCTCGACCTGCAACGGCTGCTGCTCGCACTCCCGAAACGCCAGCGGGACGTGATCGTGCTGCGCTATCTCGCCGACCTCACCGAAGCCCAGGTCGCCGACGAACTCGGCATCTCGCTCGGCACGGTCAAGGCCCACGCCCACCGGGCACTGGCTGCACTCCGCACGTCCGCACCGACCGAACCGACCGATCCGATCTCGGGTCCTGCACCGAAAGCGACACTCGATGTTCCAGCACCTTGACGACCCCGACACGCCACCGCTCGGCGGCAGCTTCCGAGCGCGAGTCATCGCCCGCGGACGAGCGCGCCGCCAGCGGACGCGTGCCGCAGCGTTCTCGCTCGCACTCTTCCCGCTGCTCGCTGGCGGTAGCTCGATGGTGTATCTGCGCTCGCAGGCCGACGAACTCGACCGCGTCGCCGTGGGTGGCCTCGCCGAACTCCCGCCGCCCGACACATCGCCGACGAGCGAGCCGGACGTGGCGCCGGCAGCGTCGATGACCGCACCGATGAACATCCTCGTCGTCGGTGTCGACCGACGTCCTCCCGGCGACGAGGTGCTCGGCTCGCGTCCCGATTCGATCGGCGTGGTGCGCATCGATAACACCGGCGGTCGGGTGAGCCTGCTGTCGGTGCCACGCGACCTCTGGGTGACCGATGCGGCGGGTCGATCCGATCGCATCAACACATTCCTCGCCGATGGTCCGACGGCGCTGGTCGACGTCGTTTCGGCGACGCTGGGTGTCGACATCAATCACTACGTCGAGGTCGACTTCGACGGGTTCGTCCGTCTCATCGATCTCGCCGGCGGGGTCACGATCCCGTTCGACGTCGCGTCGCGTGACGAGCGGACCGGCTTCATGGTCGAGTCCGGCTGCCAGACCCTCGACGGTGACGAGGCCCTTGCCTACGTGCGGTCGCGCCATCTCCAGCAGTTCGATCCGGCATCGGGGGAGTGGGTGCAGGACCGGACCTCCGATCTCGGCCGGGTCGCCCGCCAGCAGGACGCGATCGACCGACTGTTTCGTCAGGTCCTCGCCGCCGACTACGGCGCCACCGATCAAGTCCGCCTCCTGACCGACGTGATCGACGACATCACCGTCGACGACGGCCTCGACCTCGACGGCCTCCGATCGATCTTTGCCACGGTGTCGGCGATCGGCTCCGGCCGCTTCGTCACGACCGACCTCGTCGCAGGGCTGAGCGACGAGGTGATCAACGGCCAAGAAGTGTTGGTCGCCGATCCGGTCGTCCTCGATGCCATCGTCGGGCAGTTCCTCGACCCGACATCCGGCACCGAGCCGACGCCGTCGGAGCTCCTCGATGCCGCCATCGTGCCGACAGCACCGGCCTGCTGACGGCCTGCAAGCCTCACCCGGAGATCCGGTGAAACGAAGTGTGCGATCTGGGGTCTGATAGAGGTGTGAGCAGCACGACGAGGGCCGAATCGGTGGAGTCCCACGAACCCGTCGACCTCGCCGAGTTGCTCGCCGATCTGGAGACACCCCTGCGCCGGGCGCTCGTGGTGCGGTTCGGGGTGGAGGTCGGCACCGACGCCTGTCGCGACGCGATCGCCTGGGGCTGGGAGCACGCCGACCAGTTGGCCGCCGACAACCCCGCCGAACACGTCCTGCCCGACCCCGCCCACGAACCACAGCTTCCCGCTGCGCTCGCCCGTCTCAGCGACGCCCAACGTGTCGCCGTGGTGCTCGTGCACGGCTACCGCTATTCGTACGCCGAGGTCGCCGACGTGCTCGGCGTCCCCGTGACCACCGTTCGCAACCACGTCCACCGGGGCCTCGACCGCCTCCGCAACCACTTGGAGCACTGACATGCCGATCGACCTCGACACCCGACTCGCCGACGACGCCCGCGCCATCGACAACACCATCGACAACACCATCGACAACACCATCGACAACACCATCGACAACGCCATCGACAACACCATCGACAACACCATCGACCGGGCCGACTCGTCGCTGCCTGGGGCCCCCGCATCATCGAGCGGCCGAGGCGCGCTCGTCGGACTCGCCGCTGCCGCCGTCACGGTGCTCGGCCTCGGTGTGTTCGCGGTCGCTCGTGAGGATGCCGGAGCGCCGGCGATGCAGCCACTCGACACGCTGCCCGCCGTCGATCCCGCCGCGAACCCACCGTCGACCGGCAACGTGATCGACGTTCCGCAATCAGCATCGGACTTCTGGATGCCGCCGTGGGATCCGATCCGGATCGCTCCTGGCACGATCGGTTGGTTCGAGGCGGGCGATGATCTCCCGCCGGACATCGCCTCGCTGCCCCAGAACGAGACGATCCCTGACGACACCGCCCGGTCTGCGTTCTTCTTCTGTGCGAGCTGGACGGTCGACGCCGACGGCCCGATCTGCGACCGACTCGTCGGCGGCAACGGCATCGAGCACGTCACCTACGGCGACCGGCTCGGCATCGGTGTGGGCCTCGGCGACACGACCCCGCAGGATCAGCTCTGGAACCAGGCGTCGGGATCGCTGTGGGCGTACGACGCGTTCACCGAACCACGTGAGCCGACCATCATCCCGGTCGGGGAGGTCGACGGTGTCAGCTACCGCAACGGTGACGCCGCCTATCTGGCCTGGGAGTACGAACCCGGTGTGGTCGTGTGGCTGAAGGGCAACGGCCTCACCGACGACGAACTGGGCGCGATCGCCGAGGGCGTCCGCCCGGCTCCGCTTCCCGTCGAGCTGCCGACGCTGCTGCGCCTCTCCACGCCGTCGGTGGGCGACACCGGGCCCGGTGGCACCAGCAACGAGGCCAGTGTCAAGCTCGCCCACCTCGATGGCCGCCCGTGTGTCGGCATCCAGATGCGGGAGACCTGTGTGCCGACCGACGCTGCAGCGTTGTTCGGGGCCGCCGTTTTCGGTGACGGCCAACTCGTCCAGTACGCGGCGATCGCCCCGACGGGCACCGACCTCACATTCGAAGCCGAGACGTTCGGCGCCGGTACCGAAGCGATCGGCCTCGTCCCGACCGACTTCGGTTTCGATCTGGCCGTTTGGGAGTCGACGGGCTCGCGACTGCTGTCGGCCCGTCTCGTCGACGCCACCGGCACGGTGGTCGCCGACACCGGTGATCTCGATGTGCGACCCACCGATCCGCGACCGGTCATCGCCGAGGGCACGACGAACGGCATCGACTGGATCGTCCAGCGACAGGATCCAGCCCAACAGGCGGAGTTGACCGAGATGTACTTCGGCCCGATCGAGAGTGCCACCATCCCGTACTGCCTGCTGCTGTCGGCCTCGGGCGAGTTCGCGCCCCTGTGCCCGCC
>Ga0105053_10003926_pt1 | contig 22276 bp, 14 predicted proteins | sample BON01_FD_78093 | JGI IMG/M metagenome (GOLD analysis project Ga0105053, IMG submission 78093) | Freshwater microbial communities from Lake Bonney liftoff mats and glacier meltwater in Antarctica - BON-01 | ecosystem: Environmental > Aquatic > Freshwater > Ice > Glacier meltwater | place: Lake...
CCCCCCCCCCCCCCCCCCCCCCCCCCCCCCCCCCCCTTCTTCCGTCCGGATCACGCCGCATCCACACACTACGCACCGCATTTAAACTGATTGCAGCGCCGCTGCATACCCACCAAGCGGCGAACTGTATGAGCGCGGTGCCAAAGCGCCTCTCGGAAGCCGGCCCATTTATAGCCCGCCCGCTTTTTTACTCCTCGCCAGCGGTCGAGCGTCGGAGGGTCTGCACAATTCTTTCCTTCTTCTTCCACCCCTTTTTTTCCTTCCCTCTTTTCTCGGACACTCGCGCACGCACGCACGTACGCAACGCAACGCCCCCGACCGACAACGCGCCCCCCCCGATTGGTCCCCCAAACCCCCCCCAAAACCCTCCACCAAAACTCACCCCCCCCCCCCCCCCCCCCCCCCCCCCCCACGTCAATGAACCCACCAAACAACTCACCAAAACCCACAAAAACTCACCACCCCCATCACCACTTAGGCATGGACTTCTACGTCTGCCTCGAGCGCAAGGGCTACCGCGTCGCCCGCCGCCGCCAGCGCAAGGGCCGCGTCGGCAACCAGCACAAGGTGGCCAAGGAGTCGGCGATCAAGTGGTTCCAGCAGAAGTTCGAGGGCGTGGTGCTCAACAAGGCGTACGCCAACTGATTTGGACGCACCGTTTTGACCTTGGCTCTCTGTGTGAGGAGGGCGGGAGAGTCGGAGGGGTGGGGGGGATTCGACAGGGCGCGGCGGCGGTCTTTTTCTTCGCTTTGCCGCTGAGGCCTCGGGCTCTTGCGCCCTCCCCCCCCTTCTTGACTGAACGAGAGAGGCGCACGGGCGCATCCCCACGCACAAGGCATTGGTTCCCCGACAGGTGGCTTCGCCTTGTAAAAGAAAATTCAAAAAAGACGGCGGAAATTGAATCTTAGATTGCCGTCGGCGGCGCCCAAACGGGCGTCGGCGCCGCAAGGGCCGGAGTCGCAGCGCCGCCGCCGCCGCCGCCGCCGCCGCCGCCGCCGCTCTCCCCGCCCGCTGCCCCGCTCCCGCCCGTCCCGCCTGCTCCCGACGACGACGAGGGCTGCAGCCGCCGCACGAGGCTCTTCCAGACGCCCGCCGAGGGGGCGCCGCCGCCGGGCTCGGCCGACGCGGCAGCGGGGTCGGCGCCCGCGCTGGCGGCGGCGGCGGCGGCCGCAGAGTCCGGCGGCAACGCCGCGGCCCGCGGCGGCGCCGGCGGACGGCCCCCCGCCGCGAGGTGGAGGGGCGCGGGGCCGCCCGCGCCGAGGCCGGCGCCGAGGCCGGGGCCCGCCCGCGGCAGCGACGCGTCCAGGAGCGTCCAGTCCCCGCTGCGCGTGGCCGAGCGCCCGCCCCCCCCGAAAAAGGGGTCGGGGGCGCCGCCGTCGCCGGCGCCCTCGCGGCTTGGGACCGCGGCGGCGGCGGCGGCGGCGGCGGCGGCCCCCGGCCGGGCGCGCGCGGGGGGCGGCGGCGGCGCGCCCATGCCAAACACGTCGTCGTCGTCCTCCTCGTCGCCGCCTTGGTTGCCGTCCTCGCCGCCGTCCTCGCCGCCGTCCTCGCCGCCGTCCCCTCGCCGCCGCCGCCCCTCCCCCTCGTCTTCCTCCCCCTCCTCCCCCGCCCGCCTGCTGCCCGCCTCTTCTTCCTCGCCGAAGAACCCAAACATCCGCGGGTCCTCGGAAAAGGAAAAGCGCCGCGCGCGCCTCGGCCCCTCGGCGCCGCCGCCCCCCTCCGTTGCCGAGGCCGCCGCCGCCGCCGCCACCGCCGGCAGCAGCGACGACGCCGACGCCGCCCCCCGCTCAGCCTCTGCCAGCAGCCTCGGCCCCGCCTCGGCGAGCAGCCTCGCCGCGCCCGCCCCGCCCATGCGCGCGCGGTCGGCGTCGGCCTCGGCGCACACGGCGTCCTGCAGGTCGGCCACGGCCGCCCGCAGCTCCAGGGCCTCGGCCGCCAGCGCGCGCCCGCGCGCGTGCGAGCGCGCCAGCGCCGCCCGCGCCGCGCCGCCCTCGCGCCGCTCGGCGCCCGCGCGCGCGACGGCGAGGCGCAGGCGGCCCTCGGCGGCGCGCGCCTCGGCCTCGAGGCGCGCGCACGCGGACGACCGCTGCGCGAGCAAGGCTTGCAGGCCCTGCGCCTCGCTCTCGGCGCGCAGCGCCGCCTCGCGCGCGTCGCGGGCGCCGCGGTCGCGCGCCGCCAGATCCGCCTTGAGCCTCGCGACGAGAGATCGCGCCGCCTCGATCTCGGCGCGCAGCTCGGCGACGTGGCCCTCGTGCTGCCGCCTGAGCGCGGCCTGCTGGTGGCGCTGCGCGGCGCCGGCCACGAGGCCGGTCAGGGTGAGGCGGGCCGCGGGCGCCGGGGGAGGGGCGGGGGGAGGAGGGGGGCCGGCGGCGGCGGCGGCGGCGGCCTCGCCCCCGTTGGCGGCCGTTGTTCGTCCAGACTCGCATCCGCCTTGGCCGCCGCCGCTCCCGTTGCCGCCGTCGTCGTCGTCCTCGCCGTCCTCGCTTCGCGTCGCGCCCGCCGCCAACTGCTCGTACCCGGGCTCGCTGGCGCGATCCGCTGTCGAGGGCGGCTGCGACTGCGGCCGCTGCTGCTGCAAGGCAGGAAGCTCGCCGCCCGCCGTGGCAGGAACGCCGCCGCCGCCGCCGCCGCCAGCGGCCCCGCCCGCCGAGCCTACTCCTCCCACTCCAAAAGGCGCCCGCCACGGCGCCGCCTCCTCGTACCCGCGCCGCCGCGCCGCCTCGACCTCCGCGGCGACCCGCTCGCGCAGCCGCCGCTCGCGCCGCAGCGCCCGCTCGGCGCGCGCCTCTGAGAGCGCGGCGCGCCGCTCGAGGTGGTCCCCCTCTTCCTCGCGCGCGGCCAGCAGGCGCGCCGCCTCGGAGGCGCGCCCCGATGCCGACGCGGCGTCGCGCGCGCTTGCCCGCGCGCGCCGCGCCTGGACCCGCAGCTGCCCGCGCAGCCGCTCGGCCTCGGCGCCCGCCGCCGCGCGCAGGGCCGCCGGGTCGAGCGCAGCGAGCCCGGCGCGCAAGCCGTCCGCCTCGGCGCGCGCGGCCGCCTCGCGGGCCTCGGCGCGCGCGGCGCGCGCCGCGCCGTCCACCGCCGCGGCGCGCGCGGCGGCGGCCGAGGCCGCGGCGCCCCGCTGCGCGCGCACGCGGTCGGCCAGCAGCAGCCGGAGCGCGGCGGCCTGCCGCTGCAGCGACGCCTTGGCGGCGGCCGTCTCGGCCAGCCCCTCCTGCGCCTGGGACAGGGCGGACGCGCACGACGACAGCGAGGACGTCGCCTCGAGCAGCCGGCGGTGCAGGTGCTGCACCTCGGACGCGGCCATGCTGGCGATGTGGTTGCTGGTGCTGCCGTGGTTGTTGTTGCTGTCGCTGTGGTCGCCGCCGCCGCTGCCGCCGTGGAGCTTCTGGCCCGCCGCTCTTGCCGCCGCCGCCGTCGCGCCCCCCGTAGAGGCCGCGTGCCCGAGCCCCGCCAGTGAGAACATGCCCCCGGCCGCCGCGGGAGCGACCGCCCGGCGCGCGCCGCCGCCGCCCCCAAGAGCGCCGCCAAAGCCGCCGCCAAAGGCACCGCCGCCGCCGCCGCCGTCGGGACCCCCCCCGCCTGCCGTCGGCCCCCCGCCGCCGCCGCCGCCGCCGCCACCGCCGCCGCCGGGCGCCGACTCGAGCACCACGGCGTCGAGAAAGTTGCTCAGCCGCTGGACCTGCGAGCGCAGCGCCTCGACCTCGGCCGCGCGGTCGGCGAGGCGCTGCTTGCAGCTCACCAGCTCGCGCGCCATGACGGCGGCCTCGTCGTCGTGGTTGCCGTCGCCGCCGTCCTCCTCTTGCTTGCTGCCGCCATCGCCCGGCGGAGCCGACAACGGCGCGGGCTCGGGGGCGTTGTCCTGATTCGCTTGTTGCTGCTGCGCCTGTTGAACTTCTTGCGCCGGCGCCGGCTCCGATGGCGCCGACGCCGCGACGTGAGCCTCCCCCATGTCGACACTGCGCGCGCGCGGGGGGGGAGGGGCGTTTTTGCCTCTCCCAAAGAGCTGGGCGCGGGCAAAAACCGCCTGTGTCGCGGGCAAAAACCGTTTGTCCCGCCTGCTCAAGCTCTCGAGTCAGCGAGGACCGCGCCAGGGTGGCGCCGTGGGCGCCATCATCGTCAACTTGTGGCGTGTGAGTGTGATTGCATCACGGTCTCCGATGTGTGGAGAGAACGCTGCCACTTGCAGTTTGCGCCGCGGCATGCGCGACGACGCCCGCGAACCGGCGATTTCCCGCTCTTCCCACGACAAGAGACGACGGCGGCTCGCCCAAAGAAGAGCGTTTCACCTGTTGCAATGTTGCGATGTAGTGTGAGGAGCGAGGGAGACGCGCGGCTCAGTGCCACGAAAAGAATGAGGAATCGGCTTTGGGACATGCGCGCGGCGAGTTGAGAGAGAGAAAAGGGCCAAGCCGCGTGGTGCGTCTCCTCTCGCCCCGCCAACTCGCCCCCGCCGCCAACACTCCCCGACGAAATAACATCCATAACGACTGTCTGGACGTGAGTGCGTGCTTGTGTGTGCTGTTTGTGTGTCCGCGCCGTGGTGGCGGGGTCGAGGAAACCAATAGAGTCGTTCAGACGGCCGCGGGCGACGTGACATCAAGGAACGCAGGCGCCTTTCGGCGCGCGGCGGCGGCGGCGCGGGAAAGGCGAGCGAGCGAGCGAGCGAGCGAGCGAGCGAGCGAGCAAGAATCGGGAGAGCATCGGAGGCGGGCGGCCACCGGCCCCGAGGACGGACGAGGCGGCGGCCAATCACCGGCGCACGCGCTTGACGCCCTGCGGCGACGCCTGGCCGTTGGTGCCCGCTGCCGCACCGCCGCCGCCGCCGATGGCGGGAAGGCCCGCCACCGCCGCCCCGTCCGCCGCCGCCGCCGCGCCCGCCCCGACCGCCGCCGCGCCCGCCGCCGCCCGCAACCGCGCATTGTCCTCCCGCAGCAGCCGGTTCTCCTCCTCCAGCTGCACCACGCGCCGCTCCGCCGACGCGACCCGGTCCGCGATCTGCCGCCGCGCCTCCGCCGCCGCGTGCGCCTCCAACTCGAGCGCCTGCAGGTGCTCCTGCTTGCGCCGGCGCGAGCGCCGCGCCGACTCTCGGTTTGACAGCATCCGGCGCTGCCGGCGCAGCTCCCCGCGGTCGCTGATGCCGTCTAGGGCGGCGAGGGCGGCGGCGTGCTCGGCGTCCTCTTCGTCCTCGCTGTTGGTGGCGGTGGCGGTGGAGGCGGCGCGGAGGGCCGAGGCCGGGCGGGAGGGGCCTCCGCCGGCGGCCGAGGCCGGGTTCGAGGCAGGGGCGCCGCCGGCGGCGGGGGCGGCGGCAGCGGCGGCGGCGGCCTTGGCGCCGCGGCCGCCTCGCGCGCCGCCGGGACCCGGCGCGGCCGCGCCGTTGGCCGCGGGCGCGGCGGCCAGGCGCACGTGCCCGAGCTGGCCCAGGTGCAGGGCCGCCGCGGCGGCCGCCGCCGCCGCGGCCTGCGAGATGCCCGGCGGCAGGGCCGGCGCGCCGCCGGCGCCGCCGCCCGCTGCTCCGAAGCCGCCGCCGCCGCCGCCGCCGCCCCCTGGACGCGAGGCCGCCGCCGCCGCGGCGCCCAGGCCCGCGAGGCCCGCGAGACCCGCGGCCGCCAGGCCGCCCGCCCCGGGCCCGGCATGGGCCACGCCGTTGTTGACCGCGCCGGAGAGGTCGAGCGGGGCCACGGGCGCGGCCGACGCCTTGCCGCCGGACAGCGGCGGGCCGCCGCCCGCCGCCGCCGCCGCTGCGGCCGTCGCCGCCGCCGCCCCGCCGCCGCTCGCATTGACGCCGCCCGCCGCCCCGGCCGCGAGCCCCCCCCCGCCGCCGCTCGTCATCTGGTTGCTCATCACCAGTTGCCGCAGCAGGTCCAGCGAAGGCACGCGCGGCATCCCGGGCAGGCCGGCGGCGCCGCCCGACGCCGCCGCCAGCTGATCGGCCAGTGCCGCCGACGACGCCAGGCCCGCCAGGTTGCCGCTGCTGCCGGGCCCGCCCAGCGCCGACAGGCCCGCGCCCGTGCTCCCGAGGACCCCCGCGCCGCCCAAGCCCAGCCCTGCGGCCCCGCCCGCCACCTGCGCCAGCTGCTGCGCCTGCGCCTGCTGGTGCTGCGCCTGCGCGTGCGCCTGCGCTTGGTGCGCGGCCGCGTGCGCCGCCGCCAGGTTTGTGGCCGAGGGGATGCGCTTCAGAAACTCCTGGAACGCCGACTCGCTGTCGGTGCGGCCCATGGCGCCGTGGGCCGCGGACACGGCGGCCTGGGCGGCGGCGTTGCGCAGGAAGAGGCCGCCGACCAGGTCGTCGACCGAGAAGGAGCGCTCCATGCCGGCGCCGGCGCCGGCGCCGGCGCCGGCGCCGGCGCCGCCGCCCGTGGCGCGGCCCGTCGGCGGCTTGGCCTGCGCCGCGTCGGCCATTTTTGGTCGCCGGGTCGGTTGGTCGCTGTGTTTATTGAAAGGTTGTACTCTGTGTGTGTCGCCCTGTGGTTCGGGGAGGGACATGTCGTTGATGTCAGTGAGACGCGGGGGGGGAAGGGGTGGAGAGGAGTCGAGCGCGCGCGCGCGCGAGAGAAGGCCCCCCCGCCCGCCCGCGACAACGGGCCTCGCCGCTCGCCGCAAACGCCGCCGCCGCCCGCCGACAGCCCTCGGACTTGATGGTCGCGCGCGGGCTCGCGCGCGCCCCCCCGCGCCGCGCCGATGCGCTTTGCGCGCCGCGCGCCGATCGGGGTGGCGCTCGCGCGGCGCGCCGCGCGCACGCGGTCGCTAGGGAGCGGGGGGGCGCGCGCGCGAGGTCAAGACGGAGGCTGAGCTGGCAGCCCCCGCCTCTGTCTCTCTTTCTCCCGTCAGCGAGCAGACGCCGCGGACGGCGGGGCGCTGAGCTCAGCGCCGATGCCTCACCGAATGCGTACGCTGCGCCGGGCGTCTGTCTCTCCTAAAAACCGCGCCGCTTGCTCCAAAGGTCGCGCCACCCCCCTTTTTTTTTGCTCTTCTTTTGAGAGAGCCGGGGGAAGAGGGAAGAAGAGGAAGAGTGGGCCAATCGTCGATGTCGTCAAGCGGGGGGGGGTGCCGGCAGTGTGATGGGGGAAACCGGGTTCTTTTGTGGGGGGAGAGAGAGGAGGCGTTTGCGTGTCGGAAGAATGGATCGAGCGATTGGACAGGGAGAAGAGGGAGAGCGGGCGAGAGAGGGAGCAGCAGCAGCAGCAGCAGGCGATAGGCCCCAGGCCCGGCGGCCAGGGCAGCAGCAGCAGCAACGCCCGCCGTGGCTCTCAAGGCAACAGCGGCGAGGGACCGCGCGCGTCGCCGCCACCGTCTTCATGACGGCGAGCGCCGCCCCTTGCTGTACTACGGCCCGCTGCCGCGCACACAACCCGAGCTCGCGCGCAGCCTGTCGAGCGCGCTGGCGTGGGCCGGAATCACCGCCATCCTGATCTCGGCCCCTGTTATCGGCAAGGTCGCGCGCACGTCGCTCGAGCGGACGCTCGGCACCCTGCTCGGCGGCGCCCTGGCCCTGGCGGTCGCAGCGGCGGCCTCCCCCGCCCTGTTCGCGCTGGCACTGCCGCTCGTCGCCTTTGCGGGCGCGGCGGGCGGCAGCGCTCTTGGGCTCGAGTACACAGGCCGCCTCTTTGGCGTCACCTTTCTCGTGGTGGTGTCGGCCGTCCTCGGCAAGCCCGGCGCCGCGCCGGCGTTCGCGGCGGCCGCCGCGCGCGCGGGCAGCATCCTGCTGGGCGTGCTGGCCGTGATGCTCGCGTCGGTGCTGCTGTGGCCCGCCTCTCTCCGCGTTTATGTCTGGAATGTCGCTGTCTCTAGTGGGGGTGGTGAATGACGGGGAGGCGCCAGATCGTGCGAATCCTTTTACAATCTTCGGAGGAAGGCAAGGAGGGGCTAGTGGGTGGGTTGGGTCGGGCGGAGTGTCGCAAAACTGCTGCTAGGGATAGTCGCTTGATGGATGGATGGTCGCTGCTTTCAAAAAAACCCCTGCACGAGAAGGGGAGGGGGCGGCGGCGTCGGATGGAGTGGCGGTAGCGCGCGACGCGACGGGGGGGCAGGCCAGCAGTCGCGCGCCGCTCGTTGCGGGACGAGGATTGGGCGCGAGAAACCAACAGGGCGCCGCTGCGTGTGTGTCCGGGCACCAACGAGAGAGCGAAAGAGAGCAAGACTCCACTCAATCTTCACTCGATCTGGTACTCGAGCGTGCGCGCGGCGCCCGGCGGCATCGAAAACTTGACACCGCCGTCCGCGCCGCCGCCGCCGCCGCCGCCGCCGCCGCCCGCGCCTTCGCCCGCCGCCGCCGGCTGGAGATCAAACCGCACCTTGAGCAGGCGGTGGTTGTCCTCCCGGCGCTGCAGCCGCATGTGCAGCCGCACCGCCTCGCCCGCCACCACCTGCAGCGGCGGGTGCACGTGGAACAGCTGCTGGCCCCAGTGCGTGGCGCCGTCCGCGTCGGGCTCGGTCGTCAGAACGACGGGGTCGTCCGCCGGGTTCTCCGGCGAGCCTCGGAACGACACGTCGAAGTATCCCACGAGCCCCTCGGCGCGGCCTGACTCGCTGAAGCGCAGGGTGGCGTCGGCCTCGAGGGCCACGGCCTGGAGCTGGCCGACCTGGAGGGCCAGGAGGTCGAGCTCGTCGGCGGCGGCGGCGGCGGGAGTGGCGGCGTCGTCGCCGGCGCCGTTAACGGCGGCGGCCGCGACGGGCGCGCCGGCGCCGGCCACGGCCAGCGCCACGCCGGGCCCCATCAGCTGCGACGGGTGCACGTCCGCCCACGCCGCCGTGCGCAGAAAGTACTCCCGCTGCTCCTGCCTAAAGGGCTCGGACAAACACCGCAGGTCCACGCCGTACAGGCGCGCCATGTCGCCCGCGAACTCGCCCCACCCCTCCATGGCGGCGCCAAAGTCGGACGCGCGCTGCCCCGTTTGCTGCGTGCGGCAGGGGGCCAGGAACATGCGCGCGTGCGAGGGGTACAGGGCGCCCCCGGGCTTGAGCCAGCGGTCGCGCGCGAGGAGGACGCTGTCGAGCATGGACTCACGGAGGAGGAAGTAGCCCATCCACTCGGAGATGATGATGTCGACCTGCTTTTCGTTTTTTTTTTTTTTTTTTCGTTGTTGTTTTCCGGCGCGTGTTGCCGGCGGCGTCGTTTGTTTTTTTGTGTATGAGCGCGCCGCGGGGTCGTGCGGGCGAGGGGGAGGGGGCAGCGGCTCTCGCTCCGCAGCCTCGACAAGAGAAGGCGCCTGGCTTGTTCTTTCTCAAAGCCTTTGTCCTCGCCGAGGCGCGCGCAGCGGGCCCCTTTGTCTTTCCGCGGCCCGCCCTCCAGCCGCCGACGGAAACCCCCGTCGAAGAAAAAAAAACAGCACGCAAAACGCACCTTCTCCGGCAGCTCCGCCGTCTCGATCGTCCCCTGGATCACCTGCACCACCCCGCCCATCCCGTTGGCCTCCACCAGCGCGCGCGCGTGCCGCGCCATGCTCGTCGCCTCGACCGCGTACACGACGCGCGCGCCCGCCTGCGCCGCGAACAGGGCTAGGATGCCGCTGCCCGTGCCGACGTCCAGGACCACCTTGTTTTTGAACTGGGCGGCGTTGTTGCGCACGGCGCGGAAGTAGGCGCCCGTGCGGCGGTGGTCCTCGAGCATGTCCTTCTGCGGAGGGGGTTTTGGGGGTTTTGTGCGCGTGGGATTCGCAAAGAGGGGGGGATTTGCGGGGCGGAATGGGGGGCGGTCAGGGCAAGGGGGCGGCGAGATCGGGCGCCCGACACGGCGCCGGCGGCCGAAAGCCCCCGAAGAAGGCGGCGGCGGCGCCCTCCGCAGGCGGCGGCGGGCGGCGGCTCGCTCGCTCGCGCTCATCCTCTCTCTCTCACCTGGTGGTACAGGTACGAGTAGGTGCAGAAGTAGTTGGCGTAGTCGGCCGACTCGGGCGCCTTGCCGTCCGCGGCCGCCTTGGAGGGCGCGGGCGGCGCGCCGTTGGCGGTCGCGGGATCCATCGCGGCGTTTGGGGCGAGGAGGGGGCGGGCAGAGGGGGAGGTCGAGGGATGAGGGGGGCCGAAAGGCGGCGAAAGGGCTGCGCCGGCTCCGGCGGGGCGGGAGGCGGGCCGCGGGGTCGCGCAGGTCGCGGAAGGAGAAGCGCGGCGTGCGGGGCCGGCGTGGGCAGCTGCTGCGTTCGCGGAGAGGGGGAGCATCAAAAGCGGGGATCGCCGGCTGTTTTTTTCGGGAGGGGAGGAGGGAGAGGCGTGCGAGGCGGGGGGGGGACTGGCTCACGTTCGTGTACGCGTTCGAGCAAAGGGTGTATGAATGTCGAGTTGAGTTGAGTCGACGGGAACAGGGCGGAGGGTGCGCGCGACGCGGATTTCAATCCGTGTTCGCAAAGGGGCGGCGCCGGGTCGCCATCAGACGGCGCCGCCGTCCGCCGCCCGCTCGCTCGGTAGCCTCTGTGTATTTGCCCCCGCCCCCCTACACCCTCCGCCCTCCCCACCTAGCCGCCCGCCCTACTAGCCTTCATCTTGCCAACCTGCGCCAGGATCCGGATCGACTCCCCTCGTTCCGCGCCTTGATTGGACCAAAGGAGACCGCGTTTGCATAACACAGAGAGGGAGAACGGGGCTGAAAGACCAGAGTCCAGAGCTGAAAGACCATGTCCGCGGCAGCAGCAGCCCTCCAGCAGGCGTCGACCGCGCGCGCCGCGCCGGCGTGCGCCCGCGCGCACACCTCGTCGCGCCCGGCGCCCGCCCTCGCCCGCTTCACCGGCGCCCCGGCCGCTGCGCCGGCAATGGCGGCGGCGGCAACGGCGGCGGCCGCCGCGCCCCGTCGCGCCGTCGCCGCCGCCGCCGCCTCGCCCCGCCGCCACGCCACCGGCGCGCCCGTCCGCCACGGCGCGCTCGTCGCCGCGCCCGGCACGCGCGTCGCCGTGGTGGTCGCCCGCTTCAACGACCTGGTCACCAGGCCCCTCCTCGAGGGCTGCCTCCACAGCCTCGAGGCGCACGGCGTCGACTGCGAAAAAAACGTCGACGTCGCCTGGGTGCCCGGCGCCTTCGAGCTGCCGCTCGCCGCCAAGGCGCTCGCCCGCAGCGGCGCCTTTGACGCCGTCGTCGCCATCGGCGCCGTCGTGCGCGGCGCCACCACCCACTACGAGGCGGTCGCGGGGGGCGCGGCCAGTGGCCTCATGTCCGCGGGCATGGACACGGGCGTGCCTGTGGTGTTCGGCGTGCTCACGTGCGAGACGATGGAGCAGGCGCTGGACCGCGCCGGCGGAAAAGTCGGCAACAAGGGCGGCGAGGCGGCGGCGACGGCGGTCGAGATGGCCAACCTGCTCGCGGGCCTGCGGGCGGACGGCAAGGCGGCGGCGGCGTGGGTGTGAACGTCTTGTGTGTGTGGTGACGGTCTGACTTCCGAAAGGGTCCTTTTTGTTTTGTTCCTTGTCCCTTGGCTGCCCCCCTTTGATCTTGCGTTTCTCTCTCTCCCAAACGACAACAAAAAGGCTGCGATAGCCGGGAAGCTCCCACCCACCGACCCGAAATCGCCCGATTCATAACGTCATCCAGGAACATCGGTGTCTCTCTCTCGTGTTACAAAGCGTCTCTGCAATGGGCGGCGAATGGAAAAAAAACCATGACAAAATAAAAACCGAGGGCGGGCGGGCGGGGCGCGGACGGCGAGCGCGCAAAACGCAAAACGCAAAACGAAAACCAAAAAACGTCAGGCCCTCTCCGTTTCTGTTCACAGCCTCTCCATCACCCACGCCGGCGTCGACTGGCTGTCGATCCACAGCGCGTCCATCTTCTCGAACGCCGTGCCCACGAAGGAGGGCGGCGGCCCGCCCTTGCGCCGGAAGTCGGGCTGCCGCGCGTTGCCCTGGCCGTTGCGCTTGCGCGCGCGGTTGTCAAACCAGCCGCCATTGCCGCCGCCGCCGCCGCCGCCGCCGCCAACGCCGCCGCCGCCGCCGTTGGCGGCCCAGTCGCGCCAGAGGAGGTCGGTGGCCGAGGCGCGGTCGGTGGGGGCCGCGGCGCCGGCGTCTTGGGCATGAGGCGTGGCGGCCTGCTGCTGGTACTGCGGCTGCTGCTGCTGATAAGGCTGCTGCTGCTGCTGCTGCTGACACTGCTGCTGCTGCGCCGCTGGCTCGGGCGAGCCCCACCCGCCGCCGCCGCCGACGCCGCCCGCCTGCGCGCCCTGCCCGTCCCCGGCCATGGCGTCGGCGGCGGACGCGGGCCTGCGCGTCACGATGCCGATGCTCTTGGCGTGGATGTAGGCACGCCGCCCCTGCGGCTGGCCGCCACCGCCCGGGGCGCCGCCGTCCTCGCCGCCGCCGCCGCCGCCGCCGCCGCCGTAGGCAGACGAAGACGACGCGGCCGCCGCCGCCGCCGGCGCCTCTGGCTCCGTGCGCAGCGTCCCGCTCACGACCAGCATCGTGCCCCGCTGCACCCGGCCGCGCGCGGCGTCGGCCACCTCGCCCCACGCCTTGATCGGCAGCCAGTCGGTCGCGGACGAGGGGGAGGAGGGCGCGCCCGCGCGCTGCTGCCCGCCGCCAAAGCCGCCGCCGCCGCCGCCCGACGGCCGCCGGCCGGGGACGGCGAGCCCGACGCTAAACGTGAGCAGGGAGACGGGCTCGGGCGGGCCCGGGTTGCCCGGGCGGGGGCGCGGGGTGACCGTGGTGAAGCGGGGCTCGCGGCCGACGTTGCCCGTGACGATGACGAAGTTGCGGTTGTTGGGGTCGTAGAAGGTCTGTTTTCGGGTCGTCGTTTTTTGTTTCGTTTTGATATTTTCGGTGGGTGAGGTTTTTTCCCCCCGAAAGGGCGCCGTGAGCAAAAAGAAAGGAGAGGGAGGGGGGGGCTTTGAGCTCGTTGCCCCCCGTTCCCGACTGCAGCGCCCGCTGCGAGAACTCACGTCGTACACGGCCTCGCGCGGCTCGACGACCTCCTCGACCATCTCCCCGACCTCTGCAGCGGCGGCGGCGGCCAGCGGCAGCGCGGCGGCCGAGGCGGCGTGGCGGCGCGGGCGGGCGGCGGCGAGCAGCGGCGGCGGCGTCGGCGACGCCCGCAGGCCCGCGGCGAGCGCCGACATGGCGGCGGCGGCGCAGCAGGGCGCTGTGGGCGCGGTCGCGGCGCCGCGCCGCGCCAGTTGCCGGCCTGTTTGGTGGGTGGGTGGAGAGAGGGGGAGGGGGGGGAGCCGGCGATTGAGATTGAAGGTGTCGGTTTTTTGAAAAGTCGGCAATCGATGCGCGCAGCGGCACACGCGTGATGGTGTCGCGCGCGCGGGCGCTAGTCGCGCATCGCCCGGAAACTCGCCTGCGGCGAGCAACATCTGGTTGAGAGAGAGAGAGAGAGACAAGGGGAGAGTGGAGGGCGCAAAGGCGTTGTTTTCCTTCGTTGAGCAAACGACGTGTCGGACACTTCTGCGTGATGATGCGCGTTCGCCGTGATGAATCGGTCGTGGGAAGTTGATAACACGTGTGTGCCTGCGGGACGAGACGACGACGACGGGTTTTGACGACGACGGCGCGGCGCCGCTCTCTCGCCCTCCCGACTTGCGCGCGCGCTGCTGCTGGCCCTCTGCTCTTCCTCACCCCTGCTGCTGCTGCTGCTGCTGCTGCTGCCCGCCCGCCCCCTCCGCCCCGACCGCCCCCGCCGCCGCCGGAACCGCCGCCGCGGGCCTCGGCGGCGGCCGCGCCCGCGCCGCCGCCGCCTCCCCCTCTGCGCGCAGCGCCGCGAGCCGCGCGCCCTCGGCCTCGACAAAGGCGTCGATCTCCGCCGGCAGCATCCCCTCGGCCAGGTCGTCCGGGTCCATCCCTTCGTCCCGGACGTACTGCTCGATCTCGCGCGGGGACATGCCGTCGAAGGGGTCGTCCTGCCGCGCGCCCAGCGCCCAGTCGCCGCCGGCCAGCGCCACCGCCCGCAGCGCGCGCCGACGGGCCTCGGCGAGCGCGGCGGCCGCGCGCCTTTCGGCCTCAAGCTCCTCGGCCGTCTTGGGCGGCGGGGGCGTGGGCGCGGCCCACCAGTAGAGGAGGGCGGCCACCCCGCCCACGCCGCCGAACCAGTAGTACTTCTCCCACGTCTGCATCGGGCCGCGCGAGCCGGCGCCGGGGACCTCGCGCGTCATGGCGGCAATCGGAAAATCCGCGGAGCGGGGGGCGGCCGTCGTTGTTGCTGCTGCTGGTGCGTTTGTTGCACCGCCTGTTGCGTCTGCCGTTGCTGCTGCTGCTGCTTCGACCCGGGGCCTCGGCTGCGCCTGCTGCGGCACGACGCGGCGCCCGGGCGGCGGCGCGAGCGTGCTCACCCCGGCGCGGCGGGTTGCCGCTGCCGTCGGCGGCGCGATCGGCGCGGCCCTCGCTGCGGTCGCGGGGACGGCGCGGGCCTCGGCCACGAGGGCGGCCAGAGCGCGCTGCAGGCGCAGGATGGGGGCGGCGGCTTGTCGTCCCGACGCCATTGGTTTTTTGGTCGCGCGCGGGGAGAGGAGAGAAGGGAGGGAAGCGGGGAGAGGCGGCAACGTGGACAGTTGGCGGTCTGCAAACGCCCCGAACCAGGCGAGTCAAGCGCAAGGGATCGCCAACGAGCAGTACTGCCAGTTGGTGCTGACCCTCAGGCATCGCGTGAGTGGCCCGTTGAGGGAAGCGTTCCATCGACAGGCAGCAACAGGCAGCAATCGCGCCTTCTTCTTCTTCTCCCGCAGTCTCGCCTTTAGTCTCGCCGTTAGACGATCACAACAATGACGACTTGCGCTTAAAACGCGCGCGCGCTCCATTACCTGACACATTGTTCCCCGGGACTGGCATTACTCAAATCATGCCTGCCCCTCCTCCCGAGACGGACGACCCCCCGCCCCCTCCGCCTGACGACGACAGCCAGCCACCCCCGCCTCTGCCCCCTCCCGACGAACCTCACCCACCGGGCAACGGCGGGGGCGCGTCGGCTGCCGCCGCACCTCACGCGCCGGCGCCGCTCAGTGACGCCGACGCCGACGGCACGCCCCCGCCCCCGCCCCCGCCCCCGGACGACGACGACGATGCCGACGAAGAGGGAGAGCCCGTCGCGCGCTGGGCCGCCGAGCGCCGCGAGCAGGCCGCCGCCGGGGGCGCGAGCGGCAGCGGCGCCGCCGCAGGAGACGCCCCGCCTCCCTCCAACGCCGCCGCCGCCGCCGACGGCGCCGCCGCCGCCGACGACCCGTCCAGCGTCGGGCCCGGCGACGGCGCGCTGCTGCGCGCCTTTTTTGCCGACCTAAAGTCGACCGACCGCAGCAACGAGGTCGACCGCGTGCTGTGGGCTTTCAAGCTCAACCCGCTCGAACAGCTGGGCCTGCCCCTGTCCGCCGCGTTCGGCACGTGCGCCGAGGACGTCCGGCGGGCGTACCGAAAGGCCTCCCTCATGTGCCACCCCGACAAGTGCGCGCACCCGCGCGCGCGCGAGGCGTTCGAGATCCTGGGCGCGGCGCACCGGCTGCTGCTCATCGGGACCGAGGGCGCCGGGGGAATTAGCTCTGCCTCTGCGTCGCCCGCGGACGAGGCGCGCCTGGGCCACCTGCGGGCGCACCTGTCGGCCGCGCGGGAGGCGGTGCGCGCGGCGCGGCGGCGCGAGGCCGAGCATGACCCGGGCGTGGCGCTGGCGGCGGCGCTGCACGACGGGGGGGTGGACGGGGTGCACGCGGACTGGGAGGCGACCGCCGAGTTCGAGGAGCGGTGGCGGGCGGCCGCGCGCGAGTCGCTCGGCAAGGACGAGTGGCGGCGGCGGAGGCTGGCGCGGCGGGCCAAGGAGGACGCCGACCGCGCGACGGGCCTCGCGCAGGAGCGGCGGGAGGCCGAGGCGGAGGAGCGCGCGGCGGACAAGGGGTGGGAGGGCCGGCGGGAGGCGCGCGTGGGGAGCTGGCGGGACTTTCAGCAGCACCAAGGGGGCAAGAGGCACAAGGGCGAGCAGGGAGGAGCAGGAGGGGGTGGAGCGGGGGGGGGTGTTGCGGCGGCGGCAGCGTCCGGCGGCGGCGGTGGCGGTGGCGGGGGAGGCGGTGGCGGGGGAGGGGGCGCTGGCCTGCGCGTGCCCGCGCACCGCGCCGAGGTCGCCGATCGCGAGCACATGCGTCGACCCGCGGCCGGGGGCGCGGCGAGCGACAGGCCGCCGCCGCCGCCGCCGCCGCGGCAGCTGCGACGAGCGCCGCCGCCGCCGCCGCGATGAGGGCGAGGGAGGAGCGGTGGAAAACCCGAGGCGCGCCGCCGCCGACAACTTCAAAGTCTCTCCTCTCTTTCCTTCAGTCTCATTCACACACGCACACAAACCCACAACACCATCGCACTCTCGTCTTCGTTCGGCGCCCCCCCCACCCACAGCAGCGAAAGGGATCATTGATCGCACCTCTCTCCGCGTTTGAAAAACTTGCCGTGAGTCGCAATCAGTCGGTCGCCCTTGGATCCGCCCGCCAGGGATTGTCCAGGCCTGGCCCGCAGCTCGTCGGCGCACCTGCCGGCGGCGATTCGTAGGCCGCGGCGAGCGCGCCAGCAGCTGCGCCGGCGCGCGCGCGAGCCCCCAGTTTCGCCGGTCGTCGTCTCGTTTTTTGCTCTCCGTCCTTCGCTCTCCGTCCTTGTCTTCCTCACGCGCGGCCCTTGCTCACCACGAAGCTCATCCTCGCTGCTTGCCGCCACGAAAAACCCACAGGCGCCTCGCGGCTTCTCGAAACTGAACAACGAGCAAGGAGCGTCGACGCTGCCGCTGCCGCTGCCGCTGCCGCCCCCCGACGGTCCCGAGCCGTTGGCCCGCGTTCACCGGAGAAAAACACAACACAAAAACGAGAGTCCCGACATGGCCGACACCAGCGCCTCGTCCGAGATCACCCTGATCGTCAAGTCCCAGGACGGCGCCGAGATGCAGTTCAAGGTCAAGCCCACGACCAAGTTCGGCAAGATGATCGCCGCCTACTGCTCCCGTAAAGGGCTGGACGACAAGACCGTCCGCTTTGTGTTCGACGGCCAGCGGCTGAGCGAGCAGTCGACGCCCGCAGAGGTGAGAGAGGGAGACAGAGGGAGAGACAGGGGCAGGCCTGGCCGGAGGAAGACGGCGGCGGCGCTTGGCCGGGACACGGCAGACGGCCGGACGACGAGGACCCGACGATGGCAAGGAGGGGGGATGAATGTTGGTCTGGCGGTCTTGTTTTTGTTTTGGCGCGCGCCCGACCCATCGGCAACATCACCCTCCCCTCTCTCCAACCGCCAAACTAATTCCTCAACAGATGGACATGCAGAGCGACGACGTGATCGATGTCGTCATCGAGCAGATTGGCGGCGCCCGCTCCTGCGGCACTCAAGTCTAGGAGAGGTGCACGCGAGCGCGCGGAAGCAGGAGCAGCGAGGGCCGCTTTCTCGCAAACGCCACGACGACGAAAAAAGGGCGGGCGTCTCCGCTTCGGTCAATCCTCCTCTTCTTCTTTTTAAGCGCCGGACCCTTTTCCGCCCGCAAACAGATACACACACTCACAAGCTCCTGTGTTACACGGCACGCGCTTCGACCACCGTGCCGAGCAGTACTCAATCAATCGATCGATCGCCGATGGCGTCGTCGTCGGTTGTCGGCTGCTGTTTCTTTTTATTTTCGGGGCTCCCTCCTCCTGCACCCCCCCTTTCACCCCTTTGCCCGGCGCGTCACCACTCCAAGTAGCCCGTCGCGTACGTCGGCGGCGCGACGCCCAGCCGCGCGCACAGCGCCGCGAGCTCGGCCGGCGCCTCGCGCGCCCCGACTCCGCCGCCGCCGCCCCCGCCCCCGCCGCCGCCGCCCCCCAGACCCGCCCACGCCCCGTCACTCACGCCCGCGTTGCCCTCCTTGGCGAGGTCCGCCGGGGGCAGGAACCCGAGCTCGTCGGCGTGGATGCCGGCCGCCACGAACAGCGAGTCGACGTCGTCCCCCGCCGCCTGGGCGCCGGCGATGTCGTGCTCGAGCGAGTCGCCGATCGCCAGCCACCGCCGCCGGCGCCGACCGACCGGCGCCGCCCCGTCCGGCGCCGCCACGTCCGCGGCCCCGTCCCCCCCCCCGCCCCCGCCCCCGCCCTCCGGCTCCTCCCGCGCCCCCGCCATCGCCCTCGCCGCCGCGTAGATGCGCGCCGCGGGCTTGCCCATCAGCACCACAGGGCCGCCGCGCGACGCGTAGAAGCGCGCGAGCGTCCCCGGCATCGTCGCCAGCGGCCGCCCGGGGCCGTCCACGGTGACAAAGTCGGGATTCGCCACAACCATGGGCGGCGGGTCGCGGCGCGCGGCCGCGCGCGCGAGCAGGCGCTCGAGCTCCGGCAGCGGCATGGGCGCGACGCCGGCGGCGGCGGCGGCGGCGGCGGCGGCGGCGGCGGCGGCGGCGGCGCGTTCTTCCCCCCCCTTTTCCTCGGCGGCGGCGGCGCCCTTGCCGTCCCCGCCGCCGTCGGGTCCGGAGCCGCCGGCGGTGGCTGGAGGGGGGGGCGGCGGCGGCAGGGCGATGCCCTCGGTGCCGTGCGCGACGATGATCTCGGCGCGGTCGGCGTCGGCGCCGACCGCGACGAACCCGGGCGGCAGGGCGATGCCGCCGCCCGCGCCCGCGCGCCGGGCCCACGTGAGGTGCAGCGCCCGCGTCCTCCTCCTCCCCTTCCTCGTCATCGTCGTCGCGGTCTTCGTCTCCCCCTTTGTCCCGTCGGCCGCGGGCGGCGCCCCCCCCGCTCCCTCCTCCTCCCCCTCCTCCTCGTCTGCTGCGAGCGCCCACCACGCGTCCCCCTCCTCCGGCTCCTCGGCCGACAGCGCCGCGTGCGTCATCTCGCCCGAGGTGACGGCGCCGGCGAACCACGCCCGGTCGAAGCCCATGCCCTCAAGGCGCGACAGCGCCCCCGCCGCGCGGCGCGAAGAGTTGCTGACAACGACGACGCCGCCGCCGCCCGCTCCCCCCGCCTCGGCCGCCGCCGCGCCGCGAACGGCCGCCGCCGCGTTGCGCACGGCCTCGGCGGCGCGCGGGTAGGCGCGCTGGCCGTCGTGCAGGACGCCGAACTGGTCGAGGAAGACGCCGGCGTAGTCGCCGGCGGCCAGGACCTCGCGCAGGCCTCGGACGAGCTTGGTCGTTGTTGGTGTGGACAAGGCTTTTGGCGGCGACGGCGTGTTGGCGGCAGAGGCGCTGGCGTCGGCGGCGACGTTGGCGGCGGCGGCGGCAGCGGCTGACATGGCGCTCGTGCGGCGGCGGGGGTGGTGACGGCGCGACGGGGATGCCCCGTGTCCCGTTCTGCCGATTGACCGCGCGGACGCGCCGCCCGCGCCTCCGTCGTGCAGGGGGAGGAGGCGCGCGGTGAGGACCATGAGGCGCGCGGTGGGGAGCCAGAGGGAACCACACCTAGCAAACTGCTGTTTCGAACGCCCGCCCGATGGATCTGTCGGTCTCTCTGCCCGCGAGCGCACGTTCGACGAAACTGGAGTCGGCGATCGAAGGGTGTGCGAGTGTCGGTACGCTGCGAGCCCCCGCGGCCTGTACCTATCTTTCGGCAGGTCCTTACCAGTTGCCACTTGAATTTGATTTCTGATTTTTATCAGAACAACCCCCTCCCACTCTCCCCCTCTCCCCCTCTCCCTCTCTCATATCCCCGATAGTTTCCCCCGTCCGTCCATATCAGATAGATAGGACCGTTAGCCGTTAGAAGAAGAAGAAACAAGTCGCCTACCCCGATCCATCATCCCCCTCTCCCTTGGAGAAAAAAAAAAAAAGCGAACCCCCTTCCCCCCGGAGGACCACGATGGCCGCGCCGGGCCCCCAGCCCGCCGGCAAGGCGGGCGCCCTCGCCGCCGTCGAGCTGAGCCGCGACTCGCGCAGCTCATCGTACGACCACGTGGACGTGGGCCTCTGTTGTTTCGACCAGCAGGTGAGCTGCCCAGAGAAGAGAAGCAGAAGCCCAGGCCCCCTCCCCTCACACGAAATAACACGCGCGGCGCGCCGCGCGGCCCCGCGGCCGATCTCGCGACCGAGGCCGCCGCGGATCCGTCGCGTCGTCGGCAGCTCCGGCTACCCGGCGGCCGCGGCGGCCTGATCGTCCCGCCGGCGGGCTGCGCGTCTGCGGGTTTCCCCCCCAACCCCCTAACCCCCCCCCCCTCCTCCCTCTCCAACCGACCTCCTCCGTTCTGATCGCTCCGCCCGCGCGCGCCCGCCCACCCGACCCCCCGAGGTCGTGCGCGACAACCCGCGATTCGCGCCCGGATCACGCACCGCGATGGCGGCGCGCGCCCGCGGAGACGGCGCGATTGCACGGATCATTACTGTAAAACAGTGCCTTTCGCTCACCCTCCCGCCCCTCCCCTCCCCCTCCGCTCGCCCGCCCCACCCGCTGCCTCGGCCCAAAACAATCCCCGCAGCGTGCTCTCGTCGCGGCCCCGCGCGCCCCCGCGCACGCACACCCGATTCTCTACTGCGCAGAGCCGGCCGAAGCGCTCGCCGGCGTCGCCGCGCCAGCGCCCCTGGCGCGCGCGGCCGGCGATGACACGGCCGATGAGGGGATCCCCGCGCCCGCGCCCGCGCCCGCGGCGGCGCTTTTGCCGCACGCCAACGGCATGGCGCTGGAGGACATCCTCGCGATGATCCGGTGAGTCGGTGGTAGTAGTGTCGAGGAGGCAAGAGGGGCGCGCGCGCGCGCGGAGGTTTTTTTGTGTGGGGGGGGACGTTTGCGTCCGCTATCTTTTTGGGGGCGGCGGGGCGTGCGCCGGGCACGTCCTCCCAAACGCCACAGCGGCCGGCGAATCCTTTTTTCGAATCCTTTTTTCGAATTTTTCCGCCTTTGCTTGCAGGCGAACAAGTCCAGCGCGCCCCCTCCCCCCAACTCCCCTGTTCCCGCGTGCAGCCCGTCTGGAGTTGCTCGCGAGCGAAACATCGACTCGCGCGCATCAAGCAAGCAAAAGCAAACCACTCACGACCCCTCTAAAAAAAAACACGAAAACAAAATACGAAAAAAAGCGCAGCCACCAGCGCGACCGCGAGGCCGAGCTTGCCCCGTCGCCCACCCACCTCGAGGACGCCCACGGCCGCGCCAGCTCCGGCGACGAGTTCGTCACCCCGCAGATGCGCCTGATCGTCGCCAGCTGGGTCGTCGAGGTCGCCGAGGAGTTCGGCCTGCAGCAGGAGACGCTGCACCTGTCGGTCGCGCTTTTGGATCGCTTCCTGTCGGCCACGCGCGGCGTGCCGCGGGGCGTCTTGCAGCTGGCGGCGGTTGCGGCGGTGCTGGTCGCCTCCAAGGAGCAGGAGGTCAGCCACCCGAGCGTCGGCCGCCTGACGGCCATCAGCGCCAACTGCTTCCGCAGCGAGGACCTGCTGCGCATGGAGCGCATCCTGCTCGACGCGCTCGACTTTCGCGTGGCGGGGCCGACCGCCTTCACCTTTCTGCACCTGTACGCGCAGGCGCTGGCCGTGATGGCCGGCGGCGGCGGCACGGGCGGCGGCGGCGGCATGGGCGGCGGCGGCGGCGCGGCGCGGCAGCAGTGCGCGCAGCTGGTGGGGCAGGCGCAGCAGCAGCAGGTGCAGGGGCACGAGGAGGGGGCGCAGCAGCAATCGCAGCAGCAGCAGCGTCGGCAGCAGCTCGCCTTCGGGGGCGCCATTGCGCCCGCGCCGGCGGCGGCGCCGGCCGCCGCCCAGGCCCCGCCCTCCTCCTCCTCCCCGTCCTCCCTGTTGTGCCCGTCAACCAGCGCCACGTACACGGCCGCCTACCTGGTGGAGCTGGCGATGCTCGACTACGCCATGCTGGCCTACCCGCCGTCAGTGCTCGCGGCCGCGGCGCTCGTGGTCGGCGCGCTCACGGCGGCCGAGTCGCAGCAGGGGCAGCAGGCCGCGGCCGGCCCCGGCGCCGACTCTGCCGCCGCGCCGCCGCCGCTGGCGCCGCAGCAGCTGGCCGCGCGCCTGGCGCTCGTCAGCGGCTTCCCGCCCGCCGCGCTGCAGTCGTGCACGGCCGCGCTGCTGCGCCTGCACCGCGCCGCCGCCTGGCCCGAGTCGCCCGCCGCCGCCGAGCTGCTGCTGCCCGTGCGCGCCAAGTTTGGCGCCGACGCGTGGTGTCGCGCCGCGCACGCCGCGCCGCTGGCCGCGCTGCCGGCGCCGCTGTTTCGCTGCTAGCGGACGCGGCAGGGCGCGCGCGCGGACGGGCGGGCGCGGGCGCCTGCAGGGGGGCGGTTGGCGTCGCCCCTCCCTCCTTCTCGAGGGGCCCTCCTCCCACCCCCCGCGTCCGAGACACCCTGGCGCCCCTCTTCTCTTTGCACCGGGCGCATGATGTGAGGCCCCCTATACACAAAACGCACGCAGAACCCGAAGACCCCCCCCCCCCCCCCCCCCCCCGCCCCCCCACCACGGCCACCCCCACCGCCCCCCCCAC
>Ga0105053_10003938_pt1 | contig 22223 bp, 8 predicted proteins | sample BON01_FD_78093 | JGI IMG/M metagenome (GOLD analysis project Ga0105053, IMG submission 78093) | Freshwater microbial communities from Lake Bonney liftoff mats and glacier meltwater in Antarctica - BON-01 | ecosystem: Environmental > Aquatic > Freshwater > Ice > Glacier meltwater | place: Lake...
CCCCCCCCCCCCTGTTTTTTTCCCCCCCCCCCACCCCCCCCCTCCTCCGCCCCCCCCCCCCCCCCCCCCCCCCCCCCCCCCCCCCCCCCCCCCCCCCCCCCCCCCCCCCCAACACACATAAAACCCCGATCCGCCACACAACAACACAACAACAACAAAAACAACAGGGCGCAAGATCGACAAGAAGGTCAACGTCTACCCAGGCCCGCGCGAGTTCAAGGCCATCGGCGTCGACGCGCCCGCGCCCGACGGCGCCACCTTCGCCGCCTCGATGGCGCGCTGCGTCACGTCCGTGGTCGGCCCCGTGCACGTCGAGTGCGTCAACTCCGTCCCTTCGAGCGGCGGGCGCTACCTGGCCGTGCGCATCGGCCCCGTGTTCGTGCACACGCCCGAGCAGGTGATCGAGATCTTCAAGAACTTCAGGTCGGACCCGCGGTGCAGGTTTTGCATGTGATTTTGATGTTGGATGAAAATTGGTTGTGTGGCTTTTTGGTTCTCTAGGTTCTGTAGGTTCTATTCGCTCTCTCTTTTCTGAGCCGCAGTCGGGCGCGAGCGAGCGCGCCGCCCGGCGGTCGTCCTTGTTTTTTTTCGTTCCTTCTTCGGGCGGGCGTGGGCGCGACTGCGCGCTCCTCGTCCTCCCCCTTTTTTTTTTTCCGCTCTCTCGCGCGAGCTCGTTTATTAGGGCTGTAGTACAGCTGCTGTACATCATTCAATGATTGGGTTGACGATTCTCTCGTGTCGGACAAGGTGTGGTTTGCGTATCGATCGTTTCGAATGCAACACAACAGAGAGAGCGAAGAAAAACGAGGCTTCGCGCGGCGGCGCGGGCGCCGTTCACGCAAAGGCCGCCACAGGCGGCGGCGCCTCGCGCGTCTGCGAGGACTGCGAGTGCTGCCGCCGCGCCGCCGCGAGGGAGCCGCGGCTGATGCCGGCGCCGAGCGCCGCGACGGGATCGTCGTCGTCTCGTCCCTGCCCTTGCTGCCGCCGCCGCTGGTCCTGGAGCGGCCGCTCCATCATGGCAAAAAACTCCTCGCGCGAGATGCGGCCGTCGCCGTCGGCGTCCGCCTCTGCGAAAACCGCGTCGACGTCGGCGTCGAGCACGTGCCTCTCGGCGCGCGTGAGCTGCTCGAGGCCGTGGTAGTCGTCGTCATCAGCCTGATCGTCGCCGCCGTCGTCGTCGTGGCCGCCCGCCGCCGCCGCCCTCGCCGCCGCCAGCGTCTTTCGCCGCCCCTGCAGCGCCGCCAGCGCCGCCCCGACCTCCCGCCTCGTGGCGAAGCCGTCGCCGTCGGCATCGAAGCGCGCGAAGGCCGCTTCCAGTCGCTGCCTCAGCCCGGCCCGGCAGATGTCGAGCGTGCTCGCCAGAAACTCGTCCACAGACAGGCGGCAGTCGCGGTCGACGTCGGCGAGCCCGATCACGCGCTCGAGCTCTTCTCGCGGCGCGGCGCCCAGCCCTTTTTTCAGCAGGCCCTGCCGCAGCTCGTCAGCCGTGATCAGGCCGTCGCCGTCGGCGTCCAGCTCGTCGAACAGCGCGCGCAGGCCCTGCACCTCGCCCGGCGGCATCGACTCGGCGACCAGCAGCATCGCCTCGCGCCGCAGGCGGTTCTGCTGCGAGAAGTTGCGCATGCGCCGCAGGACCTCGGGCTGCGCGGGCGTGTCGAGCGCGGCGCCGCCCTCGCCGCGGACCCACGGGTCGGCGAGCATCTCGCGAGCGGTCGGCCGGCGCGACGGCTCGCGCGCCATCATGCGGCGGATGGCCGCGACGGCGCCGGGCGACACCGTCCGCCAAACGGGGTCGTCGGCGAACGAGGGGACGGACGCGCTGTCGCCGTCGTCGCCCCCGCCGCCGCCTCCGCCGTCGCCGCCCGCGCCGCCGTCGCCCCCTCCCGAGCACGACCGCAGGATCTGCGCCATCACATCTTCGTCGCGCTCGGCGTAAAAGGGCGGCACGCCGCTCAGCAGGATGTAGGCGATCACGCCGCACGCCCACACGTCGGCGCGCTTGCCGTCATAGCCGCGGCCCTCGAGGATTTCCGGCGCGATGTAGAAGCACGTGCCGCACACATCGTTGAGCATCTCGCCGTCGGCCACGAACCGGGACAGGCCAAAGTCGTTGGCCTTGAGCGTGGCGAGGCGCGCGCTCAGCGGGAGCGGCCTCCCGTCCACGCCGCCGTCGTTGCCGTCGCCGTTGCCGTTGCCGTCGCCGTCGCCGTTGCTGTCGCCGCCCCCGCCCCCTCCGCACCCCCCTCCGATCAGCAGGTTGTCCAGCTTGATGTCGCGGTGGCACACGCCCATCTCGTGGCAATAGGCGACGCCGGCCAGCAACGCCCGCATGACCGAGGCGGCGTCGCGTTCTGTGAACCTGCCCGACGCCGACACGGCGTCGACCAGCTCGCCGCCCGGGCAGAGCTCCAGGACCAGGTGCACGGCGCGGTCGTCCTCGAGCGCGTCGAGCAGGCGCACGATGCGCGGGTGCGGCGACAGGTGCCGCAGCACCTCGACCTCGCGGCGCACGTCGACGAGGCCGGTGTCCAGGCCGCGCAGCCGGCCCTTCTTGATCGTCTTGACGGCGACGCGCCTGCCCGTGCGGCGGCACGTGGCCTCGCGCGCGACGCCGAACTGGCCGCGGCCGAGGACGGGGCCCGGGTCGTAGAGGGCGGCGATGTCGTCCGGGAGCGTCTTGCCGCCGCCGAGCAGGGGGCGGTCGAGCGGTCGGGAGACGTCGGGCCGGGGGCCAAAGGGGCACGGCGGCGGGGGGCGCGGGCGGGCGCCGGCGGGGGCGCCGTAGGCCGCGTTGGTGGACACGGCCTTGGCGGCGTCGCGCGCCCACCTGGCATCCTCCCCCTCATCGTCGTCGGCCTCGTCGTCGTCGTCGTAGCCAAACTCGTCCGACAACCCGCCGCCGCCGGCCGAAGCCGCAGGCGACGCCTCGGCCGCCGCGGTGAGCGGGGTGCGGCGGCGGCGGCCTCCCGCGCCGACCTGGCTGCCGCGGTGTCTGGGGCGGTGATGGTGGGACGCACCTCCGCGGCTCCCGGCGGCGGCGGCGGCGCCGCCGCACGAAGAGGCCACGGACGGGTCAAAGCCCAAAAGATCGGGGCCTGAGGGGGAGAGGCCGCTCGCGCCGCGCGGCCCGCCGGCGGCGGCGCGGGCGGCCTTGGCGCCGCGGTTTTCGCGCCGGCCGGGTCCAGAGGGGCGGAAGGCGCGGCCGTCGTCCTCGGTGCGCGGGGAGGATAAGCACGCGCCCATCTCGGAGCGGAACCTGGATCGAACGCCGAGAGGGGCGCGCCCGCCCGCGAGGAGGTCCCGCGATTCCACAAAAGGGGAAGCCTTCTGTTTATAACCGGGGTTGTACCACAATCGTACAATCGTGTTCGTGGTCGGCGGGGGGCAAAGCTTTGATTGAGATGGAGCGGGCTGTTTCGTTGTCCGTGAGTTGTGAAGATTAGGCGGGCAAGCGAGGAAAGAGGAGGCGGGCGATGCTCGTGGAGACGTCGTACATCCCTGAACTAGGTGCCCGACGGGGTGACTGCGCCACGTCACCCCGTCGGGCACGCCGCTGACGATCGCGCGCGCAGTCGCACCTCGTAGAGAATTGAGAGTAGAATTCGCGAGAAGAGGCCCCTCGTAACACCAGGTGCGGCTTTGGATCACAAGAGCTTGTATTAGTTCTAGTACAGAGGTATCAGATTGAGTTTCTTGTCCGGCGTTTGTGTGAAAGAGTTTTAGGAGGAAAACTTAAAAATACACGCGCCGCAACCTGTTCATGCGGCGACGCCAAGGAGCGCCTGCTGCCGCTCCTCCTGCTGCTGCTGCTCTTGCTGCTGCCGCTCCCGCCTCCGCGACCGCCGCCGCTCGCCGAGCAGCACGTCGTCGATCATCGCCTCGAGCTGCGCCAGCGACGCGCGCGACGGCAGCGGCACATGCGCGCGCTCGTCCTGCGCCGCCGCCTCGTCGCCGTCCTCGCCCGCGCCCGCCAGCCAGGCGTCGGTCGCGAGCAGCTCCGCCGCCGTCGGCCGCCGCCGGGGGTCGCGCTCGAGCGCGCGCGAGACAAAGGCGCGCGCGGCGGCCGACGCCGAGGGCGGCAGCTGCGGCGGCGTGCCGCCGCCCGCGCAGACGAGCGCGAGCACCTCGGCGTCGTCCTCGGCCCAGTAGGGCGGGCGCGACGCCAGCAGGCAAAAGGCGACGACGCCGCAGGCCCAGACGTCGGCCGGGCGGGGGTCGCCGGCGTCGCTGCAACTGCCGCCATCGCCGCCGCCGCCGACGAGGCTGCCGCCGCCGTTCTCGAGCGCGGCCCGCGCGAGCTCGGGGCTCAAGTACAACGAAGTCCCGACGACGGTGGCCGCCGCCGGCGCGTCCCCGACCGCGACAGAGAGGCCAAAGTCGGCCAGGACGACGCGCGCCTCGAGGGCGGCGGCCGCGGCGGCGTCGGAGGACGGGAAGGAAAACTCGTCGTCGCCGTCGCCGTCGCCGCCGCCGCCGTCGACGCCTTGGTTGCCAATGTCGCCGCTGCTGTCGCTGCCAGAGGAGCTTGCGCCGGCCGCGAGGGCCGCGTCGACGGCGTCGCTGGAGCCCGCGCCGATGCGCCACGAGCCCGGCGTCGGGGTCGTCGTGCCGGACGGCGCCGGCAAGAGCGGGGCTGGCGCCGAGGCCCGCGGCGAGGGCGCCTTGGGACGCGCGGCCGCGGGGGCGGGCGCCTGCTGCTGCTGCTGCTGCTGCTGCTGCTGCTGCTGCTTCTGCTGCTCGTGCTGCTCATTCGAAATTTTTCGCAGCAGGATGTTCTCGAGCTTGATGTCGCGGTGCGCGACGCCCCGGCCGTGCACGTGCGCCACCGCCGACAGCAGCGCGCGCGCCACCGCCCGCGCCGCGCCCTCGCCCAGCGCGCCGCGCCGCTCGAGCGCCTCGAGCAGCGCCTGGCCCCCGCCCGCGAGCTCGAGGACCAGGTGGTGGCGCCCGCCGCCGGGGGGGCCCCCGCCGTCGTCGTCGAGGTGGGCGCCGAGCAGGCGCACGACGTTGGGGTGGCCCGCGACGCGCTCGAGGTGCGCCTTCTCCGCCCTTGCCGCGGCCGCCTCGCCGCCGCCGCCTTCGTCCGAGCCGCCGCCGCCGTCGCCGCTGCCGCCGGGCGAGCCGCCGCCGCCGCCGGCCAGGATGGTCTTGACGGCCACGCGCTCGCCCGTGCGCAGGTCGGTCGCCTCGCGCGCGACGGCGAACCGGCCGCGGCCGAGAACGGCCTGGTCGTCAGGCCCGAAGGCGTACCTCTCGCGCAATGAAACGGCCGCGGCGGCGGGGACAGCGTCTGCAGAGGCGCCGGCTGGCGCGGCGGTGGCATTTGCTGCTGCCGCCATGCCCGCCCGCCCGCCAGGCGGCGCCGGCGCTTGCGGGCACGGCGGCGCCGGCTTCGGGCCCCGCGCCAAGGCCGCCTCGCTCGCTGCTAGTGCGGTCTCGGGGCGGTCGATGCCGCCGACGCGAGTGCGTGCGGCGGCAGCGTCGAGGATGGGGTGCGACGACGCCGAGCGCGGGGCGGCGGCGGGTCGCGGCACCAGGAGCCTCTGCGGGCCGAGGGGCGGGCCGGGCGCCGCGGCCGCCGCCCGCCCGCCGCCACCTGCGCCGCCACCTCCGCCGCCGCCAATGCAGTTGCCCATCTCCTCGTCGCGCCCGCCTTGCTCCTTTGTCAGGAATGGGGCGCGCGCCCGATTGCTCGCCGCGGACCTGGGCGTCGCAGCGGGCGGGATGGATTCCCTTGCTGGCGCCGAGGGGCCAAGGGGGAAAAAGGCGCGTCTCAAAGAGAAGGGGGCAGGTCCGAGGGAGAGGCTGGGGGGGGAGAGGAAGGGCGGGGGGACAGTCCAGAAGGGGTTGGAGACAGCGACACGGGGGGAGTTACGCGCGACCACAGCGGGCGAGAGCGCGGGTCGTAGGAAAAGCGTGGGCGAGAGCGGAGGGGGGGAAAGCAGGTGAGAGGGCGTTGACATTGGCCGATGCCGCGGGCAACCGTGCGGCGGCTGTTTTCTGCGTCTTTCGGCGCGCGCCTCTCCGCGCGGCGCCGGCGAAGGAAGGGTCACCCCGCCGCCGCCTCCGCCTCCGCCACGAGCCCCCTATACGCCTCCACCGGGCCCTCGGCCCGCCCCCACACGGCCCCGAGCACCGCCGCGCCCGCAAACCCGGCCGCGCGCAGCTCCGCCAGGCGCCCGGGCCCGACGCCGCCGAGCGCCAGGACGGGCAGCGGCGCGAGCGCGAGCGCGCGGCGCAGCGGCGCGGGCGGCTCGTCGTCCTCGCCGTCGCGCCCGTCGGGCTCTTCTGCCCGTCGCCTCGTCCGCCTGTCGGCGTCGCCTCGTTCGCTTGGCGGCGCCGCCGCCGCCGCCGACGACAGAGGCGACGACCGCATCTGCAGGAACCCGGCGGACCGGTACCCGGCCTTGGAGATGCTGTCGTACACGGGGCTCAGGAAGCAGTAGTCGAGGTAGGCGGGCGCGGGCCAGGGCTCCTCTTCCTGCGCTCCGCCGTCGCCGCCGCCGTCGCCGCCGCCGTCGTTATCGCCGTCGCGGGCCGGCCCTCCTCTGCCGACGGCCGCCCCCGCCGCCGCCGCCGCCTCGCGCCCGACGGCCGCCGCGAGCGAGTGATACCCCGAGCTCCGCAGCAGGCGCCTCCCTCCTTCGCCCCCACCGCCGGCGCCGCCCTTTTCGCCGCTCCAGAACGCGTGCCCCCCCCGGGCGCTCTCCGAGCGGTCGGCCTCGCGGTAGTGGACGCCCCCGAGCTCGCCGCGCGCGCAAAACGGCGCCACGGCGGCCGCGAGCGCCGTCCCTCGCACGGCGGCCCCGTGCACGACGACGCGGCGACGGTGCCCGGGCTCGAGCGCCGACAGGTAGGCGGCGACGTGCGCCGGGTCCGCGCCGGGCTTGCGCAGGTGGAGGCGGCCCAGCTTGGCGTCGGAGAAGAGCGCGCGCACGGCGCGCACCTCGGCGTCAAACTGCCGAGTGGCGGGTGGGTGGAGTTCCGCGGGCGTGATGACGAGGACCGAGAACCGGGAGGCGGCGGGGGTGGTGGTGGGCGGTCGGGGATGGGTACTGGCGGCTTGCTGCATCATTGCGGGGTTGACGATTGCGACGTGCGTGGAGGGAGAGGGCGGGGGCGCATGACTGACTGCTGCGACGCCTCGCGCTGTCCGTTTCGACGACGACGACGCTCGCCGCTCCGGATCACAGAACCCTCAAGACGCCGCCGCTGCTTTCCAATTCCCGTACATGCACAACCACGCAATAACCGCCGACACGACTTCATCCAGCAACAACACACCAACACATCGATCGAACCTTGCCATCCGTCAGCGCCAGCTCCTTCTGCGCGATCCCCCCCGAACAAACGAGAGGGCGCGCCGTCTCCCTCGAAGCAGCAGGCGATGGTGTCGCTGGCCGCGAGGCATCGCGCCGGGGCGCACCTCGCGCCCGCACGTCGTACCGTTGCTCCGCGAGCGCGCGGAATAGCCAGGGCGGCCGGCGGTGCCGTCGACGCGACGCGAGCGCCGTCGCGGGCGGCGCCGGCGCCGCTCGTCCTCCGCGCCGAAAGCAACGGCGGCGGCAACGGCAGCAGCGGCAACGTCAGCAGCAGCGGCAGCGGCAGCCCAGTCCCCAAAGGACGACCGCCGCCGCCACCCCCGCCGCCGCCGCAGCAGCGGCCGCCGCTCTTTCTCCGCGCCGAAAGCAACGGCGGCAACGGCAGCAGCAGCAGCAGCAGCAACGGCAGCCCGGGCCCCAAAGGACGACCGCCGCCGCCGCCGCCGCCGCAGCCGCAGCAGCCGCAGCAGCGGCCGCCCGGCGGCTACGCCGCCCTCCTCGCCTCCCTACTGGCCTACAGCGGCCTCGTCGGCACGTGCGCCGTCGCCGCGGGGTCGGTCGCCGGCGTCGACCCCTTCGGCGGCGCCCGCCTCGACACGCTGCTGCCGGACGCCGTGCTGGCCCTGGCGCTGCTGCTGCCCGTGACGGCCGCCAACGTGGCGGTGCTGTACCCGGAGCACTCGGACTGGGCGCTGCCGGACGTGGACCGGCTCGTGGCGGACCGCGCGGGGGCGGGCGAGCGCGCTGAGGCCGCCGAGGCCGAGCAGCGGAGGCGTGAGCGGGAGGGGCGCCTCGGCGCGGGCGTCGGCGGCGGCGGCGGCAGCAGAGGCAGCAGCATCAACGGCAACGGGGCAGTCGCAGCAGCAACAGCAACAGCTGTAGCAAGCTCGCCGTCCAAAGCATCAGGAGCAGGAGCTGAAGCAGCAACAACGACAACGACAACGCGAGCAACATCCACAGGAGGGGCCGCCGAGCCGGCGCCGGCGCCGTCGCCCGAGCCGCCGGCGCCCCCAGCGCGCCGGCGCCGCCGCGCCCTGCGCGACGCGCTCAACCTGGCGCAGGGTAGCTACCTGCAGGCCTACTCCCCGGCCGCCGCCCAGCTGCCCCTGCCCGTCGAGCTCCTCGCCGTGCTCGTCGACTGCGCCGCTAGCGAGGCGCTCTGGCGCGCGGTCGTGCTGCGCGGGGCGGGGGGGTGGCTCGCCGACCGGCTGTACGAGGGCGGGCTTGAGGACGCCCTGGCGCCGCTGGCGGCGGCGCTGGCGGCGGCGTCGTCGGCCCACGGCAGCGGCTTAGGCGGCGGCGGCGTCGACGGCGTCGGCCCGGCGGCCGGGGCGGGCTTGCTGGCGGCCGCGTCGTCGGCGGCGGCGGCGGCGGGGTTTGGCGATTTTGCGGCGTTCGGGGGGCCCGGCGGAGCTGCAGGCGCGGGCGTCGGCGCCGGCCTGGCGCCGCTAGGCGCGTGGCTGGTCCTCGCGGCGGCCGTGGCCGCGGCGGCGGGCGCCCTGGCGCGCCGCCAGGCGTCGCTCGCGCGCCAGCGCCAGTTCATGGCCGCCCTGACGACGGCGGCGGCCAAGGCGGCGCAGCTGCAGAAGAAGAAGGAGGAGGAGCAGGACGCGGCCTCGGCCGCCGCCGCGGCCGCCGACGGCGACGGAGCGGCGCCGGGCGCGGCCGCTGTCGCCGCCGAGTCCCTGGCCGGGACCAAGCGGCCGGCGCCCTCGACTCCCCCAGGCCCCCCCCCTGGCCTGATGCCGCCCCAGATCGCCGACGCCGTCGCGCTCTCGCAGCTGCTGCAGGGGTCGCGGGACGTCTACCAACTCGCCGCGCTGGGCGCCGCCTTTTTGCTGACCGGGAACCTGGCGGCGCCCGTGGCCGCCTCCTTTCTCAACGGCGCCCTGCTGTCGGCCCTGGCGCGCCGTGCCCTGGGGCGCAACCGCGCGCGCACGCTGGTGCTGCAGCAGGAGCTGGAGGGGCTCAACGGGCGGCTGGCGGACATGGCGAGGGAGCAGCGGCGGAGGAAGGCCGACCGGCAGCGGCGCGAGCGGGCCGAGGAGGACGCGGCGCGCGACGCGGCGGCGGCGCGGCAGCGCGCGGCGTCCGACGAGACCGGGCGCCTGGGGGAGACGCTGTCGGCGCTTGACCTCATGCTGGCGGAGCCGGTCGCCTCGGTCTCGGCGCTCGACCGGATGCTGGCGGGGCCGGTCGTCTCCGCTGCGGCAAAGAAGGACGAGTGAGCGACCGAGCGAGCGAGCGGCGTCTCTGGCCGCCGCCCGCCGCCGCGGCTTGTTGACGGCGAGACTTGGTCTCTTTTAGTGGCCTTTACTCTGCAACCTCCATCATTACCTCGACGACTACGACGCGCCTTGACTCTCTCCCACGACAACACACTCCATTGAACGCGGACAGTGGACGCACGCTCGCACACTCTCCACGGACGCACAGATTGACTTTCCGCTCTCTGACTCTCTCTCTGCAACGCCGCCTTTCGCGTGCGCCACACATCAATCTCTCTGTGCGTGTGGCAGCGAGTCGCACCTGCGCGCGCTCTCCACCTCGCATTGTGCGGGGGGCGCGCAAGAAGCAGAGAGAGAGAGGGCACTCAAAAGAGGAAAGACTTTCTCTCAAACGCTGGATTCTTCTCCCGCCCCTCCCTCCTTTCCTTGTCCTGCACGCTTGCAGGCACGTCAGAGAGGCGCGCGCGCTCAACCGCGACCCCATTGATCAGCAGTACCGCGAGAAGATGGACGGCGGCGGCGGCTACAAGCACGGCGGCAGCGGCGGCGGCCGGCGATCGGCCGGGTACGGCGGCGGCGGCGGCGGCGGCGGCGGCCCGCCTCCCGGACAGCAGGGAGGGGGAGGCGGCGGCGGCGGCGGCGGCGGCGGCGGCGGCAGCTATTACGACGGCCCGCCTCCGCGCGGCGCAGGCCACTGGCGCGGCGGCGGCAGGGCGGGCGGCGGCGGCGGCGGCGGCGGCGGCGGCTACCAGCAGGGAGGATGGCAGGATGGCGGCGGAGGTTGGCACCCCCAAGGCGGCGGCGGTGGCGGCGGAGGTGGAGGCGGCGGCGGGCGGCCGCCCTCGGGCGCAAGAGGCGGCGGCAGCGGCGGTTTTTACCAGCAGCAGCAGCAGCAGCAGCCGCCGCCGTCGCAGCAGCAGCAGCCCTACTCCCAGCAGCCCTACTACGACGACGGCAGCGGCTACCGCGCGGGCGGCGGCCAGGGCCGCGGCCGCGGCCGCGGAGGGCGCTACAGCTGGGGCCGCGGCGGCGGCGGCGGCGGGCGCGGCGGCGGCAACGACGGCCGGAGCAGGGGCGGCGGCCGCGGCGGCGGCGGCGGCGGGCGCGGCGGCGGCGGCGGCTACCCCGGCCAGCCGTACCTCCAGCCGCACGAGTCCCTGCCCGAGGACCTCAGCGTTCTCACCTCCTTGCGCAAGCACACGCGCCCCGTCTCGTGCCTCGCCTACGACCCGGGCACGCAGCAGCTCTACAGCGGGTCGGCCGACGGGCAGGTGTGCGCCTGGTCTTGCGCCACGGGCGCGCTCGTCTCGGCCGTCGACGTCGGCGGCGAGGTCGACGCCTTGCTGGTGGAGGCCGGCTTTCTGTTCGCGGGCGTGTCGCTGCCGCGCGCCGCGCCGCTGCCGCCGGGAGGAGGGGGAGGCGGGGGCGGCATCCAGTCGCGCCTGGGCTCTGGGGGCGGCGCGAGAGGACGAGGCGGCGGCGGCGGCGGCGGCGGCGGCGGCGGCGGCGGCACGGGCGGCGGCGGCGGCGGCGGCGGCGACGCGGCCGCGCTCGCGGCGCTGGCCGGCGCGCCCGAGGGCGTCATCAAGGTGTGGAACCTCGCGACGAGCGCCGCGCACACCCTCACGGGCCACCGCGGGCAGGTCCTGGCCCTGGCGGCCGCCAACGGCGCCCTCTTCAGCGGCGGGCAGGACGCCAGCCTGCGCGTGTGGGCCTTTAGCGCGGCCGCCGGACTGTTCACGTCGCAGGCGGTCCTGACGGCCGAGTCGGCGGGAGGGCACCGCGCGAGCGTGCAGGCGCTCGCCGGCGCCGGCGGCCTGCTGTTCTCGGGCGACCGCGCGGGCGCGGTCAAGGTGTGGGACTGCGCGCGCGGGCAGTGCGTGCAGACGATCGAGCGCGCGCACGGCCACGCCGTCATGGCGCTGCTGGTGTGGGGAGACAACTACCTCCTGTCCGCCGGCCTCGACGGCCTCGTGCGCTGCTGGTCTCCGGGCGCCGGCGGCGCGGGCGGCGGCGGCGTCCTCAGCCCCGAGCCCGAGTTTTCGTTCGACGGCCGCCCGCCCGACGACGAGAACGCCCCGCCAGTGGCCCTCGCGTCGCGCCGCCCGCCCTCGGCGCCGTCGGCCGCCGCGCCGCCCCCCCCGCCCGCGGGCGTGCTGACAATGAGCGGCGCCGTCGACGCGGGCGGGCGCGCCGTGCTGATGCTCTCTCGCGTCGGAGACCGCGCGGTGCGGCTCTACGACCTGCCCTCGTTCGAGGCGCGCGGCGGCGTGCCGTCGGCGCCCGAGTGCCGTGCCCTGGCGTCCCTGCCGGGCGGGGTGATGGTGGCAGGCGACCGCGACGGCGCGGTGCACGTGCTGAGCTGGGCGGCGGGCGCGCCGGCGGCCGGGACCGACGGGGCGGTCGCGGGGGGCGGGGCGGCGGTGGCGGTCGCGTGAGGGGGGGGCCGCGCGCGATGTTTGTGTTGTGGGCTTGTTTTTGAGGTTTTTTTTGGGCGAGCGTTTGTTACACGTGTTCACACGTGTTCACACGTACAGGCGCGTCCTGGCGTTCCTTGCTGCCGCGTTCGGAATGACAAGTCCGGAACGCTGGATGAGAAAGGGGGCGAAGGGGGGGAGACCGGGGGGGGGAAGCGGGGGGGACGCTGCGTCGTGCGCTCTGTCGATCGCTCGAAGCGCAGCACCAAAAATCAAAGAAAAAGACAAGGCAAACAGCAGTACGGAGAAAGTAGGGGAAAGTGGGGGTTTCCAGGGGGAGGGACGCGTCAGTAGACCGCCTGCCGCTGCGGCAGCGGCATCGGCGGCGGCGGCGGCGGCGCTGCCGCCCGAGACGCCCGCCCGCCCGCCACCGCCGCCGCCGCCGCGCCGACGCCGTCCGCCCGCCGCCTGTCCCGTGATTCGGCACACGCCATCGCGTGGTGCGCCCCGCCCTCGTAGGTCGCGCGGTCGAGCACGCGCCGCTCGATCGGCCGGCCGCCGTCGCCATCGCCGCCGTCGCCGTCGCCGTCGCCGTCGCCGTCGCCGTCGCCGTCGCCGCGCCCCCCCCTCCTCTTGCGCTCCTGTACCGGCGCCGGCGACACAAACTCGACCACCAGGCGCTCGCCGCCCTGCGCCTCGATGCGCAGGTAGCCGTAGTCGCGGTCGCGGAGGGCGCGCACCCACCGGGGCTGGGCGCCGCTGGCGCCGGACAGTTTGTGGCCGCCGGAGCCGACGACCAGGTGCACGGTCCCAAAGTGAGAGCCGTCGCCCTCGCCCTCGTCCTCGTCCTCGTCCTCGCCGCCGTCGTCGTTGGCCGCCGCCGCCGTCGCGTTGGCCCTGTTGGCGCCGCCGCCACCGCCGCCATCGCCGAGCAGGCCGCCCTGCTTCAGCGTCCGCCTCCGCCTCCGCTGCATGGCGACGGCGTCCGCCCGACTCATCGCCCCGCCGTCGCGGTCGCCCTCGTCCACGCACCGGCCGTCCGTGCCGCCGCCCTCGCCGCCGCCGCCCGACGCCACCACCGGGCACGAGCGGTAGAACACGTGCACGTGCCCGCTCACGGCCGCGTCCACCCGGTAGCGCCGAAGCAGCGGCTCGAGCGACGCGCGCATGTGGTCGCCGACGTACCTGTTGCTCTTGTGCGGGTAGACCACGTAGAGCGGGCGGTGCACGGCCAGCACCAGCCAGGGCGTGGCACAGCGGTCGACCGAGCGCAGGTCGGCCTCGAGCCACCGGCCCTGGCGCGAGCCGGGCGTCAGGTCGTGCTCGGACGAGATGACGGCGACGTGCACGCTGCCGTAGTCGAAGGCGTACCAGAACGGGGGCAGGGCGCGCGGCGGGGGGAGGGGGCCGGCGGCGGCGCCCGTGCCATTGCCGTCGTTTCTCGCGCAAGAGGGCGCGGCGGCGGCCGCGGCGGGCGCCTTTGGCCGAAAAACGTCGAGGTCGAGCGGGTGCTGCTCGCCGTCGTCGCCATTCGCGCCGACAGCCCCGCCGCCCGCGCCGCCCCCGCCGCCGCGCGGCATCCAGAAGCGCCGGGCCACCATGGCGCCGCACTCGCCGCCGCTGTCGTTCCCCCAGTTGGCCCACGAGGGGCTGTAGGGCCGGCCGCCGGACGGGTCCGTGTGGTCCCACCCTTCCTCGTAGCTGTACTCGTGGTTGCCGACGCTGATGAAGTACGGGACGCGCGCGGCGAGGGCGCCGTAGTTTGGGGAGGAGGGGGAGGAGGCCGGCGGGGCGCCGCCCTGCCCGTCGCCGCCGCCGCCGCCCCCGGCGCCCCCCTGCCCCCCGATCGACGCCATGAAGCCGTCCCACACCTCGACGCTCCCGTCCGCGTACGCCACGTCCCCCACGTGCAGCACCGCGTCCACGCGCCCCTCGTCGACGTCGGCCGCCATGCCCCGCAGCACCGCGTCGGCGCCGGGCGACTTGCTGCCGCGGTGGTGCGTCCACCCGACGTCGCCGACCACCGCCAGCGCCACGGTGTGCCCGGCGCCCGGTGAGGGCGCCGCTCGAAACCCGAAGATGGCGGGGGGTCCGCCGGACCGGTCCCCGCCGTCGACGGCGTAGCGGTAGTAGGCGCCCGGCGACAGCGCGGTCAGGCGCGCGCGGTGCAGGTGGCGGGAGAAGGGCCTGGCGTTGGCGGGGCTGCCGCACATGTCGGCGTTGCTCAGGAGGTACGCCTCGCCGACGGCGCTGGGGGCCACGGCGGCGTCGGGCGCGTCGTCGCCCTCCTCGCTGTTGAAGCGGCGCACCTTGTGGCGCAGCGCGGCGTCGGCGGCGGCCACGGCGGCGGCGGCGGCGCGGAGGTGCAGGGGGGGCGCGGCCGGAGCGACGGCGGCTGCCAAGGAGGCGGCCGCGGCGCCGGGCCCGGACGCGCGGTGCACCCAGACGCGCGACGGGCACGGCTCGCTCGAGGTGGTGCGCCACGAGACGACCATCTCGGTCTCGTCGCGGCCCAGGGCGATGTGGACCTGTCGTTTGGTTTTGGTGGGTGTTTGGGTTATGACGAGGCCGAGTGAGGGGCGACGGGCAACGGGTGACGGGCGAACGGCGGCGGAGGCGGGCCGCCGACACCGCGGCAGATGGAATCATCGCGGCGCGCGCGTATAACGGGAGCACACGGAGCGCGCGCGATGACGGGCGCACAGACACGGGGACGTAAAGTACCCTTGGACGGGGTTCGGGACGGGGTTCGCGGGGGGAACAGGAGGGGCGGGCGGGAAACGGAAGGGTGGTTTGCGTACCTCACGCGGAACGCAATCGCCGTCGTCCTGCGCCTGCGCCGCCACGGCCAGCAGCGACACGAGCGCGGCCAGCGCGAGCGTCGCCGTTCGCCTCATCGCGTTGCCGGGTTGTTTCACGGGTTGGGGGGGGGGGGGCAGGCCCCCGTTGGCGTCTGGCGACCAGCGATTTTAAATGATAGGCACCCGTCGAGAAAGAATCGCGTCGTCAGGAGAAAGGCGGCCCACAGTGTAGAGCAGTGCAGAGGTGCTGTGTGTGTATCGAGGCACGCCAGGCGCGACGGCCTCTTGTCCCGATGGCGGCGGGAACGGCACGCGACGCGCGTTCGTCGGCCCGCGACTTGGAGCGGCGCTGAGCGCGCGCGCGCGCGTTCCCGCGTCGGCGCGGCGGCGGCGGCGGCGCTCCCGTTCCGCTCAAAAACCCCACGACAGTCTGCGCCCTCCGAACCACTCGCCTAAACAGGAGGTGGACGGAGTATCAGCCAAACCCGTGCTCGTAGTCGTTTCCGTAGAGAAGAACCCTCCCCTAATCAAAACACCAAAACCGCCAGACATCATCTTCGCACGCCCCCGATCCATGGCCTTCCGGCCCCTCCCCCCCGCGCCCGCCACACATGCCGGGTGACGCACAGGCCCGGGAGGAGCAGGCGCTGCGGCCGCCGGAGGAGGAGTCTGAGGACGAGGAGGAGGACGGGTTTGTCGTCAAGGGCCCGAGCGAAATCGACGCCGACGCCATGAGCGACGCCGCCTCGGCCAAAGCCGGAGCCGAAGCAGAGGCCCCGTCGCCGCTGCCGCCGCCGCTGCCGCCGCCCCCGACAGCCGCATCAGCCCCTGCCTGGCTCGAGCGCCTGGCGCGGGCGTGGTCGTCAGCAGCTCCCGCGCAGCAGCAGCAGCAAGGGGAGCAGCAGCCAGGCACCCCGCCTCTGCCCCCTGCAGCAGCAGTGGCCGGCCCTGGCGTCGCCGCCGCGGCCGCGGCCGCGGCAGCCGCCGCCACCGCAGCTGCCACTGCCGCCGGCGGCCTCTCGCTGCGCCGCTTGGGCGAGTGGGCCGCGGGCGCCGCGGCCGCCGCCTTTGGCGCATCCCTGGACCCGTCGCGGCCTCTGTGGGTGCTTGGGGTGCAGCACAAGGCCAGCGAGAGCGGCGGCGGCGCGGCGGAGGCGGCGGCAGCAGCAGCTGCGGCCGCCGCCGATGACGCCGCGGCGCCCCCCGCCTCACCGGCCCCGCCTCCTCTCCCGTTCGAGGCTCTGCGCGCAGACTACGCCGCGCGCTTCTGGATGACCTACCGCAGCGGCCTGTCGCCGCCGCTGCCCGCGCCCCCGCCTTTGCAGAGCTGGCCGCTGTTTGCGGGGCGGGCCGCGCCGGCGGCGACGGCGGCGGCAGAGGCGGCGCGAGCCGGCCGCGCGCGGGAGGAGGAGGAGGAGGATTCGCAGGAGGAGGAGCGATCGGGGTCGGACGGGGCCAAGGGGTGGGACGACGACGACGCCGACGAAGAACGAGACGAAGGAGCAGAGGGGGAGCTCGTGGTCCGGGATGATGCAGCGACAGCAGCGGCAGCAGCGGGAGACCAAGGACCAGACGCGGCAGCACGGGCAGAAGGAGCAGCGGCGGCAGCGGCGGCAGGGGCGGCAGCGGCAGCGGCAGCGGCAGCAGCCCGCGACGCGGCGCCGACGGCACAACCCTCTTCTGCCGCCCCAGTCGCGCCGACGGCGCCCGGCCGCGGGTGGGCCGCCGCGGCCGCAGCAGCCGCGGCAGCGGCCGCAGCGGCCGTGCCTTGGTCCGCCGCCTCTGCGGCCACAGCAGCGGGCGCGCCGGGGTCTTTGCGGGGAGGCGCGGGCGGCGAGCCGGCGGCAGGGGCGCCCCGGGCGCCCCCGGCGCCCCCGCCCGCCCCTCCCCGCCCAGGCCTCACCAGCGACTCCGGGTGGGGCTGCACGCTCCGCAGCGGGCAGATGCTGCTGGCCGAGGCCCTCTTGCGCCACGGCCACGGGCGCGTCACGGGGCCCCTGCAGCGCGAGGCCGCGTGCCAGATTGCGGCGCTCTTCCTCGACGGCGGCGGCGGCGTCACAGGCGGCGCCACGGGCGGCGGCGACGGAACGGCGGGCGGCGGCGGCGGAGCGGAGGGCGGCAACGATTCCCCCAGACCCTCTCCGCCGCCGCCGCCGCCGCCGTTTTCGTTGCAGGCCCTGTGCGTGGCGGGCGCGCCGCACGGCGTCGTCGCCGGCAGGTGGCTCGGCCCGCTGGGCATGTGCAAGGCGCTCGAGGCCGCCGCCGTCGCCGCGGGGTGCGAGCGCGCGGCGCTGTCGGGCGGCGGCGGCGGCGGCGGCGGCAGGCGGAGGGCGCAGCACAGGGCGCCGCCGCCGCCCGCGGCGACGGCGGCGAGAGCGCCGCCGCCGTCCGAAGCCCTGCGCGGCCTCTCGGTCGTGGTCGTCTACGACCCCTGCGCGGGAGGCGGCGCCCCGGCCCTGCCCGCGCACCGCATCGCGCCCCTGCTCGCCGCCGCGCCCGCCGACGCGCCCGCGGCCTCTCCCTCTGAGAGCGGCGGCGGCGGCCGCCGCGGCGCCCTGGTGCTCGTGCCGCTGACGCTCGGGGTCGGGCGCGTGAGCCCGCTGTACCACCCGCAGCTCCGCGCGGTGCTTTTCATGCCGCAGTCGGTCGGCATCGTCGGCGGGCGCCCGGGCGCGTCGCTCTTTTTTTTTGGGACGCAGGGGCCGGCGCCGCCGCCGGCGGCGGCCAGGGGCGGCGCTGCGACTGGCGACGCTGCCGCCGCCGCCGCCTCTGCAGCTGCCGCTGGGTCCGAGGCGGGCGGCGGCCTGCTGCTCTACCTGGACCCGCACACGACCCGCCCGGCGCCGTCGCAGCTCCCGCGCGACCTCGACTCGTTCTTCCCGCCCAACGCCCGGGCGGCGCTCGATTCTGCGGCTGCGGCTGCGGCTGCCGGCGCAGACGCCGACGCAGACGCTGACGCAGACGCGCCCGCCTCCTTGCCGCCGCCGCCGCTCGTCCCCTTGCCGCGCGCCATGCCGCTCGCCGGCCTCGATCCCTCGCTCGCGCTCGGCTTCTACCTGCGCACCACGGCCGACCTCGACGACCTTTGCGCGCGGGTCGAGGCGATCGCGGGCGGGGGCGCGGGCGCGGGAGGGGGCGGCGGCGCTGTGGGACTGGCGGCGGCGGCGGCAGCGGCAGGGGCGGTGGCGGGGGGCGCTCCCGCCCCCCGCTCGTCGTCGTCGTTGCCGTCGTCGTCGTCGCGCTGCCCTCCTTTGCTGACCGTGACACACGGGGACGCGGCCAGCTGGGCCGAAGGCTGGGCCGTGAGGCAGCGGCTCAAGGAGAAGGAGGGCGCCAAGCAGGACGCGGCGCCTGCTCCGACGGCGGCCTCGGCCTCGGCTTTGGCCGTGGCGCCGCCGTCGTCGGCGTCGCGCGACGAAGACGACTGGCAGCTCGTCTGACCGACGATCCATTGTTTTTTTGCATTCCCTGTACTCATTCCCTCTTGTTGCCGTGCACCCACACCGCTCACGACCCCTGTAAACAGCGACGAGCTCGACGAGTGGTGGGCCTCAAGGCATTGAACGGCCAGACACTCTCGTCCCTCAACACACCACCCGGATCCCCCCAAATGTCGGCCCCGCCGCGGCCAATCCGGCAGCGCGTCGGCACCAGCGCACCTACGCCCGCCATCACGCTCAGCGCCGGCAGGAGGAGACCGACGGTAGAGGCATCAGGTGTGGCCTTTGCGGCCATTGCGCCGCCGCCGTCGTCGTCGTCGTCGTGGCTGGCCGGCGCCGCCGTGGGGGGACGCTCGACGGCCGGGGCAGCGACGCCGCGTCTCGTCCGCCTCGGCCCGCTTGCCGCCGCGCGCGGCCCCGCCCCCCCTCGCGCCAAGCAAAAGGCCGGCGGCGCTGCCTCCGCCCCCGCCGCCCCGGCCGCCCAGCTCACGGGCGCCATCGTCGCCTTCCTCAAGGACGGCGGGGGGCAGCAGCAGCCCCAGTTTGGCGTCGTCCTCGGACCCGACGGAAAGGCAAAAATATCCGTCGCCGTGTCGCCGCGCGGCAACCGCGTGTCGCTGGCGCCGAAAGTGCTGACGCTCGCCGTCCTGGGCAGCTTCAAGGCGCCCGAGCTGGACGCGATGCTGCTCGCGAATGGCGGGCCGGGGGGCGATGCTGACGAGGACGATGCTGACGAGGACGATGCTGACAAGGACGACGAGGACCTCGCGCTCGGGTGGGAGGTCTGCCTCGACGAGCACGGCGCGGGCGGCGCAGCGCCGCTGCCGGCGCTGGCCAAGCTGCTGCTCGGGGGCTCGGGCCCCGCGGAGCTCGTGCGCGCCTACCGCCTGCTGTCCGACCCGCTTGCCGGGGGCAGGTTCTTCGCGCCGGCCAAGGCGGTCGCGGGGGGTGCGGCGGGCACGCCGCCGTCGCCGGTGCCGACGCCGGCGTTTGCGGCGCGGACAGCCGAGGCGGTCGCGGCCGCCCGCTTGGCGGCCGAGGCCGAGGCGGCGGTGCGGCGCGAGGCGGCGGCGTTTGTGTCAGCGATGCGCGCCGAGATCGACCAAATGAGGGAGCGGAGGAAGAGGGCCGGGCGAGGGGAGGCTGGCGACGGGCACACGCACGCCGGCAGCAGAGAGGCCTGGGGAAGGTGGCTCGGCGACGGCAGCGACGGTGGCGGCGGCGGCGGCAAGAAGCAGGAGGACAAGCACGCCGAGGCGTTTGCGGCGCGCGTGCGCGCCTTGCGCGCCCTCGCGCTGTGGGCGCCGACGGGCGAGGCGCCGCGCGAACCCCAGCCGCAGCAGCAGTCGCGCGACCAGCAGCAGCAGCAGCCGATGGGCGCCGCCGCCCTCGCGGTGGCCTTGGCGGGCCCGGCGCTGCCGCCCGAGCCGCGCGGCCTGGCCGCGTTCGTCGATGATTTCTCCCCCGCGCTGCCGCTGGGCGTCGCGGCGGTCGGGGACGGCGCGCTCCTCTTTTCTCCGGCTCTGCTCGACCTCGGGCGCTCGACCGTGGCGCTGTTTGGCGGCGGGGGCAGCGGCGGCTCCTCCGCCCCTCCTGCGCCGACGACCGCCGCTTCTTCTCCTTTGTCGTCCTCGTCGTCCTCATCGTCGAGCCTGCAGGCGCTTGCGGCCGCGTCCAACGCCGCCTGGCGCCTGCTCATCGACGCAGGGCTCGCCCGCTCGCACGAGGCCCGCCCGTTGCTCGCCGCGGGCGTCGACCCGCGCCGCCCCTTTCCCCCCGCGCTCGAGGCCTCCGCCGCCTCGCTCGTCGCTGCCGCCGCCGGCCTGCCCGACAGGCACGCCTCGTCGCGCCTGCTGTTTGGGGCGGCGGCCGAGGGGGGCGACGCCGCCGGCGCGTCTTCGGGCACGCGCGCGCTGCGCGTCTTCGCGGTGGACGACGCCGACACCAACGACGTGGACGACGCGATCAGCGTCGAGATCGTCGGCGAAGGAGGGGGAGGAGGCGGCGGCGGCGGCGGCGGCGGCGGCGGCGGCGCGGGGACGGACGCCGCGCTGCGCGTTTGGGTGCACGTCGCCGACCCGACGCGGTGGCTGCTGCCCGCGGCGCTGCCCGGGGAGGGCGAGGGCGCGTCGCCCGCGCCCGCCACGGGGCCGCAGCGGCTGATCGAGCTGTCGCGGGCGCTGCTGCAGTCGCCGTCGCCGCCGTCCGAGGGCCCCAGCAACGGCGGCGGCGGCAGCGGCGGCGGCGGCGCCTCGCTGCGCACGGCCGCGCGGTCGCTGCTGGCCGAGGCGCGCCGGCGCACACGCTCCCTTTACCTGCCGTTCGGGAGCGTGCCCATGTTTCCCGAGATCCTCTCGGCGGGCCTCTTCAGCCTCGTGCCCTCGGCCGGCGCCCTGAGCCTGGCGTCCGCGGCGGGCCCCGAGGCGGAGGCCGCCGTCGCCACGCGCGACCGCTGCGCGCTCTCGGTCGGCGCGACGCTCGAGGCCGGGTCCGGGCGCGTGGTCGAGGGGTCGATCCGGATCGTGCCCTCGATCGTGCGCGTGACGGACCGCATGACGTACGACGAGGCCGACGCCGCGCTGGCGGGCGGGGCGGCGGCCGCGTTTGCCGGCGACGACGGCCGGGGCGAGGGCGGCCTGGGCGGCTTGGGCGGCGGCTTGGGCGGCGTCGACGGCGGCGCCGCTGCCCAGCAGCTGCAAGACCGCGACTCTGCGCTGCAGCTGCTGTACGCCGCGTCGCGGCGGCGCCGCGAGTGGCGCGACAGCTGCGCGGCCATCACGATCGACACGCCCGAATGCAAGCTCGTCGTGCGCGAGGAAGAGCTCGACCTGCCCGGCGGGGGCGGAGGGAGCGGCGGCGGCGGCGGCGGCGGCGGCGGCGGCGGCGGCGGCGGCGGCGGCGGCGGCGGCGGCGGCGGCGGCGGCGGCGGCGGCGGCGGCGGCAGGAGCAACGGCGCGTCTCCCTCTCCCGGCGCCCCCGGGACGGCCGACGCCCCCGCGCCCACGGCCACGCGCCTGTCCCAGTGGGAGTCGGCCGCCCGCCAGATGGTCGCCGAGGCCATGATCCTGGCCGGCGCGGCCGCGGGGGCCGCCGGCGCCGCCCGCGGCCTGCCGCTGCCGTTCCGCTCGCAGCCGCAGCCGGCCGACCTGCCGTCGGCCGACGAGATCGACGCCTTGCCGCCGGGCCCCTGCCGCGGCTACGCGCTGCGCCGCAAGATGACGCGCTCGTCGTGCGCGAGCCGGCCCGCGCCCCACGCGGCCCTGGGCCTGGCCGAGTACGTGCAGGTGACGAGCCCCATCCGGCGGTACAGCGACCTGCTGGCGCACGCCGCGCTCAAAGACATGCCTCGGCGGGGGCACGAGGCGGGCGGGGGCGGCGGCGGGGCCGGCGGCGGCGGCGGCGCCCCCCCTCCTCTCTTCGACGCGGGCGCCCTGACGGCGTCGCTCGGCGAGCAGGCGGCCTCGTCCGAGCCTCTCGGCCGCGCCGAGCGCTCCGTCGAGCGCTACTGGGCGGCCGAGTGGGCGCGGGCCCGGCGCGCGGCGGACGAGCCGCTCGAGGCCACCGTGCTCGGGTGGGCAGGGCGCGGCGGCGGCGGCGGCGGCGGCGGCAGCGGCGGCGGTCCGGGGGGCGGCCTGGTGTCGCTGTCGCTCGAAGGCAGCGGGCTCGAGGCCGTCGCGCGCGTGTGGTGGGACGCCAAGCCCGGCGATCGCGTCCAGGCCCTGGTCGAGGAGGCGCGGCCGGCGCGGGGCGGGTTCTTCCGGCTCAGCGTGACGGGCCCCGTCGGCGGCGGCGAGGCCGGCGCAGGCGGGCTGGTCGAGACGATGGGCGGCGGGGGGGGCCGGCGGCAGGACGAGCGTGCGCGCGGGTTCCTGGACGAGGACGAGGACGAAGAAGAGGACGAGGGCGAGGGCGAGGGCGAGGGCGAGGGCGAGGGCGAGGGCGAGGGGGAGGGGGGGGGGGAGGGGGGGGGGGGGGGGGGGGGGGGGGGGGGGGGGGAGGGGGAGGGGGAGGGGGA